>ERZ772960.1205-NODE-1205-length-21210-cov-5.246987_pt1 | contig 21210 bp, 16 predicted proteins | sample MGYA00580678_ERZ772960 | MGnify/ENA primary metagenome ERZ772960 (study PRJEB29015, sample SAMEA2737930) | human oral metagenome | biome: human oral; feature: human-associated habitat; material: dental | place: China | collected 2059 ... | reverse complement strand
AGAAGTTAAGCCCGCCTGCGCCGATGGTACTGCAATGCAATGCGGGAGAGTAGGTAGCCGCCTTTTTTTACTTGGAGCCCCGAGGACAACAATGTCTTCGGGGCTCTTTTTTGTTAGTAGCCGGCACGATGCACCGGCGGACAAGACTAAGTGAGATCAGGCCCAGTCAGAGACAAGACACCTTCAGCCTTGTTGCAGTCCAATCCCAGCCATATTGCGAGGCGAAATGGGTGATTCATTTTAGCGGGCCTCCTTCCTTAAGATTCTTTACAATTAATAATATATATTAAAACATAAAAAAGATTGGATTGGTTTTTGCATACATATTATTTTTTCTTTATATATTTGGATCTAATGAAAGTATCTGTGTTTTATAATTAAAACCTATTGTAGGTATAAGTTTCATCTTTATTAAAAAGTTATTTGTTTTATTTGGTGTTTTGTCTTTAATGTTGTTTTCGTGTAATTCTGATTTTAATGATACTGCTGAAAATACAACTGTTAAGATGGATAAGTACAACAAGATTGTTAGAAATTCTAAAATCTTGATAGATGAGTTTTGGATTGCTAATGAAAATAATAAAACACGTTCTATTACAGTTAACAATACAAATAAGAATTAATAGCTTATTTGTATTAAAAAACATTTTATGCGATGTAGAATAATTTCTTTTTTTATTATTATTGGCTTTATCGGTTGGATTACTGATTTCGTCATAAAGGTTTTTAATGGCAATATAACTACGAGGTATGCCGTTTCCACACTTATCGTTTCAATGATTACGGTTCTTCATATCGTGGAAGATAGATTGCATGCACGAGGTAAAATTAAAAGCAATTTGCTATATTTCCTTATTGCGGCATGTTATCCGGTCTTTATTTTCGTATATTTCCACCTGTTGTGATTAAACCTATTTTTCAAAGCTTGCCTTGAGGACAGTAATGCCCTTGGGGCTTTTTTGTTTGTAGTCGGCGCAATGCGCCGGCGGACAAGAACAGGAACAAGACCGTTTCAGCCTTGTTGCAGTCCAACCCCAGCCATATTGCATGGCAACCCCAGCCAGATTGCGTGGCAATATGGGTGAGATTGGAGCGCAATATGACTGAGATTACGTGATGTGTCGGTCGGCCGACCGACCGATGGCAGGCAAAGCGCTTAAAAAAATGAAATATGTGCACATTCTATCCATGTGGTGAAGCATCTTTTAATTATTTATATTACCTTTGCATCACTATTTCGAAATAAATCATTATTCTAATAAATGAAACAGTACAAGTTAGTAGACAACGTGCTGGGTTGGCTCGCTTTTCTGATAGCCGCCTTTGTTTATTGTTCTACGATTGAGCCGACAGCCAGCTTTTGGGACTGTCCTGAGTTTATCACCACAGGCTATAAACTTGAAATTGGACACCCTCCTGGGGCACCGTTCTTCATGCTTACGGCTAATCTTTTCTCACAGTTTGCGAGCAATCCGGCAGACGTGGCACGCATGGTCAACATGATGAGCGCCCTGTTGAGCGCAACGACCATCATGTTCCTCTTTTGGACGGTGACGAACCTGACGCGCAAGCTCATCCTTAAAGATTGGAACGGGCTCACAACGGCCAAGCTCATTGTCATTGAGGGAGCCGGTCTTGTGGGCGCACTCATCTATACATTCAGCGACACCTTCTGGTTTTCGGCTGTCGAAGGCGAGGTTTATGCCTATTCATCTGCCTTTACGGCCATCGTGTTTTGGCTCATTTTGAAGTGGGAAGACCATGCCGACGAGCCGCACAGTGACCGTTGGTTGGTGCTGATTGCCTATATGACGGGCCTCAGTATCGGCGTGCACTTGCTCAATCTGCTTTGTATTCCGGCCATCGTTTTGGTGTTTTGCTATCGCAAGTTCCCCCATATCGAACTCAAAGGTTCGCTCATTGCGCTGCTTGTTTCGTTTGCTATCGTGACAGCCGTGCTCTATGGAGTCGTTCCGGGTATCATAACCGTGGGCGGTTGGTTCGAACTTTTCTTTGTCAATGTGTTGGGTTGTCCGTTCAATACGGGTGAAATCATCTATATCCTGCTGCTTGTTGCCACCGTGCTTTGGGCCATCTATGAAAGCTATACCGACAAGAGCGAGAAGCGAAGCAACATTTCTTTCGTGGCTTCGGTAGCCATGCTCGGCATTCCGTTCTATGGTTATGGCTCGTCGGCCGTGCTTATCGGCATCGTTGTCCTGGCCATACTCTGGTTTGCCTTGAACTATAAGCACACGGTTGACAAGAAGAAAGTGAGCTATGTCACGTCGCGCATCAAGAACACGACCTTGCTTTGTCTGCTGATGCTGATGATTGGCTATTCAAGCTACGCGCTTATCGTTATCCGTTCAACGGCCAATCCGCCCATGGACCAGAACTCGCCGGAGGATATCTTTACTTTGGGCAGCTATTTGAGCCGTGATCAGTATGGAGACCGGCCTTTGGGCTATGGCCAGGCCTACACTTCTCAGATAGCGTTACAGGTTGATGGCAACATGTGCAAGCCCGAAATGAGTGAAGGCGCACCCATCTACGCTCGTAAAGAGAAGGCGAACGCCGGGGAAAAAGACTCCTATTTCGTGGTGAGCCACAAGAATAAGTACCGCTATGCACAGAACATGCTCTTCCCACGCATGTACGATCAGGCGCATGCACAGGCCTATGAAGACTGGATGGGCGGTGTCGACGGCACGAATGTTTCGTATGATCGTTGTGGAGAACCCATGACGGTGAAGGTTCCAACACAGGTGGAGAACATTCGTTTCTTCCTTTCCTATCAATGCAACTTCATGTATTGGCGTTACTTCATGTGGAATTTCGCCGGCAGACAGAACGATATTCAGGGCAATGGTGAGCTGGAACATGGCAATTGGATTACGGGAATTCCGTTTATCGACAATGCACGATTGGGCGATCAGAGCAAATTGCCCGACGATTTGCAGAACAATAAAGGCCACAACGTGTTCTATTGTCTGCCACTTTTGCTCGGACTCATCGGTTTGTTCTGGCAGGCTTGGCGTGGACAGCGGGGTATTCGACAGTTCTGGGTGGTCTTCTTCCTGTTCTTTATGACGGGTTTGGCTATCGTTATCTACCTCAATCAAACCCCGATGCAGCCGCGTGAGCGCGACTATGCCTATGCCGGCTCGTTCTATGCCTTTGCCATTTGGTGCGGTATTGGCGTAGCTGCCATCTATGATTTGCTCAAGAAGCGGCTGCGTGTCAGCGAAACAGTTTTGGCAGCCGTGGTTTCAGTCCTTGCATTGCTGGTTCCCATTCAGATGGCCAGTCAGACTTGGGACGACCATGACCGTAGCGGCAGATACACTTGCCGCGATTTCGGCCAGAACTATCTGATGACGCTTCAGGACAAAGGCAATCCTATTATCTTCACCAATGGCGATAATGATACGTTCCCGCTTTGGTATAACCAAGAGGTGGAGGGTGTCAGGACCGATGCTCGTGTTTGCAACCTGAGTTATCTGGCTACCGACTGGTATATCGACCAAATGAAGCGGCCTGCCTACAACTCTCCTGCAGTGCCAATCAGCTGGCCTCGTCTTGATTTCTGCTCGGGAACGAATGATTATATCACCGTGCAGCCCGAGGCCAAGAAGCAGATTCTGCAGTTCTATAAGGAGAATCCGGCACAGGCTAAGGCGCAGTTCGGCGACGATCCGTTTGAATTGAAGAACATTATGAAGTATTGGGTGCGTTCAAAAGACGCCGACATGCACTTTATTCCTACCGATACGGTCTACGTAACGATAGACAAACAGGCCGTGAAACGCAGCGGTATGTTGATGGAGTCTGATTCCATTCCCGAAAAAATGGTAATTTCGCTTGCCGGGAAGAGCGCGCTCTACAAGAACGACCTGATGATGCTCGAGATGATTGCGCAATGTAACTGGACACGTCCTATCTATGTGGCCCTCACTGTGGGTGAAGAAAACTACATGAATCTTGGGAATAACTTCATTCAAGAGGGCTTGGCAAATCGCATTACGCCGTTTACGACTAACATAGATGGCAAGGTTGTCAAGGGAATGACAACCTTCGACACGGCCAAAACCTATCGCAATCTGATGACACGTTACAAGTTTGGCGGCCTGCAGACCAAGGGATTGTATATCGATGAAACTGTGATGCGCATGTGTTACACGCATCGTCGTCTCTTTGCCCAACTGGCCAAGCAGCTCATTATGGAGCATAAAGATAAGCAGGCTTTGGCTGTTTTGGACAAATGTACAAAGGTTATCCCGGCTTACAATGTGCCCAATAACTATGTAAGCGGCAGTCTTGACCTTGCAGAATGCTATGCTATACTTGGTCAGAAGGCCAAGGCCAAGGCCTTGTTCAATGATGTTTGGAAGAACTCCACGCAGTACATGAATTGGTATCTGAGCCTTGATGGCAACCGATTCTCGCAATCCATGAGCGATTGTTTGCGTGAAATGTCCATCATGCAGGAGTGTAATAAGGTGGCAGGAGTGATAGATCCGAAGCTCGGAGAGCGTACAGGGCATCAGTTCCAAGCCTTATATAAGATGTATCGCGGTAAGGGTGGGGTGCTTCCGAGCCATGAGTAGACGTTAAAGCGGACGAAAGAGGATGTTTATAGAGCAGCCGGCAAAATGGTTGCGCTGGATTTATCCCGGTGCGACTTGGCGAATGGACAAGAACGAACATGCAGTTTATCTAACGTTCGACGATGGTCCGATTCCCGAGTCGACCCCTTTCATCCTTGAAACGCTGCGGAAATACGACGTCAAGGCAACGTTCTTCATGGTCGGTGAGAATGTGTTGAGATACCACGACCTCTATAATCAAATCATTGAAGAGGGGCATCAAGTGGGCAATCACACTTTCAATCACATCGGGTCTTTCAAACATTGGACCATCACCTACGTCATCAACACGCACAAGGCCAACGAATTGATTCATTCACATCTGTTCCGTCCGCCGCATGGTTGGATGCGTTTGTCGGTTTATTGGTGGATAAAAAGGAAGTATAAGATTATCATGTGGGACCTCGTTACGCGCGATTACTCCAAATGGTTAACTGCCGAGGACGTTGTTTCCAATGTGAAACGATACACAAGAAACGGCTCTATCATCACTTTTCATGACTCTTTGAAGAGCATCGATAAGTTGAAGACGGCATTGCCAAGGTCGATTGAGTGGCTGAAGGAACAAGGATATGAATTCAAGACCTTTGAATAAGCAAGACCTCACGAACGAAATTAAAGCCGAAGCACTGCGCCTCGGCTTTTTTGCTTGCGGCATTGCAGAAGCTGCTCCCGTGGAGAAAGCGACGGCAGACCATGTGAAACGGTGGCTGAAAAAGGGGAACCATGCCAATATGGACTATATGGCTAACCACACGGACAAACGACTTGACCCGCGATTGTTGGTGACCGGGGCCCGGAGTATCATCTGCGTTGCCTTGAACTATGCGCCACATACCACCTTTCCTGACGGTGAATACCAACTCGCGGCCTATGCCATAGGCCTCGACTACCATGACATCATGAAAGAAAAACTGCGTCGGCTGGCTGCAAAGTTCGGCTATGAGGACGCACTCTTCAGCCAAAATGCCAAACGGAAATGCCGCATTTTTGCTGATACGGGGCCGGTATTGGAACGCTATTGGGCCGAAAAAGCTGGTTTGGGTTGGACGGGAAAGAACCATCAACTCATCATTCCGCACGCCGGAAGCATGTTCTTCTTGGGCGAACTTATCGTTGATGAGGAATTGGTTTACGACAGTCCGATGGAAAACCGATGCGGAAATTGCCGGCGATGTATTGAGGCTTGTCCGACAAAAGCCATCACTGAAGGTCACGAAATGAATGCGGCCAGATGCCTTTCTTACCAAACGATTGAGAATAAGAGTGCTCTTTCGAAAGACATTATCGTAGAAATGGGTAACACAATCTATGGCTGTGACCGATGCTTAAAGGCTTGTCCATGGAACCGATTTGCTACACCTAATGATATTCCTGAGCTGCAACCGAAGGCCGAACTCCTTGAAATGACGAAGCAACAATGGGAAAATCTTACAGAAGAAGAATATCGCAAGCTGTTCAAAGGCAGTGCCGTTAAAAGGGCAAAATATGTGGGACTGATGCGAAATATTCAGGCCGTGGCTTGGCATTCACAGGAAAAACAGCTACCTTTACCACTTAAAATGAAAAACAATGAGCAAGAAAGTAAATAGTTACAAAGCTATGGCAGCCTTGGTAAGAGGCTTTTTTGAGGCTTTTGCCAACGGCATTATCGACAGTCTGATTACAGAAAACAACTTTGAAACGAAGAATGATCCGCGGCATATCAAGCAGGCTATGTTGAAGCATTACGAGGAAATCAGTTCGCATTTTCTTGATATTTTATTCCCCGCTTTGGCCCGTCTTAACTACGCAGATGACGGAAAAATGCAGACCAAACTGCAAGAAACGTTTCAGAACAAACAGCCGGATATGACCGAATATCTGCGGTTTGCCTGTAAAACGGACAGGCTCTACGAGGCCATGGTGACCGAATATAAACGCAATTTCAACATGCTTTTGCAAGGTAGGTTCACGACTATTCCAGAGCATTTTGAGGCATATTCGCGTGGTGTTCAGCTGTCTGTCGTCGACGAACCCATGGCGGTTTGCATCATGGTTAGGGTGCTATTGAAGGCCTATGCAGCTGGAATAAAGGCGTCAAAGACCAAGAAGTCCACCTTCAATCAAGTCACCGTCTATCGCTTATTGTTGCTGAATATCCAACTATTGCTGAACGATGGGCCCTTCAAATCAAGTTCCGAAGACCTGATGGCCCTGTTCAAAGAGGCTTGTGGAACAGAAAACAACTTGAATGTTTTATTCAATTCTCTGGACGATATCTATAAGGAATTGGCCGAAGAAGACGGTATTATTGCAAGCGATGACCAAGCAAACTAAGGAAAAGCTGAGAAACAGTAGGCTGTATAACCGTATGAAGCAGGTTACGAGGCTTACCGACGACTACTGTCTTGATGGTCTTATCGGTCTTGTGCCCGGAGGTTTCGGCGACATGATAGCCGGATTGTTTTCTATGGTGCATGTATATTTCGGGCTGTTCAAGCTCCGTTCTATTCCTTTGACGCTGGCTTTGCTCAATAATATGTTGCGTGACATTCTGTTGGGACTGCTCCCTTTCTACGTTGGAGATTTGATAGACTTCTTTCATAAGGCCAACAGAAAGAACTTCAGACTGATAGATGGCTTTGTGAACGACGATGCGAATATCGTTCACGAGGTTAACCGGAAAGCCGTTCAGGCTGCTATTATCTTCTTTCTGCTGATTGTCTGCATCTTCGCCATGCTGTGGTTGCTGGTTTGGATAGCCGAGAAAATTGGCACATTCCTATTCACATAAGCCGAAAAAAACAGACCTTATGAACGCATTTCCTGCATTCACAAGGTCTGTTCGCCTTTTTAGTTATCGTTAAAGAACTTTCTTACTGCATATCATAGACTACCTGCATGAGCTTCTTACCCAAAGCGTCGGCTTCTTCCATTGTAGAGGCCTCACTATAGACGCGGATAATCGGCTCGGTATTGCTCTTACGAAGATGCACCCACCTGTCGGGAAAGTCGAGTTTCACGCCATCTATATCGGTCACCTGCACGTCTTTGTCCTTTCCATAAAGTGCTTTCACCTTTATTAAAATGGCATCCACGTCGGTCGAAGGTGTCAAATCGATACGGTTCTTGGCGATGAAATAGGTCGGGAATGTAGCACGAAGCTCGCTCACTTTGCAGCCTTTCCGTGCCAAACTCGACAAGAACAAGGCAATACCCACCAAGGCATCGCGTCCATAATGGCTTTCGGGATAAATCACTCCACCGTTTCCTTCGCCACCGATGACGGCATTCACGGCCTTCATCTTCGTCGTTACGTTCACTTCGCCCACGGCCGCAGCAGTGTAAACGCCGCCATGTTTCTCGGTGATGTCGCGCAAAGCACGTGTTGAACTCAGGTTAGATACCGTGTTTCCCGGCGTATGGCTCAACACATAATCGGCCACCGAGACAAGCGTATACTCCTCGCCGAACATCTTACCGTCTTCACAAATGAAGGCCAAACGGTCAACATCGGGGTCCACAACGATGCCAAGATCGTAGCCACCCTTGCCGATTTCGGCCATAATTCCGCCCAAATTCTTCTCCAACGGCTCCGGATTATGAGCAAAATCGCCTGTGGCTTCACCGTTCAAGAAAGTATATTCCACGCCCAAAGCCTTCAACAATTGGGGCAGAATGATGCCTCCGACCGAGTTAATCGCATCAACAGCCACCTTGAAATGCGCTTTCCTGATGGCCTCTACATCGACTAATTTCAGTGCCAGCACACTGTCTATGTGGCGTTGGTCGAAGTTTTCCTCTGTATATTTGCCCAAATGGTCCACATCGGCAAAGGTGAAATCTTCCTTTTCAGCAATGGAAAGCACCTCGTTACCGTTGTCCTTTGTGAGGAATTCACCCTCATTGTTCAGCAGTTTCAGGGCATTCCACTGGCGCGGATTGTGGCTTGCGGTGATGATGATGCCGCCTGCAGCCTGCTTCATCCTGACGGCCAGCTCGGTTGTCGGCGTGGTTGCGAGTCCGATGTTGACCACATCATAGCCCATGCCCATCAAAGTGCCGCACACAATGTTCTTTACCATCTCCCCGGATATGCGGGCATCGCGTCCCACGACAATCGTATTGCTGTCAGACTGCTTGCTGCGACGAATGAAAGTCGCGTAAGCCGATGTGAATTTTACGATGTCAAGCGGGTTCAATGTGTCGCCGGACCGTCCGCCGATGGTGCCGCGGATGCCGGAAATAGATTTTATTAAAGTCATATCTTGTGGTTTTTTATCGTCCTCGTTGGTAAGTAAGCTCGTAAAGACAAGGGTAAACGGCACCCGAAGCCACTGCCGTTCCCTGCGCGGACGGCACAATCAGCCGCACTTTGGCCACTCCTTCCGCGCTTAATTTGCCTAATCGGATATAGCTAAGTGGTGCCAGCAGACCGTTTGGCACCTTTGGCGTGCGATAAGTGCTCATAAAGACACCCGATTCGAACTGTGCAAAAGGCGAACCGGATATCATTTTGACCTTCATCACGTCAACCAAGGCCGAATAGCGCATGATATTGTTTGAAGAAATCACGGAGTCTGTCATCATGTTCACCTCCGTATATTTCAACAGCACGGTAGCTGTCTCGTTAGGTCCAAGAACTTTGCCCGTTCCGCGGCGGACAATCTGCATATAGACGCCCGAACTGTTGAAAAGCACAAATTGGTTTTTAGACAAATCCGTGGTCGTGTCCTGCGAAAGAAACTGCTCCTCGCTGATGACGTTCACTTTTTTGTCGGCTATATACTGGTTGATGACCGCGCGTTCTCTCTTCTTTTTCTCTGCATAAGTCTCCGAATCGCGACATGAGACGAGCAACAGAAGACCCGTCAGAGCAAGAAGCAAGAATGATGTTTTCTTCATTTTCAATATTTTCAGTGATTGATTTGCATTATAAGATGATGAGACAAAGATACGAATTTCCCTACGGATCGTAAGGTTTCCATACTGTTTTTTGTGATATTTCCCATTTTTTAAGTTTTCAACAAGTCTGCATATTTCAGCAAGGCACGCTGCATCACGCGTTCGGCTTCGTCCAGACTGCAATGCAATTTGCCCCCGCTGGCATTGAGATGTCCGCCCCCGTTGAAGAATTCGGCAGCCATTTCGTTACATGGAAAGTCGTCAACCGAGCGCAGACTGACGAGCACAAGGTCGTCATGGCGGTCGTCTTCACGGAGCGAAACCGACAGTTTCTGCCCCTTGATGCGTAGCGGTTCGTTGACAAGTCCCTCCAAATCGCCCCGCACGAAATGGAATTTTTTCATGTCTCGACGGCTCACTGTGAAGTAAGCGGCATGCAGTTCGTCATATACTTTGAGGCATTCGCTCATCAGATAGCCCCTTAATCGAATGGCCCACTGACTGTAGTTGTTGTACACATTGCGGTAAATCTTGTCCTTATCGATGCCGGTTGTGAGAAGCATTCCAATGATGGTATAAATCTCGGGCCGTGTCGAATTATACGTAAACCCCCCCGTATCGGTCATCATTCCGCAGTAAATAGGGGCCGCAATCTTCTGATCTATCTGCTCAAATCCGCTCAATTGGCAGATGATTCTGAACACCAATTCGCACGTACTGCTGGCTTCTGGGTGCGAAACCGACAGGATTCCGGCGATAGAAGGATTGAGATGATGGTCGATCATCACGCGTTTTGCGGGTGCAATATCAATGGGTTCTTGCAACTCTTCGAGCCGGTTTGTCTCGTTAAAGTCCAGACAAAAGATTAGATCGGCATGCAAACAGAGAGCCTTTACCTCGTCGGTATGCTTGTCATAACGCATCACTTGTTCGATGCCCGGCAGCCATCTTAGGAAGTCGGGAAAGGCATCGGGCACGACAATCCGCGGCGACTTGCCCTGCCGGCGCAAGTATTCGGCCCACGCCAAGCAGGCACCCAAGGCGTCGCCGTCAGGACTTTTATGGCCCACGATGATGATATTCTCGGCATTGCGAATAGTCTCTTTCAAGATGGCGACTTCGCTTTCGTTGATGATTTCCAATTGCATAATGGGTGCAAAGATAGTAAAAAACGATGAGAGAAATGGAGATTGCGTGATGATTTCAATCCTATTGCGTTTCAATCTCACCCATTTTGCCGCGCAATATGGGTGAGATTACCACGCAAAATAGCTGAGATTAGCGTGTAAAATGGCTGAGATTGGAACGCAAGATGTAAGTCGTTGATTATCAATTTGAATAACCTTCCGGTTTATTCGAATGCATGTAGGGGCGCACGGCTCGTGCGTCCACTCACATTGCAGTTGACAGTTGACAAGTAAACGGATGAACAAGTTGATTGTTATACGGCATATAGGGACGCACAGCCCGTACGTCCGCTCCAACAATCGTATGCATTTGTTTGCCATTCACCTTGAGCGGACGCACGAACCGTGCGTCCCTATATATCTATCATAGCCGTCGTTCAGAACAGTTTGGCCGGGTAGACACCGTCGTTGATGAGCGTTTGAATTTTATCTACCACGCTTTGGCGGTCGGCCGCATAGGTAACGCCGAACCATTTACTGGTGGTGTCAAGCACTTTCACGGTGGCTGTCTTCTCACCAATGAGTTTATTGACCATCAATGGGATAAAGAACTCGGCTTTTAGGTTGGTCATGTTCTTCGGATCGGCAAGAAATTCCTTGAAATAGGCCTCACTATAGTCGAAATAGTCAGGCGTGAAGCCCCATACGTTCATGGAAACGGGCGTGCTGTCGGCCACGCTTACCCACTTGCCTTGCTCGTCTTTATACTGAACCGTGCCGTCGTGACGCTCGATTTCGGTGCGTTCCACAACGTCAGTCAGGTTGCCTTCGGCATCTTTCGAGCAGATACCGCGGGCTACAGTGCCGTTGTCACTGAGCGTATTCCCTACGCGGAAGCCCACCATGGCATAGCGGTTGCGGCTGCCTTCAGGCAAATCGCTGAGGAACTTGCCAATGACTTTGAAGCAATCCCGGTTGTAGAAATCGTCACAGTTGATGACACAGAACGGTTCTTTAATGACATCCTTCGCCATCAACACGGCGTGGTTCGTTCCCCAAGGCTTTTCGCGTCCCACGGGAACGTTATAGCCTTCCGGAAGGGCGTCGATTCCTTGGAAAACCAGCTCGGTCGGGATATGACCTTCGTATTTTGACAGGATTTTCGTGCGGAATTCGGCCTCGAAATCCTTTCGGATTACAAAGACGATCTTGCCGAATCCGGCCTGAATGGCATCATAAATGGAGTAGTCCATGATGGTTTCTCCGTTGGGACCTAAGCCGTCGAGCTGCTTGAGTCCGCCGTAACGGCTACCCATTCCGGCAGCCAAAAGTAACAATGTAGGTTTCATAGAATATGTTTTATGTGTTATTTGAATTGCAAATATACCAAATTTCCGTGAATTCAGCCAACAGAATAGCCTTTTTCTTCTGCCAAAAAGCTTTTCAGAACGGCATTCCTATGGCGAAATGCAGGCTGTGGCTGTCCTTGAAATTGGGCAGATTGTAGAGTCCAGACTTGTAAGGCAGGTGCAAACCAACGCCCCAATCGATGCGAATGACGAAGAAATCGAGGTCATAACGCAGGCCAAGGCCGGTGCCTACGGCCATTTCGCGTGCCATGTTGCGGAGTTTGAACTTGCTTCCCGGTCGGTCGGAAGTCTCTTTCATGGTCCACACGTTGCCGGCATCAAGAAACAGCGCGCCATATAGGTTACCCAACAGTCTTGGACGGTATTCGATGTTGGCCAAAAACTTGATGTCGCCCGTCTGATCAAGGTAAGATGTGGTCGCAGCCGTTGGATAATAGGCACCGGGACCCACGCTGCGCACCGTGAAAGCGCGAATACTGTTGGCTCCTCCCACGTAGAATTGCTCGCTCCAAGGCGCCATTGTAGAGTTTCCGTAGGCCCAAATGGCACCAAGGTTAATGTGTCCGACGAGCTGTGACTTATTGGCGAGCCTCCATGTCTTGCGGAATTCGGTCTCAATCTTGGCGTATTGCGCATACGGGTTCTTGAACATCGTCTTGTCTTTCTCGTTCCATTGTCGTCCGCCAAGCACATAACCGAGCGACAAGATGTTGGCCGCTTCGCTCACGGTTGTCTGCCACCAGATGGGGTTGCGGTAAGATTTGGGACTGGTGTAGATGTAACTGTAGCGCATCTTGGGTATGAATTGGTCTTTCATCGACACTTGAAGATAAGGACTTTTAGCCATCAAAGCATCGAACTTGGCCGAATGTGATGACATGTATTCATACTCTAACGTGAGCGGAGTGTACTGATGCATCGAAGTTTCAGAGGTTTGAAAAGTGTAGGACAGCTCGCCCGACACGATATGTCGCTTGAAATAACCCGCACGGTTGATGACACTCGTAGATGCTTTCAGGAGTGTAGTCGGCGTAATAAAGAAACGGCGCCGCTGCATGATGGGAAGTAGCAGGTGAGGAAACTCCAACGAGGCGTCACCTCCATATTCATAGGAATGAATATTGTCGCCTCTGCCGCTTGCGGCATGCCCCGTTTGCCACTCATAAGAGCCTTTCAGGTTGATATCCAGCTTCTCTCCGCCATGAAAAGCATTGCGTTTGGTGAAGCCAACCACGATTCCCGGACCCATACGGCCGCTGGTACGCCCGGTATAGTTGGTCTCGAAGTAAACATCATAAGGCTTGTCGAACACACAGTTCAGCTTCAAATCGAGCGTATCGCAGCTCGGTGACGCGTCACGCGGTGTAAACTGAAAGTCAACCAAGCTGAAAAGGCCGTTGCCTGTAATTCGGTTTGAAGACTCGATATAGTCATCATAGCTGAAAAGTTGGCGTGGGCGCAGTTTCAAGTCGCGCAGAATAACGCCCGGACGGACAGGAGAATGCTTCCCATTGAAGTATACTGTGAGGCGACGCAAGTGGATAGAGTCTTGCAATGTGTCGGAGAACTGTTTGCGGAGTTGTAGTTCAACATTGCCGATGTACCACTTTCGTAATGCTTTTGCAGGAATGGAGTCGGCTAATTGGAACTTGAGTTGCACCTTTCCCGGCACAAGAAGCGTGTCAGCCAGATAAGAAGCGTAGCCCGGTTGATAATAATAATAGCCATTATTGCGGAAAAGGTTGCTCACTCTCTGGCGTTCCGCGTCGAGCATCGCCACATCGAAGGCGTCACCACGCTTGATCTTCGCCTCTTTTCTGCTTGCTTGCAACAGACTGTCAGCGTCGTCGGGGAACCGGACATAAGAAATGCTGTCGAAAGTAAAGAGATGGCCCATATTAATGGTGTAGGCTATCTTCGCCTTCTTGGGGTTTCGCTGCGTAATAGCCTCGAAGTCGACCTTTCCATGGAAGTAACCGTGAGACTTCAATACGGATTGTGCCACCGAAGCACGTAGTTCTGGATTGACCCAACTCATCAAAACGGGAGCCTTCCCGAACGATTTTGTCAGCCATTTTCCTATGTGTCCGTGCGAAGTTGAGAAGGTGTTCCACACCCAAAGCCCGTAAGGAAAGGGCGTACGATAATAAGAACTGCCCAGGAGAGCACCGTTCGGGGCACATGCCAAAGCTGCTTCCAGCTCTTCTTGTGTCGCATAAAAATGGCTATTATGGTCGTAATTCTTATACTCGATCTTTGTCAGACCGACATATAATTGGTCACCTTCGGGCACTTTATCGGTGGTAGAACAGGCGATTAGCAGTCCCGCCACCGATAAAACCAAGAGAAATCTATTTTTTTTCATTGCGTTCATTCTTGATTGTGGGCGTCTTGCTCGGCTTAACGGGAGCCGGCGGTACTTCATCCTTGGCTTCTTTGAATCTGAAAAGGTCTTGGAAATGCTGCAATTTACGCCGCCAGATAAAGCCTCCGCCATACAGTCCCATGTCACCTTCAAGCCAATCGTAGCTGTCTCGGTTGTAGAAGAGTCGCAAATACTGCGTGGAAGCCTCGTTCAAACGGTATTCGAAAGAGACGTTGCTAAAGAAAGATTCATTCTGATTGGCCACATCGGGGCCCGTTGACAGTTTTCCGCCGACGATGATGCGCAGTTTATTGTTCCAAAGTCGCTTGGCAAACTTGAACGAATAGTCCGTATGTTGGTTTCCACCAGCGTCCGTTGTGTTGTCCATTCCAAAGCTTAGGTCGAGTGTTCGCAGGGCATTGCCGGCAATACTGTTGATTTGGCTCTGCAAGAAGGCGCTCAAAGCAGAGTTCATGGAGAAAGAACTTGTATTACCATCCGTTAGATACATTCCCGTTGTAAGCATCGTTACGGCCACTTTTCCTCGTGCTTCCTTGCCCATAGTGTTGAGTTGGTTGCTCACTTCCATGTCTTCGGGTGCATCGATGATGAATTCCAGCCCCATATTCTTAAGGGTTTTGCTGATTTTTACACCGCAATCGAAATCCACACTGCGGCCGGTTCCGCCGTTCGAAGAGACAGCTGCCTTGATCTTTTCCGTGGCCGTGATGTTCAGTCCAGGGTTCATTGGGTCGCCATTGAACCTTATATAGCTTCCATCATGAATGCTGAAGGTCTTGAGCGGTATTACGGGAAGCGCGTATTTCATCTCTCCGTTGCTGAGTGTATAGCGGCCATTGAGGCGCAAGTTGTCCACCATATTGTATTGCATGCGCAGGTTTCCCCCACCGATGAGGTCCACATAGTTCGACTTATCACTGTTCAGCGCGCAAAGGATGTGGGCACTTTCATTGATACTCATTGAGAGGTCCATGTTGAAACCGGTCAGCGGCGGTCGGTTTATCACCTGTGTTGTCTCGTCTTTGAAGTCGGTGAACTTCACAAGGTCGTCCAATTGGTTGTCCGTCGTAATGGGAGAGTCGCGGAGAATGTATGTCATATCGGTCGAACCGAGTATATCGAGCTTCCCTCGCATCGTAAGATTGTCAACTCTTCCTTTCATTTGTGCATAGAAGTTCACGAAAGCTTTGCCGAAAGCCTCAGAACGTGAGCTCTCTTTCGCATCGATAATGAGGAAGTTACGCGCCCTCATTTGCACGTCCATCCTCATTCTATCCAAGTCGCTAAAGTCGAAAACACCGGCCACCATCAATGGACTATCGTTGTGAGCATACATCTGGAAGTTCTCAAAAAGCAGTTTGCTGTCTTTGATTGTCACGGGATCGTTGTCGAACCTCATCTCCACACCATACGGAATGCTCACTAAATAGGCTGAATCCAAGTAGACTTCACCGTTTACTCGTGGGCGACTCGGCGTTCCTTTCACCTCAAGATTACCCTCAGCATAGCCTTTGAAGCCTATCACTTGCTTGGGAATGAACCCGTTTGCAAGCTCCATCGGCAGGCGTTCGAGGTCAAGTTGAATATCAAGTTGTCCGCTTCCTCCCGAACGATAAGAGCCATTTACCGTTGCAATCTCCTTGCCATTCTGCGTTAGCACACCGTCTACGGCGTGCGTTCCGTCTTGTTTCGGCATGTAAACAAACTCTGTTCCGATATTACCCATGGGACAATGCTCATAAACAAAGTTGCGAATAGACATGTCGGAAGACACAGAAAGCGCGTCATGGGTCTGTATCAGGTGATAGTCTCCATTCAGTTCGCCCGATATGGCCGGCATGTAAGGAAGCACGGAAAGGATATCTTGCAGTCTGAACCGATGGAGCGACACCGTCATGTCTTGCAAGGCTTCATGGTTAGCATCATTGGTATAGACTTGAACGCCCATGCCGTCAGAGGCCTTCAGTTCGAGATTGGCCGAGAGCCGACGGTCATCTCCAAGGTAGACATAGTTGCTGTCGTTCACGGAAAAGGCCTTGTAGCCCAAGATGGGACGTGGGGATGAGACGCTCAGGCGGAGGCCGTGGTCTTCCATTGCAGCAAGCAACGAGACGTCAATGCCCAATCTGTTGCTCTCATCGTAGAGCCGTGCTCGAAGTGAAGAGCCATGTTCGTTGAGCTGTCCGTCGGCAATTGCACGGAACACGTAATGCGGATTCTTCTTGTTATTGATGACCTCAGCCCGGTATATGCCTCGCTCTTCGGCTGAATGAATGCGGAACTTCACCGTGTCGAGCAGGACACTGTCAACGACAAGTGAGTCTATAAGCATCGAACCGTTCAATCCCGACTGTCTTGATGAATGCATATCGATGTCAGCACGGGCGAATTGACAGCCATACTGCTGGAGAAACCTGACAAAGATGTTGTCTTTTCCACTCCTAAGGAACACGTGTGCATCGGGCAACCGATGGCGAAGCCGTGGCTGATCGATGGTGCGTCTTTTCAATTGTCGTTGTAATTCGTCCACGAATATCTGGCTTTCATCGAGCAACCGTTCATAGTTGCCCGAGCCAGCGAAGTGAAGTTGGAAATCACCGCTGCTGAATGCGGCGTATGTTGTGTCTCGTCTTGCCAGCACATCGATGAACATATCGTTCGGACGATAGCGTCTTTGGTTCTCTTCGATGGTGACTTCGCCGATATGTCCCTGAACCTTGTGGAATTGTTTGAAGTCCGAAGCGATGTCCAGATGGGCACATAGCGACGTCATCAAGGGCTTGTCAACAAGGTGCAACCGATAAAGATCGGCCTGTTTTAGGTCGCAAGCCACCGTACCCTTAAACATATGATGGCCCAACAAGGCTGCAAGACTGATGCTTCCTTTCAGCAACGGACTCTCACCGTGAATGAAAGCATTGGCCGTTCCCTTTGACAGCGTGGCCTCGGCCGTGACTCCTGAAAGGTCATATTGTGCATATCGGAAACGGTCGATGTGGGCTTTAGCTTTGATTCGGCTGTGGGGCGACATTAAATCAGTCCCCGTTCCATAGAGTTCGATGTTCCCTGTGAAAGGATATAGCTTTTGCCGGGGCACAAAGTTCCCAATAGGGAAACGCCGGGCCAGCAACTTTGCCTGATAGGTCATGCGTTTGGCATCGAGACGGGCTTGAACAAAAGCGCTTCCTTGCCCTTGTCTGACGGTCACATCGCCTGCATAATACGCCGAAGAGAAGCGTAGTCGGCCATCAACACTGATGCCTGCGGGAATATTGAAAGCCTTTTGCTGTTGCCGGGGAAGCATTGTTGTGGCAAACCCTATATAAGAAGTGCGGGCATAAAGGGTCACATCGCCCTCTAAACGGGCTGGGTTATCCAAATGGGAAAGGAAGCCGTTGGCATATAAAGAACCCACCGTAGGCAGTGAGACCGCTAAGTTAGTGAAGCGAAGCCGTTGCAGGTTGCCTCGCAAAAGCCCGCTGACAGTCAGTCCCCACGTGGGCCATTGCCGGCGAAAAGCAGGAGGAAGAGCCGCCATGAACGGCAAAAGGTCTTGCTTTCCCAATGTTGCGTTCAGCCATACACGGAATATTCCCGACCGTTGCGCTGCGAATGCGTCGAAGGGTAGGTCTACTCGGGCCTGAAGTGCTGAATGTGGTGTCTTGAGATAAAGGTCTGGCAGGCGAAGACGGGTCGTGTCCATCTCGACTACACCTTTCAATGCAGTCAACTGTAGCCCACTTTGCTCCTTGAAGGCCAACCGTCGCAGACGAAGAGACAGTTTTTCCGACACGTAACCCAGTGAATCGATGCCCACAGCCACTTCCGAGAGCGCCACATGGTTTGGGTCGAGCCCTTTTGTGCGGGCTTTCAGCCGGTTGTCGTATTGAAAACGCCCTCCTGTCAGGTCGAACTTTTTCACTTCGTAGCTTGCTTTGAAAAGGTCGAACCGTCCTTCTTCGGCAACCGTCTCACCTAAATAGGCCTTCAATCGAAGTGTGTCTCCGGGCAAATCCACCGTAAGTGCCGTGCGCATTACGCTCACTTTGCCCACTTCTATCTTCCAATGGTTCTCACTTTTGGTCGTATCTTTCGGCACAGTGTCGCTCATTGCAACGCTGAGCACGGCATCTTTCAAATGGACCACGTCCACTTTCAATGTCTGTGCGGCCAAGTCAATGCCATGGGCCTGCAGATCAAGCCGGCCGATATGGCCTTTCACGCGTGCTTCATGAACGAAGTCGGCCGTGTTGAGTCGCATGTCTTCAATGGCCAACTCGTCAATCTCGACTTGCTGATGCAGCAAAGGCCACAGCCGAACATCGGCAATGAGCTTTCGAACATCAGCCACCGTGTCTCTCACCTGCGGGAGGGAGTCGTTCGGTTGAATGACTTTAACGCCCTCTATGCCCAAATCTAAGGGGAATTCAAGGTTGACATGCGCAACGGAAATCTGCATTCCCGTTTTATCGGAGGCGTATGAGGCTACTTGTTTTACTGCCCAATTCTGAAAAGGTGGGAAATAAAACAGCGAAGCCAAGGTGGCAAAGAGTATGAAAGGAGCGGCCACGATAGCGCAGGCCCACTTGATTTTCTTCGTCATATACGCAGTTTTTCGCGCATTTCTATGGAATTTGTCTCCGTTTCTTATTGATATTTTTGTTTTGCGAAAGTAAAACAAAAAAACGAATTATGCAAGTTTCGAAGAAAAAAATGCCATATGGGTACGCTGTTGGCTACATTGTTGATGGTAAAACTGCCGGTAAAGGCAACGCACATGGCCCTTTTTGCGGTCGGGGTCGGACAAAATACTCATTCAGCAACACTGTTCCCACCATCAAGAGAGGCAATGCCTTCTGCCAAAGCCGCCCATAAGCGGTCGTCGGGAAGTGGAGATAAGATGTTGATGTGTGCTTTTGAAACGGGATGAATAAATTCCATGTGGTGTGAAAGCAGGGAGATACTGCCGTCGGGATTGCTCCGTGGGGCACCATATTTCAAATCTCCCTTGATGGGACAGCCCATATTGGCCAACTGACAGCGTATCTGATGGTGCCGACCTGTCAGAAGATGCACTTCAAGAAGGTAGTAATTGTCGGAACTGGCCAGTAGACGGTAGTGGAGTATCGCCTTCTTTGCGCGGGGAACTTCATGGTTGTAGGCATAACTTTTGTTCTGTTTCTCGTTCCTGACCAGCCAATCCGTCAAGGTTCCCTCGGGCTTTTCGGGACAGTTTTTCGTGACAGCCCAATACGTTTTGTGCACCTCTCCGTCGCGAAACATCTTGTTCAGCCGCGTCAAAGCTTTAGAAGTCTTGGCAAAAACGACCAATCCCGCCACCGGACGGTCAAGCCGATGCACCACTCCGAGGTACACATTGCCCGGTTTTTGATACTTTTCTTTAAGGTAGTTCCTGACCGTTTCAGACAGAGGTTCGTCACCTGTCTTGTCACCTTGGACGATTTCGCCACTGCTTTTGTAGACAATAATCAGATGATTGTCTTCATAGATTACTTTCATCGGGCTGATATAAAAACCAAGCATCATTCATCTTGCCAAACGACATGATGAATGATGCATGATAAATCGCAAGGTCTTACATGTTCATTCCACCGTCGACTTGAATCACTTGGCCTGAAACATAGCTCGAAAGGTCAGAAGCCAAGTAGACAGCTGTGTTGGCAATGTCGTCAACCGTACCGCCCCGGCGAAGCGGAATCTTGCTGATCCACTCCTTACGCACGTTTTCTGGCAACGCTTGTGTCATTGCCGTGTCGATGAAACCGGGCGCAATAGCGTTGGCACGAATGCCCTTCGGCCCCATTTCCTGACCGATACTCTTGGCCAAGGCAATCAATCCGGCCTTCGAAGCCGCGTAGTTCGACTGGCCGGCATTGCCATGAACACCGACAACCGAAGCCATATTGATGATGGAACCGCCATGCTGACGCATCATAACCGGCACACATGCGTGGATAAAATTGAAGGCACTCTTCAGGTTTACGGCAATGACTGCGTCCCATTGTTGCTCGGTCATGCGGAGCATAAGGCCATCCTTAGTGATGCCGGCATTGTTGACAAGGATGTCAACTGAGCCGAATTCCTCTTTCACTTGCTTGACAACTTCTTCCGATTGTGCGAAGTCTGCGGCATTACTTGCATAACCTTTGACCTTAACACCAAGTGCGGCAATCTCTCGTTCGGTAGCCAAACCGCCGTGTTCCTCGTCGATGAGAAGGTCTGTAAACGCAATGTTTGCACCTTCAGAAGCAAATTTCAATGCGATAGCTTTGCCAATACCGCGCGCAGCTCCTGTAACCAGTGCGGTCTTACCCGCCAATAATCCTTTTCCGTTCATAGAAATAAATATTTAATGATTGATGATTTGCAACCTTTAATGAAATACTTTGCAAAGTTAGATATTTTTTTTCAATTATAAGCCGGTTGAGATAAAAAACCGAAATAATCCTTGGTTTCAAGGAAGATGCTCATGGAAGAACCTCAATTCTTACGTTTATGCGATGTGTTTCCTGTCATTAAATACGCAATATGGCCGAGATAGGGCTGTAGGGACACAAGGTTTGTGCGTCCGCTCACGGTGAAATGAAAAGCAAATGCACACGGTTGTTTGAGTGGACGCACGAGCCGTGCGTCCCTATAGCTATTTGGTTGGAAATCAACGGCTTGCATTTCGCTTTCTAATATGACTTATTTTGCTTTCTAAGATAATTCTTAAAATACAACTTATTGAAAATAAAGAAGTTACCTTGCTGGTAAAACTAAATAGGTAA
>ERZ772960.1203-NODE-1203-length-21233-cov-6.605062_pt1 | contig 21233 bp, 19 predicted proteins | sample MGYA00580678_ERZ772960 | MGnify/ENA primary metagenome ERZ772960 (study PRJEB29015, sample SAMEA2737930) | human oral metagenome | biome: human oral; feature: human-associated habitat; material: dental | place: China | collected 2059 ... | reverse complement strand
AAGATAGCAGCTATGTAAACCTTGAGCTATCCATAAAAGGCACAGATGACAAGATAACCGTACGTCAACACTTTGGCTACAACTACTACAACAGCTACCAAGAAACTCCTAACTACCAAATAGAAAAAGTCGTCTTTGCCGACGGCACCATCTGGGATCTCGAAACCATTCATGACAGAGCCCACAACATGTCTGGCACTGACAAAGAAGATAACATGCGCGCCCTGGATAAATCTGCTACCACATTACACGGCTTAGCTGGAAACGATAGTCTCGTCGGCGGTATTGCTAACGATCTCCTCTACGGCGACGCCGGTGACGACTATCTTTGGGGCGGCGTTGGCAATGACACCCTCATTGGCGGTGAGGGCAAAGACTATCTCGTAGGCGGCGAAGGTAACGACGTCTACGTCTTCAGCAAGGGGGATGGGGAAGATGTAATTGAAGAAGCAAACGGTCTAGCTGATGAGATTCGTCTAGGTCATGAATCTGTTGATGTGGTATTCGAAAGAGTCAACAGCAGTCTGCGCGTTCGCATGCCTGGATCACTTGATGCGATTACGATTGACTCTTGGTATAACGGAGACGCGTACAAGATTGAGACCTTCAAGTCTACCGACGGAAACGTAATCACTCACACGCAAATCGAAAGCCTCATTCAGGCAATGGCGTCGTTCCAGAACGATACTGGCATGACATGGGAGCAGGCGCTGTCCGAACAGCCGTCTCAAGTTCGCTCAATCGTTCAAGAGTATTGGACTGTGCCAACAGTGTAATGTACGTGTTGGTATTTTGCTTGGCGCAGCGTTGATCAAAATGTGTCGAAAAATCGTTTTATCATCAAACGAAGTAGTTTGTATAGTTCGTTGATTTCGCTATTTTTGCGTATGATTTTTGGGTGGGAGTCCGCGTCCTTTCCTCTGAGATTGTCTTGAGTAACTGTGTTTGTCAATAAGTTCAATAAAAATTCTACGTCGTAGCCTTCGCTATGAACTACTTGGCGGCGCGCCGAATTGATGGATTTCAGAAGAGATTTATAATCGCTCATGTCGATGTCTAATTTATCCAGCGCGATTTTTAGAGATTTCATAAAAGTTGGTCTGGTCATCAACGCATATATTTCTGCCTCGGAGCGTAGGTAAAAGTCACGTACGTCGCTAGTTATCTCCGTTTCGATTGCTTTAATTGCGGCGATGACTTTTTGAATAGACTCGCAATTGGCTTGTTTGTTGTGTTTGTTGATTCGCTTAAATTCTCGTTCAGCAACCGCTTCGGCGAAACTTTGCAAAGCAAAAATTAGGCTAGTTACATCCATGAAAAATACTTCTGAACTTTCGCTAAATCTATAATCTGTGATTCGCGCAAAAGCTAGACCAAGTTTGCTAGTGGCGCCCAAGCGTTTGTTGCGTTTTGGGTTTAAAAAATAATAAGTCATTTTCGCCAGGTTTTTTGAATGCAGCTCGCGGTTGATTTGTAAAATTGCTCGGTATTCCGAAGCGCCAGAATCCATGGCGTACAGGTGGTTTTTAGCTAGATACAGGGAAATATCGTCACCGAGTTTTATGGAATCTATCTGACAATCTATTTGGTCAAAGTAACAAATCCAGTAGAGCTTAAAGGCTAGTAAAATTTTACCCAAATCTACAAATGCCAGCGGTTTGTCGCTGCACTCGAATTGATATTTTAATAATGTAGCGAGCCGTGCGTCATTTTTATCACGCACCCGTTCGCTGTGTCGACGGATTGAATAGCCGGCGAAATTATTCACGTCGATACTTTTGTAGGTTGCGGATTCTAATTTTTTTGACAGTGCAGACTTGGTCAGGCGCTCATATGTGCCAGTTGTGTTGACAATTGAATGGATGCTGTCTGGAATATGTTGAGCATGAATAGTTATGCTAGCTGACGGCGCAGCGGCGCGAAGTATAAAAGTGATGCCGCGGCTAATTGACCAATGCAAATAAGCGCGAATATCGTATGAAACGCCGCGCGCCTCGCCGCCAAGCAAAGTTTGCTTGTAGGACGCGAAAGGAGCTATATAGCCGTCTGGTGTTTTTATAACAACAAGTATGCTTTTGAAGTTGCCCGGCTCAACGACCGACATGCTAGCCTTTAGTTTCAGTTTAGAAATATCTAAATGACCGTGCCCTTGGGCTACTATTTTTCCTGTGGAGCTGTCTAGATAAAATACTTCGCCGATGTACGAGTTTTTGGTTAATTTTTCGCGCACTATCTCTTCCTATGTTAATCGCATGACTTATTTACAATTATACAAAAACTTTTCTAGAGCTATCGTTTTACCCACGCTTAAGCTTTGAATTATCGACCGCGCCTGTTATAGTTGTAGGCAATTAGAGGGCACTCAAGTGAAGCATGGTAAATCGTTCAATGACAAACGCGGCGCAAAAAACTCGGATGGTCGAGCGGGTATTAAGGTTGGCGCGTCGCAGGAAAAGCAGTCTATGGCAACCGACCCTGGACTGTTTTGCTTCATTAACATCGCTCACTTCCACGGCATTCCCGCCGATCCGGAGCAGATTGTGCATGCTCTCGCGATTGACTCGCATGAGGGCATGAGCGAAGGCGACATGCTGCGCGCCGCCAAATCTCTCAAGCTCAAAGCCCGCGCTGCGACCGTAAAATACAGCAAATTAGCCAAGCTGCCGCTGCCGGCAGTCGTCGGGCTCGAGAAAGAAAAGTACGCCATCCTAGCGCAAATTGTTGAGGGCAAAATGCTGATGTTGATGCCGGGTGGCACGCCGCCCAAAGTAATTTCCGCCGAAGAATTTCAGAAAAATTGGACGGGCAAAGTGCTGCTTTTTGTGCCGCGATTTTGGCAAGAAACCGATCGCAAATTCAACCTCAAATGGTTTATTCCAACAATTCTAAGATACAAAAAGCCGCTGCTGCAGGTGTTACTGGCGGCATTGATCGTGCAAATTATTGGCATTTTTACGCCGATTCTCATGCAGGTTGTTATCGACAAAGCCTTGAGCCATCACAGTGTTTCGACGCTGGATGTAATCGTCGGCGGGCTGGTGATTATCACGATTTTTGAGACGATGCTCGGTATCGCGCGCAACTATATTTTCACCCACACCACCAGCCGTATTGATGTGATTTTGAGCTCGCGGCTGTTTCGGCATTTGTTTGCGCTGCCGCTACGCTATTTTGAAACTCGGCGCGTCGGCGACACTACGGCGCGCGTTTTGGAGCTGGAGAAAATTCGCAGCTTCTTAACCGGCACGCCGATGACGACGGTTATCGACATCAGTTTTATGTTCGTTTACATCGCGGTGATGTGGTTTTATAGCCCGAATTTGACGTGGTTGGTCCTAGCGAGTTTGCCAGTTTTTGCGCTGCTTTCAGCGATTATTACGCCGGTGTTGCGCAGCCGTTTGGACGAAAAATTTAACACCGGCGCCGACGCGCAGTCGTATTTGGTGGAGTCTATCAGCGGCGCGCAAACCATCAAATCTTTTGCACTCGAGCCGCAGCTGCAGAAAAATTGGGAAGGGCGCCTTAGTAATTATGTGCGGGCAAATTACAAAACGCAGCTGCTGTCTGGCAATGCTGGCGCGTTCGGGCAATTGATTCAGAAAGTTTTTGACATTGCGATTTTGTGGGCGGGCGCACATATGGTGATGGCGGGCAGTTTGACGATCGGCGGGCTGATTGCCTTTCGCATGTTGAGCGGTCGAGTCAGCGGGCCGGTGTTGCGCCTGGTGCAATCGTGGCAAGATTTTCAGCAAACTGGGATTTCGATGAAGCGGCTGGGCGATATTTTCAACACCAAACCAGAGCCGACGCTTGACCCGAGCAAGTCGCGGCTGCCGGCGATAAAAGGCGACGTGCGATTTGAAAATGTTCGTTTTCGCTACAGTCCAGACAGCCCCGAGGTGGTGCGCGATGTGTCGTTTGGCATTCGTCCCGGTTCGGTGATCGGCGTGGTCGGGCGCAGCGGTTCGGGCAAAAGCACCATCTCGAAATTATTGCAAAGATTATATGTGCCAGAATCCGGCAAGATTTTGATCGACGGCGTCGATATCGCCACCACCGACCCGGCTTGGCTGCGCCGGCAAATTGGCGTTGTCTTGCAGGAAAATTTTTTGTTTAACGCCTCTATTCGCGACAACATCGCGGTGCACAAACCGAGCGCTAGCATGGAAGAAATTGTTCGCGTTGCCAAAATCGCCGGCGCGCACGAATTTATCACCGAACTGGCGGAAAGTTACGATACGTCGGTCGGCGAAAAAGGCGAGGGTTTGAGCGGCGGGCAAAAGCAGCGTATCGCTATCGCTCGCGCCCTATTGCACGATCCGAAAATTTTGATTTTTGATGAAGCGACGTCGGCGCTTGATTATGAATCGGAAAATATTATCCAGCAAAACATGCAGCAAATCGTCGCTGGGCGTACGGTGATTATCATCGCGCATCGTTTGTCGACGCTCAAATCGGTCGACAAAATTATGGCGATTGACCGCGGGCAATTGGTCGAATACGGCACGCCGAGCACGCTGCTAAAACGCGGCGGTTTGTACGCGCATTTGTACCAGCAACAGTTTGGGGGCGAGGCATGAAACTTTCAAAAAATGTAAATGATTTACAATATGAATTTTTGCCAGCCGCCGAAGAAATCATCGAAAAACCAGCTGCGCCGCTCGGGCAAATTGTAATTTATTTAGTCACCTTGCTGATTGCGGTGGCGTTGGCTTGGTCGTATTTTGGCAAGCTCGACATCGTGGCGGTCGCCAGCGGCAAAGTCTCGACCGAAGGCAGTACCAAGATTATCCAGCCGGCCGTTTCGGGCGTGGTGACGGAAATCAAAGTGCGCGAAGGGCAAGCCGTGAAGAAGGGCGACGTTTTGGTTCAGCTCGATAAAACCGTGGCGGAAAAAGACTTAGCTGCCATCACCCAAAGCCTAAATACAGCCCGCGTCGAGCGCGATATTTTGCGGCGTTTAGCTAGCGGCGGCAGCACTGATGACGTCATCAATTCGGCTGAACTTTCTATTGATACCAAGGCGATTTTGCGTGAATTTGCCAGCTCGCAGGCGGCGCTAAAAAACGCGCGTCAGCAGACTTTGAGCGGCAATATCAACAACTACCAGCAGCAACTGAATTTTAATCAGCAAACCAAAAATCGGCTAGAAACGAATTTGCAGGAATTGAAAAATCGAAAAGCCGAAATCGAAAAACAACTGCCAGAAGCGAACCCGGTTGACAGGTTGCGCCTGCAAAATGAACTTAGCACGCTCGAGCAGCGTATCGCCAGCAGCGACACTGCGGTGATTAGCCAAAATCAGCAGCTGCTGCAATCGCAATCGGCGCTCAATCAAGCCGAAAACCAGTCGCGCAGCCAAATCGCCGAAACCAACAGTACGATGAGCAGTCAAATTATCGCTACCGAAAAGCGCATCACCGAACTCGAAAACAGCCTGGTCAAAACCAAGCAAAATTTAGCGCACACTACCATCACGGCGCCGGTTGACGGGACAGTTCTGCTGCTGGCGACCAAAACCGTTGGCGGCGTGGTGAATGCCGGGCAGCAGCTGGCGCAGGTCGTGCCCGAAAAAGTGCCACTCTACGTCGATGCGACGTTAGAAAACCAAGATGTCGGCTTCGTCAAGCAAGGTCAGCGTGTCGTTGTCAAAATTGCTACATATCCGTTTCAGCGCTACGGCTATTTAGTGGGTGAAGTCGAAACCATCAGCCCAGACGCCATTGAGGACGAAAAGAAAGGTTTGGTCTACAAAGCCAAAATCAAATTAGACAGCAGTCAAAGCTCCAAACAAGCCGACCTCAAATTACTACCCGGCATGAGCGTCTCAGCCGAAATCACCACTGGCAAACGGCGAATTATTGAATTTTTCCTTGACCCACTCATTACACATACCGAAGATAGTTTGAAGGTTCGCTAGAGTGCGACTTTGTCGAAATAGCGGATTGTTATTAACCGCAGCAATTCATATAGCCGAGTAGCTTCATTATCCTCTTTCATGACGGGCCGTTGATTGCCTTTCTCGTTAGCACTTAACTACATAAGATTAGATAGGTGATCCCATATTTAAATATTCTTCCCAGCATTTCAATGAATCCCTACTAAACTCCGGCAGAAGCCGTTCGCTTTCGGCGAGGTTTTTGATAAATTCGTAATATTTTCGCTCTTTTTCGCGAAGGTCGCCGGTGAAGAATAGTGCTAAAATCTCATCGTTATTTTGCGAGTCTAATGTTTTGTAGCTGTTTTTCGGCGAGCCACCAGCTGCGCACGCCGCTCACAAGCGTTAAAGGTTTATTTAAGTATGGTGCTCGACGGCGACGCGGGCGAAATCAGCGCTTCGCAGCGGCAGTTATTGCAAGAAGTCTTTACGAGCAGTGAGCGCATGGTGCATTTGATCAGCGATTTTCTGAACGTGAGCCGGCTACAAACGGGCAAGTTTGTTATTGATCAAGTGCAGACAGATCTAGTATCTCTGGTCGCTGAAGAGGTTGCGAATGTCAGCCAGGTAGCGTCGGCGCACAAGGTGAATGTGAGGCTCCGTAAGCCTGCGCGCTTTCCGCTATTGTATTTAGATGAGAATAAATTGCGCCAGGTGATTATGAATTTGATTGATAACGCGATTTATTATTCACCGAACGCTGATACAGTACGCGTGCGTTTGTCGATTGAGGATGGCGATGTAGTACTGCGAGTCGTCGACCATGGCATGGGCGTGCCAAAAGACGCGCAAAAGCGGCTTTTCACGAAATTTTTCCGCGCTGAAAATGCTCGCCGCCAGCGCCCAGACGGTACAGGTATCAGTCTGTATCTTGCAAAAAAAGTGATACATGGGCACGGCGGCTCGCTTATTTTTGAGTCGGAGCTTGGAAAAGGTAGTACTTTCGGATTTCGGCCGCCGATTCGCCGGCTGGAAAAGCCGCCGAAAAAGACCGTTCCGTAACGTTTTGCTTAGCGGCAGAGCGCTTGCGCTATAAAGTGCCATCTGGTAAAATAGAGCAACGCGCTTTAGTAATTGCGTAGGGTATATACCTACCTCTGTGGCCTTATCGTCTAACGGTTAGGACACCAGGTTTTCATCCTGGCAATCCGGGTTCGATTCCCAGTAAGGTCACCATCAAAGGATTTATCATCCATTCGGATGCAAAACAGCTCGTTTACCTCTGGTAGCGGGCTGTTTTTGTGGGTTCCAAACTTTATTTCATCATAAGTTGGGATTTTATTGAAGATGGCAGCGAAAAAGGCGGCTTTTCGCAAGGGATTACAGAGTTCAAGTAGTAGTTCTGGTAGGTGTTCCAAAATATATTTGGCGTATTGCAAGACATCTTAGATGAGTAGATGGCTAGACACAACCAGCGGAGCCTCTTTGCGTCTCCGCTGAACTACCTACGGGCTACTACTTTGGTTGTTCCGGGTTGGTTGAGTTGATCAACTTCTGCTGATCTTGACACTGGAAGCGCTACTGTGATATTGTCGGAATATCTATAAAGCGTCAGAGTTCCAGTCACGCCGGAACGAGCTGGGTGTCAAAATACACCACGGGAGTGAAGCCGTAAAGTCACACAGCCGAAATCGCGATCCATCGTAGAGCCGGTACTGAGCGCTACAGTTCAGCAATGAGCTATAGAATAAGGATGGGACCGCGGGAGGTCCTTTTTTGTTTACCTCTCGTTCCTTAGATACAATTATCATTTAATTCTAAGGAGGTTCTGTATGGACAAAAAATTGAAGGACGAAAACCTAAAAATAGCTATTCAAAAAGATGGCAGATTGACAAATGAATCTATCAAAACCCTTCGCTCAATGGGGATAGAGTTTGAAATATATAATAGAAAATTGTTCGCTATTTCACGCGATTTTCCCATAGAGATACTTTTCTGTAGAGATGATGATATTCCTGGTTATGTTGAGTCTGGAGTGGCGGATGTTGGGATTGTTGGGCAAAATATAATACAAGAGTCTAAATCTAAAGTAGCCGAAATAATAAAGCCGGGATTTGGACACTGTAATCTATCTATAGCCGTGCCAAAAGAATCAAAAGTTAGCACAGTAGAAGAACTGCGAGGAAAAAGAATAGCAACGTCCTTTCCATCTACTGCGCAGCAATACTTTAGTAGACTGAATATCCCTGTTGACATCATTACAATTTCTGGGTCAGTAGAGATTACTCCAGCGCTCGGTGTGTCAGATGCGATAGTAGATATTGTAGCTAGCGGAAGTACTCTAACGCTCAATGACTTGCGTCAAATCAATATAATAGCAGAAACCGAGGCGGTACTTATAAGAGGAAACAAAAAACTCTCAGGGGGCAAAGAGGATCTGCTATCACAGATGATAGCGCGTCTTGAAGCGATGCTTGCCGCAAAAAACATGAAGTATATTATGATGAACGCACCGAAAGATAGTCTGGGAAAAATCAAGCAAATTGCACCAGGCTTAAATGCCCCCACAGTGACAGAGTTAACGAAGCCTGATTGGATAGCCATTCATGCTGTTATGAATGAAAATGTCTTTTGGAGTATAACGGATAAATTAAAGACGCTTGGGGCTTGTGATATTCTTGTACTTCCTATAGAGAAAGTAGTAGTATAGTCAATGGTGTATAGAATGATCAATAATTCTAATAAAATCCTAAGTTACGAAGACGTTGCGAGATACAAGGCGGGGTCTAGTGACGAGCCTCTCGTGAGTGTAGCTAGTTATGAACCCACCATTAAGGCAAAATATATTAAGAGGGATATGCTACCGATAACTGGCGAGATTATTTATGTGAGGGATTCTGTCGCTAGAAAATTGGCTAGCGTCGAGGCTTATTTGAGGAAACAAGGCTACTGCTTGCGCGTAGTGTATGGCTATCGACACCCTGACATACAAATGGCTTATTTTACCAAAAGAAAAGATGAAATCGCGAAAGAAAAACCTGGCATTAGCGACAAAGACCTCGAAAGTTATGTGCATAATTTCGTAGCTGTACCAGATATTGCGGGGCATCCTACAGGTGCGGCTATTGATGCTACCTTAACAACTTTAGATGGTGACGAAGTTAATATGGGTTCTGCCATTGCGGATTACAGTGATGAGGATATCATTAAAACGCAAGCAGATGGACTAACGTCTGAGCAGATAAAAAATCGAAAACTGCTCCACGATGCAATGGTTAGTGAGGGGTTTGCGCCATTTTACGGCGAATGGTGGCACTTTTCTTATGGCGACAGGGAGTGGGCTGCTTTTTATGAGAAAGAAGCACTCTACGACATCATTGACTTTACGATAAAATAATAATTACATTTCTTTCAAGGATTCATGCGAGTGGAGACTGTGTTCATACAATCTCCCCAAAGATAAATTCTTTGTAGAGATTGAGTATGGTTTTCTGTGGCCTGCTCGGTAGACGATACGTCCTGCTGTTGACTGACAGGAATCGCGCCAGACTTCATGTACATAGGCATTGAGTTAGACCCAACACTTGCCGTGCGCATGAAATAATGACTGCATCCGTGAGCGATAACTTGAAGCATCCTCAGGCGGACAAGTTCCCATGCGATACCCATACCTCGATACGAGCACCGAACTCCTAGTTCGGACATATACCAGGAGCTCTCGTAGTCAAACGACCTTGGCAATCTTCCGTCTTTGGAAAGACTACCGAGAAACTCCCGTACGTCATTAGGAGAGCGGTTGAATGGTATGGCGCAACCGAAACCAATCAAGGTTTCGTTGTCGGTAGCATACACTACCACGCCATCCTTCATGTGGGGAGCGATAACTCCCTCATAGATCTCGCAATCGGTGTATTCCTCAAAGTACGGAGGGCCTCCAAAGGCCTCTTTGTATGTACTTATGAATCCCGATATGTCAAGCGTTTGCGGTGTGGCGATTTCACACCGAAGTCTGTCTTTCAACAGACAACCTCCATCTCGCTCGAGAGAGTGACTCCACTCTCTGTGATCTCCGCCGAGATTGACTTCCCGGTCGGCTGGACAATTGAAGAGCTACCTGTAACTCTTCCTACTGCGATAGTTCCCGAGCCGCAGGACGACTCATAGTAGAACGTATCGACGGTGCGTACCCATACTACAGGGTGAATGACGACTGCTTCGTTAGACCCTCTCTCGAACCACACGACACCGACAGCGTCACGCTCACTCAAGCCAAACTGGTCAACAATTCGGCGATGTGCGGTAGTGTACATTTTTTCGTCTTTGGGGAATTCTCCCTCAATGACAATATGTACGATACCACCGAGATCAACTATCGAGACGGGTGTACCGTCTCGTAGCTTCGCTGGCTTTGTTTTTGCTACCATTCCTGGGAAGGTAACTTCAACGAAGAACCTTTTCTCAGTCAAAGGCTTGACTGAAGCGCTCACCGTTCCGGTAAACCCAGAGACAGTGAAAGACAAGTCGCTCTCTCCGCACCTTTCGTACAGCACAACTGCAGCTGAGCGTGTAGCGTTTCCACAGAACTCGCCGCCGGCCATCTCGAAGTGTCGATCGCTCGGGACTAGAAATCCGGCCTGCTCAACACCATCAGCAGCAAAGTCGCTCTCAAGCGCTTTACCGCGAGACTCGTATTCCTGACGCGTCAGCGCCTGGTCAAGAATCTCAATAGCCGTACCATTACCACCTGCAGCGGTGATGAGGGTTTGGTTTTTGGTCATTGCTCCTCCTAAACTCTAGCTTTCGACCAACAATAGCAATAGATCGCTGCGTTGTCAACTGATCATAATACTCTTGTTTGTGTTATAATTGGAAATAATTTACAATGCCGTATTACAGTGACTGAATGTTTAGAGTTCCGTCACTAGCAGATTAAGAAAGGACACAGATGACCATTGTTAAGCCCAGGACTCCTAGCGGATTCCCTGAGTACACACCAAAAGACCAGATTGAGTTCAATAGACTGATTGATATAATCAAGACGACTTACGAGCTCTACGGATTCACCCCTCTTGAGATGGATCTCTACGGGGCTGATTATTCTAATATGGTTATAGAAAATGCCAACGGTCTAGGTGAGCACTTAGCTGCTTGTGGAATAGTTCCCACTATGGCCATAAATGGTCGCTACACTAACACCCACCAGATACACGTACCTATTGATAAATATGGTAAGTCATACACCGATCTCTACGATAGGTTTTATGAAAGCCGCCTTGCAGTTGCTTTTGACGTGGATTCTTATGGATGCAGATTTATAAGGCTTGGTCTACAGGAGATCACAAGAAGGGGTATAGATTATAGCGGACTTGAGCTCTTGGCTCATACAATTAGCCAAATATTAACCGATTATCAACCTGAGGTATGTGGTAAAAATATCAGTTCAGTCAAACAATCTTTAGGTGGTGAAATTAAATATTCGTTTGACAAGGGGGTAGTATGAACGAAGAAAGCATAAAAATAAAAATATCTAAGCCTTTTGGCAACTTGTATCGCGATAGATGTGTACTAGTGGCAGCCTTTGACGATAGTCATAATCTACTGCTAGGAGCAAAGCCCGATTTCTATCCACCCGGGATAGTCAGACTGCTTGGAGGGGGTGTAGACGAAGGAGAGAATATCAAAGATGCTGCGTGTCGGGAGTTGTTGGAAGAAACTGGGGTTGCTGTACATAAAGATAAAATGCACATAAAGACTAAATTTAGCATACGAGCCATCGACTGTGATGGCAATGCTTACAACAATGACACATATTTAGTATGTACAAATATTGAATCTGCTCCCGTAAACCCGGGTGACGACGTAAAGCAGATAATTAAATATAAAAGCCAAGACCTAGAAAGACTAGTAGACAACTACAGGAAACTAAGCCCTAGCCTTTGGTATAAAGGAGCGGAGGGGGAATTTAGCTGGTATGACTACGCACAAGTTTATGCAGTAATTCACAATAAGGTTCTTGAGATGTTCTAGAGGGCCGTATTATATGAAACTGTCTGTAATACCTCATTTAACAAATTTAACGCGTCTGTATATCGCACCATTTCTTTGCCAAAGAAGTCTTTCATTCCTGATTTATGCACGAATATTAAGCCCGTAGCTTCTGGCTTATCTATTGAGCGCACCCAGGTATTAAAATACTCATTCATAGCCTCCTTATCCATGGATAATTCAGCGAAAACTACTATACCGCAATTGCCAAATTCATTTTCGTATACACCCAAAAGTTTACTTTTACTCAAGCTTTCATATTTCAAGCCAACTTCTTCTTGAAGTTCTTCTGATATATGATCCATCAAACTCTGCCCAGCGGTAAACGACCCGCCTACGAATGAAACTTTCAAATCTGTCGCAAAATGATTTGAGCGCTGCAAAAAGACATAATTATCATCGCTAAGCTTTAAAAATACGTGAGTGAAAGTTGCTTTTTGCTTGCCAATTTTTGTAGCAATTTGCGGATGCTGCTTTGCGATATGGCGCACGCTATATGAAACTTTACCTAGCTGTAAGATTAATTTATCATCTTTTTGCAGAGCATTATGAAACGACCATACGCTGCTATCAAATAAAATTTTACCTTCGTGCTTGGCTTTATCAAGTTCAATATTCCAAAGATTGTCAATTTGTTTCTGCACGTTGTCTGGAATTTCGCTCGCAAGTTTAAAGGCTGAGCGAATATTTAAATTCGAAAGACTTATTGGTCGGGTCGGTTTGAATAGAATCACGATAACTTGCTTAGTAGTAATGCCTGTGCGTTACGCCGTGCTCGATAGGCATTTTCGAAAGCTTCATCAACCGTTCGACCCCATGCAAAAAATCCATGTTCAAATTGAGATATGACTATACCGTGTTTTTCTAGCTCATCGCCTTTTTCCATAATAATATCCGCAGCTTTATCTGCAACCTTATTCATCGACCACAAAACGTCTGGTCTTGTATAGACTCCCGAAGGAACGTCAAACTGAGGTTGATTCTTAAAGAAATATTCTTTCTCTTTTCTATCGTCAACTTTAATACAACGAACTTTGCCAATTAGTTTAGATTGAAGTGTGTAAGTCGGTATATCTTTACCAGTGCCAGATTTATCGACCAGTATAGCTGGAGTGTTTGGAATCTTTGCGCTTATACTAAACCCTGTTGAGTCGGACAGTCCCAAATTCCAGCATTCTGCGGCAATGTCACACATAGTATTTGCTAGTTGTTGAACTTCTTGTGATTGAATAGCTTATGATAATCCATGAGCTAATTGTAGGCTACTGGACAGTGATTAGTCAATATTGGCGTAACAGCTCAACACCTTCGCTACACTCCCGCCTAATGTTGCATATAAAAAGCAGCTATTCTAAACTGAAAGTTGGAAAAATAATCAGGAGAATAGCTGCTATGTCATATTGTAGCAATCCGCATGCGCCCAAAGCTAGAGAGCTAGATTTGCGATGGAATGCAAATATACCAACCTTTAGCTCAGCGCCAATTAAAAACGCTAAATCACTACCCAAAGAGACAGTTAAAGCTATAATAGACGAACGTAGGCGCAGCGGTAGAGGCGCATACTTTATTCACCTCAAACAACTAGAGCGCGCCGGCATCGTCCGGCGCTTTTTCTATCCGACGATTCCGCCGCGGGTCGAATATGAATTGACGAAAGCTGGTCTTGAATTATTGAAGTTGACGGGCGATATAACCACGTGGTTTGATTCTCATTCTGAAGCCCTGCACAAGTCCCAGAAAACCTACGACAAGAAACGCGTGACCGTACTGCGGCGATTATAAGTTACGCTTTTTCTCTATCGCTTCCAGCACTTCGCGGTGTCGCAATTTTGCTTATTTTTACTTACAACTACTCCGCCGCATTAACCGTAACCGATAATGGACGGAAATTCAAAAACAATACTAAAAACAATCTTCAACACATACCAAAACGCCACAAAAATCCAAGCAAACGGAATGAGCGCAGCAGCCACCAAACTAAGCAACACTTTCATAGCCGGATTATCTACGTCCGTGATTTTCCAAATACGTTTTGCCGAACCACTAAACGATAGCGGCGAAGATATAACAACCTTTTCGGATTTTAGTTTGCTCATGTTTTTATTTTACTTGTAATTTTTATTAATGTAAAGTTAGCAGTCAAATATCATTTTTAGTAAGTTCGTTAATTTAATTTTTAGCTCAAAATAAAACATAGCTACACCTCTATAAATCTAGCAAACCTTTCAGAAACTAACAAACTATTGCTGTCGCAGCAGACTTTTAAGTGCCGTCTTGCCAAGTAAAATGATGCCTGCTAACGTAAAAATAACAGAGTTAACCACAAAGTTCACGCTCTGATGAAAGGGAGTTTATGGTGTCAAGAAAAACATATTGTTTGGCGGCAATATTTATCGCGGTTGGAGCGCCATTTGTGTTGGCGAATGTAGCCCTAGCTGCACCAGCGGGTGTCAGTAATGTTGAGAATTTTATACGAAGCGTCATCCAAGTGGTGGCGGGCTGCTTTTGTGAGGTCAAACCGCAAAGACCCACATAGCCGTACCATGTCTTAAATTATTTCAAAAATATTTCAACAATTCAATTACGATGTCGACATAATCGTGGTTGCCCCATCTTTCTTATTACCAACCATTACCGAAGATGGGATTGCAGGAAGAACATAAGAACATATAACTCGCGTTTCATCATATTAAGTTAACGAGGACTTTCTCTTTGAGACAATGTGTCATGAGTTGGCACATTCTTTACGCTGGGAGAAAGTTCCAGAATATGCAGAGACAATGTTTAATGACATGATATTAAAGGTGCTGGCAGTTATACTTGAAGAGAAAGCTATGAATAAGTTTAAGCAGTATAACAAGCAGTTCTTCCTGCGTGAAATACAAAATACCAGATAAAAAGAAGTTGACACTATGATTATGACACCAGAAGACAACTTTATCTGTATAGCCTATGACTATAATACAATATTTTATACTGGCGATTATTCGTAACAATGGATACACAGCCACCGTAATGAGTTTTGGTTCCCAGGTAGATCTATAATGAGCGAGACCATAGATGTGCATTTATTTCATCTCTACTTGTGGTTTTATAAAAATATCGTCATAATAGATAAAATTAGGAAAGGTTATATGAGGCAGTATTTAGATATATTACGACACGTCCGCGACAACGGCATCCAGAAAGGCGACCGTACTGGCACTGGCACAACTGAAATATTTGGTGCGCAGACGCGATACAATTTAGAGGACGGCTTTCCAGCAGTGACCACCAAGAAATTGTACTTCAATAGCGTGGCACATGAACTCTTATGGTTCTTAAAAGGGACAGGCAATATTGAGTACCTGGCGCAAAATGGCGTACATATTTGGGATGAGTGGCCGTACAAGAACTATCTAGAGAAAACTGGTCAGAAAATTCCAGAAATCAATGGCGACGAATGGTGCGCTGGCATGAAACGATTTATCGGGCGGATTGCGACTGATCATGCGTTTGCCGAGGAGTGGGGCGATTTAGGCCCAGTGTACGGCGTGCAGTGGCGCAAATGGCCGGACGGTAAGGGCGGGACGATTGACCAGATCCAAAACGTCATCGATATGATAAAGAATAATCCAACGTCGCGGCGCAACATCGTCAGCGCCTGGAATGTAGCGGAAATTGACGAAATCGTGCGTTCAGGCGGACTGCCGCCGTGCCATACTATTTTTCAGTTTAATGTTCGGCCAGGTAAGAATGGCGAGAAACTAGATCTAGCATTAACACAGCGCTCGGCAGACATATTCCTAGGTATGCCGTTTAATATTGCTAGTTATGCATTATTACTTTCGATGATCGCCCAAGTAACTGGCAAGCAGCCGGGTGAGTTCATTCATACCTTGAATAGCGCGCATATCTATAATAATCACCGCAAACAAGTCGACGAGCAACTATCTCGTGATCCGCTACCGCTGCCAAGATTATGGCTCAATCCTGACATTAAAAATATTGATGATTTCACGATTAAGGATATCCGATTAGAAGGTTACGAGAGCCATTCACCAATAAAAGCACCAATTGCGGTGTGATATTGGGCGCGATGAGACAAAACTAAATACCATTCTTTCTCAATGACAGGCGCTGGATTAAGAAACTCGCTTATATATCACAAAATCAAAATCATAGGCATTGTCAGCATCGGCAGGATGACGAACGCGGCTAGTTTCTTGCCAAATACCCATATCGATTTCTGGGAAAAATGTGTCAGCGCCTGGAAATGAAGCATCAATTTCCGTAGCGTAGATGGTGTCAATCTCTGGCGTCTCCAGCGCGTCGGCATAAACGCGAGCGCCACCAATAATAAATATTGAATAGTGCGACAACGCCAAGGCACTAGGCAAATCCATCACCGTTAGCACACCTTCAGCACCAGTCAGCCGCGAGGAAATGACGATATTTTTACGCTCCAGTAGCGGTCGCGAGCCAATTGACTCAAAAGTCCTGCGCCCCATAATAATACCACCACCCTTTGTCAGCTGCTTGAAATGCGCCAAATCTGCCGGCAAGCTGCGCCCCCACGGCAAATCGCCACCCCGACCAATAGCGCGATTCCGATCATAAGCAACAATAATAGCTTTCTTCATAGCCCAAGTGTTCTAAAGATTGTCACTAAATTCTATCAACTGGCTTAATACCAAGCAACTTAAGCGCATTCGTAATCACAATAGCGATTGATTTAGATAGATACAGCTTTTTCCTTGTATTAGTTATATCTTCGCTAATAAATTGCTCCTTTGCGTAGATGCTATTAAACACATGAGCAATGTCTAAAATATACTCAATCAATATATTCGGTGCATAAGCTTCAAGTGCGTCAGAGATCTTCTTAGGAAAATAAGTCATCAACATTACAACTTTGCGCTCTTCCGCAGAAAGCGCGAGCTCCTCACTCTGAGGCAAGGTTAAATCACCAGTATATTTAGAAAGTAAACTATTTATACGTGATAAAGTATAGAGAATATAAATCCCGCTATCACCCTTTAAATTAATCGATTCCTGAATATCTAAAACAGAATCAGAATTGCGCGAAGGCTTTAGTACAGCAAATTTTACAGCATCAATCGCGATCAAATCAGCTGTTTTTTCATCGTAATCTCTGCCAGAATTCAAAAGAGAATCTCTTATTTCATCCAAAAGATTATCTATATAAAGAGTATTGCCATCGCGGGAACTCATTTTCTTTTTAGCGCCAGTTTGCTTATCAACAATACTAATTAATCCATAGGGGAGGTGTGTAAAATCACTAAGTTTGCCAATACCCAGTTGTTCGCATATCGCGAAAACTTGCTTCATGGCTAAAGATTGCTCTGGACCAATAACCCAAAAAAGCTTATCAGCCTTAAACCGATTCTTCTTTAATTTAGTAAGCGCGATATCTTGAGTAATATAGAGGGAAGTGCCATCGGATTTAAGTACAATCGTATCTGGTAAATTGTATGACTTTAAATTACTTAAAATAGCCCCGTTTTCTAATCTCTTAAATATACCTTTAGATATATTGTCCAAAATCATTCCGCGACCATCTTTATAATGCTCATTTTCATGCCAGATTACATCCCAGCGACTACCAATTCTATCGAGAGTCTTATTTATTCCACAATGAGCATAATCTATAACTACTTTCCATAATTTCCAGGTATTGGCGTCTCCATTTTCCCAATCAAGAGCAATTTGCCTTATTTCCTGATCAATTTCTGGCGACTTTTTTGCAGCTTCAGCGCCATACATATAACATGTGCCAATAAAATGATCTGGCTTAGTGCCTTCTTCTTTAGGTGTTATCCATGCTGAAGGATTATTTGCCCAATCTAATAAGGTCGCATTCTTAGCGCTGTCTCGCTTTTTGCATTTTAAAAATCCCCACATTGCCCGAGCGATTGCTATACCTCTATTATTATCTATACAATCACGCACCACCGAAGCACCGCAATAAGCAGCTATATTAGCCACAGCCATACCAATTAAATTATTCCTTAAATGACCAATATGCATAGCTTTATTTGGATTTGGCGAAGTGTGCTCAATAACCCAACGCTGGCCGGCGAGCATATTATTGCGTCCATAGTTTTGATTTGTATCGTTTATATGTATAAGGATTTTAGAAAGAGACGCATCCGTAAGATGTACATTAATAAAACCAGGTCTTGCGGCTTCTAGAGTGTAATTACCATCTTGCAATTGTGTACTATTTACCTCTTTAGAAATAGATTCTCCTATTGAATAAGGGGCAGTATGGAGAATTTTTGATAAACGAAAAGCCACATCACAAACAAAGTCAGCTTTATCAAGTTGGGTTGGCACAGTAACGGTTACATCTGGTATATTCGTATCAGGATATAGGTGCATAATAGCGTCGTTAATATCAGAGGTAATCTTGCTAGTTATTTTAGTATAGTCCATAAGCCTTTTTCGATATATTACAAATTACGAATATTATTATTTAATAATTATACATAATAAAACACCAATAAACAAAGAAAAATCACAGAGAGCGGGCTAGGCGATCGACATACGATAAACATCCAAAACATGGTCGGGGTGACTGGATTTGAACCAGCGACCTCACCGTCCCGAACGGTGCGCGCTACCAGGCTGCGCCACACCCCGATTCTATAAATTATACCCTTAGGATTGACAAAATCAAACTACTTAATTGTCCAATCAGATACACATATATTGATAAGTTATATAATTTGTATAATAATAGTACGATGTTTTCGTTTTTTAATTCATTTTCTACATCTTTAAAGATAGCCTTATTAGCGTGGCCTTTTGTAGCTTTGGCACTCACATTCCCATTGTTAGTTGTGCAATATATGCGTTTAAGGCGATTGGTTTTTGGCAGGATTATTATGGTTTATTTAGTTATGCTATACGCGCTTGCTTTACTGGCATTTACATTGTATCCAATGCCAGATAATCCAGTTCAATTCTGTTCTTATCACAATATCGTACCGCAAATTGAATGGCTTGAATCAATTATGGAGTTCAGATATGAAGGTTTGCGTGCCGTTCTGCAAGTTGTTATGAATGTAATATTTTTTATGCCACTCGGGGTATTTATACGAATGATGTATAAATCCCGCTGGTATTTGGTTATTTTCCTTGGTTTGGCAATTTCACTAACGATAGAAACAGCTCAACTCACTGGCGGTTTTGGAATCTACCCTTGCAGTTATCGACTATTTGATGTTGATGATCTACTTCTAAATACCTGCGGCGGCTTAATAGGATATTGGCTAGGTTTTCTCATGCCAAACCTCAGTAATGTTGAACGTGGCTCTGCAATTACAACCCAACCTGGACTAGTCAGACGGTTAGTAGCTTTTATGATTGATATTTTTTCTTCTTTAGCAATCATTACTATTATTGGCATATCTTTATATTTCTTATCACCTCAATTAGCAAAAGATCTTTCATACGAATCTTTAATTATTTTAACTATCCTAAATATATTAATACAACTTATCCTACCTCTAATATGCAAGGGACGCACAATAGGCGGTATGCTAACTGGGATCTCACTTGATGATATAAAGCGTACACAATTACACAGACTAATATTTTATTTGGCGCGCCTAATTTATATAGGTTTATTTTTTTACGCTGATAAATTATTTGCACAGAGCGAGTTAGCAATATTAGTTAGCTTAGTATTGATTATTTTAACAATTATCAGCTGGAAAAAGTATAAAAACCTCCCTTATAAACTCATCGATATTTTTTGGAAAAATCACGAAAAATCTATTATATAATTAGTTTATTAACTTAGATGTATAACATGAAATCACAAATTCTTTTAGTCGAAGACGAACCTACCGTCCGCCAGGGCACCGAGCAATTCCTCCGCCAGCGTGGCTTTACAGTGGCGACGGCGACCAGCGGCGAGGAGGCGCTGGATAAGTTCGTTGGGGCGGATGTGATTGTCCTTGACATCATGCTACCAGGGATGAGTGGCATTGAGGTATTGCATCAAATTCGCCAGACTAGCGACGTGCCGGTACTCATGCTGACAGCGCTGCATGATGAGCCGACGCAAATTGCCAGCTTTGACGAGCTGGCGGATGATTATATGAGTAAGCCATTTTCGCTGGTGATTTTGGAGAAGCGAATCAGGGCGTTACTTCGCCGCCAACAGTCTGTCAAAAAAACCTTGTGGCAGCGCGGCCTGGCCTCGGTGGATTTTATGGCCTATCAGGGATTTTATGATGATGCTGACGCACATCTCAAGCCCAAGGAAGTGCAGCTGCTCAAGCTGCTCGTGGATAATCCAAACATGGTCTGGAGTCGGCAGGCTATCATCGACAAGTTGTGGCGTGATGATGAGATGCCGTTTGACCGGGTGATCGATGTCTACATCAAAAATCTGCGCAAGAAATTGCACCTGGACTGCATTATCACGGTGAAGGGAGTAGGCTATCGCTATGAAGCGGCTTAAATTATTCCCCAAAACGTTCTTGGTGTCAATTGGCCTATTCGCAGCGCTAATCATCCTGGTGCATGCGCTGGTCTACACCTTGATGCCGCAATTTTATCTGCAGCAAAAAGAGCGCGAGGCGGCGGATAATCTCACAGCATTGACAACCGAACTGCGTGGTAAATCTACCGAGGACATACGTCGGACTAGTCAAGAATTTGCTCAAGTGAAAAATGTTAATATCACACTGACGATTGACGGGCGTGACCAGTATTTTCAAGGTTTTCAGTCGATCAATATTGTGACCGATAGTGGCAAATCGGTCGATACTAGCGTGGTAAAAATTGCTGATGGACAAACGGTCGATCCCCGCTCGGTGATTTTGCAGCAGGGTAGTATGACGAACAACCAAGGCCAAACGATTACGGTCAAACTACTCGCCGACGTGGCGCCCGTCACTCAGGCCAAACTCGCTACCTTGCAGGTACTGCCATATACTATGCTCGGCTCGCTGTTAGTGGCACTGCTATTCTCGTACATCTACAGCCGATTTGTGACACGGCCGATTCGCCAGATGGCGGCAGTGACGACGACCATGCAGCGGCTGGAAAAGGACGCGCACTACCCAGTCAATAGTCATGATGAGATTGGCGTACTGGGGCGAAATATTAATGAGCTGTATCAAAATCTGTGGCAAACGATTCGTTCGCTGGAGCATGAAAATAAGCGGATCACGCAGTTAGAAAAGGAGAAAATCGCGTTTTTACGTGCGGCCTCGCACGAGCTGAAAACGCCGCTAGCAGCCCTCCGGATCATGCTCGAAAACATGCAACTAAATATCGGTGAGTATAAAA
>ERZ772960.1198-NODE-1198-length-21270-cov-12.263163_pt1 | contig 21270 bp, 18 predicted proteins | sample MGYA00580678_ERZ772960 | MGnify/ENA primary metagenome ERZ772960 (study PRJEB29015, sample SAMEA2737930) | human oral metagenome | biome: human oral; feature: human-associated habitat; material: dental | place: China | collected 2059 ... | reverse complement strand
ACGTCAAGGGCTCGACCCTGTCGGCCTTCGGCTTCTCCGACTACGAGTGGGTGCTCGCGTTCGAGGCCGACACCCTCGACCGTCTCGAGGGCGTCATGCACGCCCAGCGTTACACCGAGGCGCGCCTCTACGTGCGTGAGGACACCCCGTTCTTCACGGGTCCGCGCGTGAGCCTCGGCGAGTGGGCGGAGCGCCAGCCCCGCGCATAAGGGTTCTTATCTGAGAGCTCGCCCTGGCCTCGTCCCTGAGAAAAGGAACGAGGCTGGGGCGCAGTGCAATGCCATCACGTGGCGCGGGCGGCGCGCTCTACTTGCCTGGGAACAGCAGCGGCAGGTTGTGTTCGACCTGATTGTCGACCGAGGTTATGGTGTGGCTTTCTCCCTCGTCGATCCACATCTGCAGGCTGTCCTCGGTCATGAGGTCCGCCTCGTGGAGCTCATCAATCTGCGGGGTCATGTCCCACAGGGCTGGGTCCTCTGAGCCGACCGACGCGAGAATGAGGAAGTCGCGTGGCCCGTAGTGGGCGCGCTCGACTCCGGCGGTCACCAGCTCGGCGATGCGCGGGGAGTCAGCGTCCTCCTCGCGCCCGATCCACGACTCGCCAGCCATCGGCATGTACCCGTAGAAGTACTGCGGGCGCAGGGCAAACACGTCCCATGTGGTCGTCGCACCCATCGAGAAACCGCCGAACGCCCGGTGCTTGCGCGAGGCTCGCAGCGACTGGTCGGAAGTGTCCCCGCCGGCGAACGTCGTGTAGCGGGACTCGACCGTGTCGATCAAGGTATCGATCTCGCTCGTCGCAAAGAAACGATTAAGGGTGTAGTCCTCCTCGTAGTCGTCCGTCGCGAAGGACCGATCCGGATAGTAGGTCGCGAACACCACCAGCGTCGGTGCGGCCTTGTCGGCGGTTTCCAGCTCGTCGACGACCGGCGCGACGCCATCGGCGAGGCCAGCGGCGTTACCCCACCAGCCATGCGTCAGGTAGAGGACGTTCGTGGGATTGTCTGCGGAGTAGGACGCGGGAACGTACACGTACGCTTGCTTCGTGTATGTCGTTCCCTCATAGCTCTGCTCGTAGGTGATCGTGTCGATCGTGCCGTGCAGAGACTTGGTCGTGTCCATGAGGGAGGCGACGCCCTCGGCTAGTGGGTCTTCGTCTTTTTCGTAATCTTCATAGGCAATGGCCGTGGGGTCCTTCTGTCCGTGGCCCGAACGATTGAGCGCGAACGACGTGACCCCCGCGAGGGCGAGCAGACACAGCGCGACGATGGCGGTGATGCGGAACCTATTGGTTTGCCGTACGAGTCGTGTTGTCACTGGCCGCGCCTCGGCCCGTTCGTCGTCATGCGTTCTACTGTCCTCATGCGCTCCACTGTATGCCCGACCGCTGCGTCGCTACCAATTGATGTGGTCCTTCCCGCGCTGAGTCTTCCCTCCAATTTCGCATGCAATTCCCGCGCAGATCTTTCAAGATGTGAATTGTGATCGTTGAAATTCCGGGGTTTGTGTGGGGTTGGAAAAAGGGGTAGTCGGGGAATTGCATGCGACATTTGTGGGGAACGATGGCGTGTGTGCGGCGTGTGACCTGTCAGTCGCCGGGGGTCGCGCGCCTGCGGGGTGGGCATACCCTGGGTTTATGACACCTGAGATCACCGACCCGGCCGTCCGTGCAATCGCCGAGGAGATTGCCGCAGACCCGGCCAACGCCTCGTTCACGAAGAGAGGCGTGAAACCACTGTTCTACGCGGGGCCTCAGTGTCGCATCATGATCGTCGGTCAGGCGCCCGGGCGCGTCGCCGAAGAGACCGGCATCGTGTGGAACGACCGCAGCGGCGACCGTCTGCGCGACTGGATGGGTGTCGATAGGGACACCTTCTATGAGTCCGGGAAGCTCGCGATCGTCCCCATGGACTTCTACTTCCCGGGCACGGGAAAGAGCGGTGACCTGCCTCCGCGCAAGGAGTTCGCCGACACGTGGCACCCGCTCCTGCTCGAACTCATGCCGAAGCTCGAGATGACGATCCTCGTCGGTGCGTACGCGACCAGGCGCTACCTGCACCTGCCCTCCTCGGCCTCGCTGACTGACGTCGTGCGCGACTATGCGCAGTATCTGCCCGCCTACTTTCCCCTGGTCCACCCCTCGCCGCGCAACCAGATGTGGATGAAGAAGAACCCCTGGTTCGCCGCCGACGTGCTGCCCGACCTGAAAGTGCGCGTCGCTTCCCTGCTCGCCTGACGAGGCCTGGGCGGGGTATAGCGCTCCGACCTCGGCTCGCCGGTGGCACACTGGTCCCGTGGACGATCTGCGCATACCTCCCGGGCCCGGCTGCCCGCGCGGCCTCGTCGTGCCCGCGGGGGAGCTGGTTGAGCGCTTTTCGCACGCCTCGGGCCCCGGCGGACAGGGGGTCAACACCGCGGACTCACGGGTGCAGCTCAGCCTGGACCTCGCTGCGACAGTCGCGCTGAATGACGAGCAGCGCGAGCGTGCGCTGCGAGAGCTAGGGGATCGCCTCACCGGGACCGTCCTGACCATCACCGCCGCCGAGACCCGCTCCCAGCGTCGCAACCGTGCCGTCGCGCGCGAACGCCTCGCGGAAGTTCTGCGCGGGGCCCTCGTCCCGCCCGTGCCGCGGCGCGCCACGAAGCCGACGCGCGCGTCCAAGCTGCGCCGCCTCGCGGACAAGAAGAGGCGCTCGGAGGTCAAGGCGCGCAGGCGCCGCCCGGATGCGGACTAAGAAGAACGAGGCCGGGGCTGCCTACGCCCACTCGCTCCCGTCGGTGCTCCAGCCGATAAACACCCAGGTGACGGGCAGACGATAGTCGAGCACCCAGTGCTCCTCTGCCACCGCAGAGGGGCCAGTGAGATCCTCGCGAACGACATGCTGGGCCGCGTACGCATCGAAAAGTCGCTGCTCGCGCGCGGTGAAGGTCTCTGGGCCGGCCAGGCGACGAATATCCGCGCGGGCCTCGTCGAAGGAAGAAAAACGCATCGGACGGAAGGTCCGTGTGGTCGCGAAAACCGGGATCCGCCCCAGGGAAGCGAGCGCGCGGGTTACGTCGCGGACGACGCGCGCTCTCCTTGCCGAGCGTCCCAGATAGGTGAGCAGGCGCGGGTCGCGGGAGGGGAGCAGGCTGTCGGGCACGACGACCGCCGCGCGTGATCGGGCCGTCGCGTCAAGCTTGCGCACGCAAACGGGCACGTCCCCGCTCATGAGGGAGCGTGACGCGAAGGCAACATCCACGCTGTTCTCACCCAGGCCCGCCTCCTTCCAGTCGTCCTCCCAGGCGAGCAAGTGGGAGGTGATCGGTAGGTTTTCCGCTGCCGCGCGCTCGTCGAGGATCGCCAGCATGGCCTCGGCGAAGTCGCAGCCGTGGACGCGGTGCCCGGCGCGGGCGAGGGGGACGGCGAGCGTGCCCGTCGCGCACCCCATGTCGAGGATCTCCTCGCCCGCCTCGAGCGCGAGCAAGTCCAGGAGCCAGTGCTCGTAGTCGTTGGTCGCGTCTCTCGTGAACGTCGCGGCCCGCTTGTTCCAATAGGCTTGCGAGTCCCGGTTGATTGTGTTGTCGTGTGTCGACATGAGATAGCCCTTCACTGCGCCTTAAGTGCATGTCTTGATAGAGGTTATGTATGTATAATGACATGCAGAAGGAGGTTCTTGCATGGCAACCGTGAATTTTAGTGTGCGCATGGATGCGGATCTTAAGCGTGAGGTCGAAGCAATTTACGCGGAGCTCGGCATGAATCTGACGTCCGCTGTGAACGCTTTCCTGCGTCAGAGCGTGCGCGTGGGTGGAATGCCCTTCGATCTGCGTCTGAATGAGCAGCAGCGTGAGATGGTCTTGGCGATGTTGGAAGCGGAGCAGCTAGCCTCCGATCCAGGTGTTGAGGCCATGGATGTTGAAGACGCTCTGGCGGAGTTGAAGCGCTAACGGGACGGGAACCCACGCAGATCTGTTCGGCGTCTAAGCGCGGCGCCGCGTGGAATAATGGCCCAATGACTTTTTCTGCCACGCTGCCGAACTTCTCCAGTGACTACCAGGAGGGCGCGCACGCCCGGGTGCTCGACGCCCTCGTCGCCACCAACATGGAACAGTCTGCCGGCTACGGCACCGACGAGCACTGCGAGCGCGCCCGTGACCTGATTCGCGAGGCTTGCCAGGCCCCCGACGCGGACGTGTACTTTCTGGTCGGCGGCACGCAGACGAACGCGACCGTCATTGATGCGATCCTCCTGCCCTGGCAGGGCGTCATCGCCCCCAATACCGGCCACATCAACATGCACGAGGCCGGCATCGTCGAGCGTGGCGGCCACAAGATCCTCGACACTCCCGCCGTCGAAGGCAAGATCAACGCCGCCGACGTCGAACGCATCTGCTCGGCGTGGGAGGGTGATGGTGCGCGTGACCACATGATCGCCCCCGCCCTCGTCTATATTTCGCAGCCCACCGAGTACGGCACCCTCTACTCCCTGCAGGAGCTCGAGGAACTCTCCGCCGTGTGTCGACAGCGTGATCTCAAGCTCTTCGTCGATGGCGCGCGCCTCGCCTACGCGCTGGCCTCGCCCGCCAACGATGTGACGCTGGCCGACCTGGCGCGCCTGACCGACGTCTTCTACATCGGCGGCACCAAGTGCGGCTCTCTGTTCGGCGAGGCCGTGGTCATCCCCGAGCGCGGCTCGATCCGCCAGTTCGTCACCCACATGAAGCAGCATGGCGCGCTCTTGGCCAAGGGGCGCCTCCTGGGTGTGCAGTTCGAGGCGCTCTTCGAGGACGGCCTCTACCTGACGATCGGCGAGCCCGCCGTCAAAGCGACCGCGCGTATCCGCGAGGCCCTCAAGCGAGCCGGCTACGTCGTCACCATGGACTCGCCGACCAACCTGACCTTCGTGGCCCTCGATCAGGCCGGGCACGAGCGCCTGTCGGATAAGGTGCGCTACAGCATCTGGGAGACCCTGCCCGACGGCCGCTACCTTGCGCGCATCGGCACGTCCTGGGCCACGCCCGAGGAGGACGTGGTTGCCTTCGAGGAGGCCCTGGTCCGGTAGCTCGGACGGCCGCCCGGTGGGTGGGCCGGGTGGATCGGGAGAGCGTGGGCGGGTTAGCCTGGGCGCATGGCACTCAACGAAGATGCGAACGACTTTTCTGCCCTGACCGCCTCGCGCCGCTCCACGCGCGCCTTTACAGACCGGGAGATCCCCGCCGAGGTCCTCGACGCGATCCTCGCCGATGCAACGACCGCGCCGTCCTGGTCAAACACGCGCGCCTTCCGCGTCGCCCTGGCCACGGGTGAGTGTGCCGCTCGCCTGCGTCAGCGCTACGGCCGTCTCTTCGACGAGGAGATCGCTGCCCACGCCCGCAAGGCCGAGGACCCGGGCGTTGAGATCCCTGTTCCGGACGGCGACTTCCCGGTGCGCAAGCGCTACCCGGACGAGGTGCGACCCGCTCAGATCGAGGTTGCGAAGCTCCTCTACGGCATCCATGGCATCGAGCGCGCCGACATTGAGGGGCGTAACCGCGTGAACCGCCGCAACGTGATGGCCTTCGACGCTCCCGTCATGGGCTTTGTCTTCGTCCACGAGGACATGCTGCCGTGGAGCGCCATGGACGCCGGCCTTATGCTCCAGACCCTGTTCCTGTCCGCCAAGTCGCGCGGCATCGACTCCTGCCCGGTCGGCATCCTCGCCACGTGGCGTGAGCCCGTCGACGCTGAGTTTGAGATCCCCGAAGGTTACCGGTTCATCACCGGTTTTGCGCTCGGTTACGCGGATCCTGAGGCCCCGATCAACGCGATGCAGGCGCCGCGCCCGCCGATCCAGCTTCTCGAAGGTAAGTGACGCTACGAGCGATACATCGCTAGTCGTTGAGTTCAGCGCGCAGGTCGGGCAGGCTCACGCGCTGCCCGTCGTCGTTGCGCACCGACTCCCGGAAGGCCGCGAGATCGCGCGCGTCCTCGAGCTCTTCCAGGGCCAACAGGTCCTCGACGCCGATCACGATTGCCGTGAGGCGGCCGTTTTTCGTCACTCCGATACGCTCGCCGCCGTAGGAGGCTCGCCCGAGGACGTCGGAGAGGTTCGCGCGCAGCTCCCGAGTCGATAGGGTTGTGGCAAGTGTGTTCATAGTGTCAGTTTAGTACCTTGTGTACACGTCTGTGTCTGGATGAGCCTTCCTGGGCGTGAACAATTTCCCACGGACATACCTGGCACCCAGGTGAGCGTCTACCGTGGAACGGGGCTTCGGCCTCGTGAAACGTTCACAATCGGAAGGACCCCATGTCCAAGAAGTACCTCTCTGCCGCCTTCGCCTACGTGGGGGTCATCGTCGGCACAGGCCTGGCGAGCGGCTAGGATCTGCTCCAGTACTTCCTCTCCTTCGGTGCCACCGGATTGATCGGCATCGCGGTCCTCACTATCTACTCGCTCGTTAGTCCACACCCCGATATGGCCGATCTCGATTCTGCTGCCCGCAATGTGACTCCGGCTCTGCCTAACCTATGGTTCTCCGCCATTAACTACTTTGCGTTGTGTGTTGTTCGGTATTGTCATGGCTTTCCTGCTCGGTGGTTCGATGCTGCGTATCGGTGAAGCTCGTCGTGCCGTCATATTGGCGGTGTGTGGATGGCACTGGTCCTCTGCGCGGATGTTCTGGCCCTGTACCTCAATGTGGATCGAATGTGGGACTTTGACGCCCATGGATCGGGGAAGGTAGCCTCCTGTAACCTCGACTGAGACGAAGATCTCAAAGCGTCGTTTTCGGGGGATTGGGTCGGATATTAGGTATTTAGTCCCTTCTGTACAAGCTTAAGTAAGGATATTGTTAAATATTTATGGCTAATGCTGTATAGAATGACGGCAGGCGCTGTCAAACCAGCGCTTGCCGAGGAACTAGGCCGTCCCTCGGTGCATGTTTGCGATCGGAAGGACCGCCATGTCAAAAAAGTACCTCTCTGTTGCCTTTGCTTATGTGGGAGTAATTGTCGGCGCGGGCCTGGCGAGTGGCCAGGACCTACTCCAGTACTTCCTCTCCTTCGGTGCCACCGGATTGATTGGAATCGCGGCCCTGGGCGTCCTCAACATCATCTTCGGCGTTGTCGCCCTCCAGCTGGGTTCATACTTCCGCTCCGGCCACCACGACGAGGTCTTCGAACGCATCACCCATCCTGCCGTGCGCCGCGTCATTGACGTCGTGCTCGTCTTCTCAGGCTTCGCGATGGGCTTCGTGATGCTCGCGGGCGCGGGCGCGAACCTTGAGCAGCAATTCGGTTTGCCCGCGTGGGCGGGCAGTGCCGTGTGCGCCGGCCTCGTGATTCTCACGGCCTTCCTGGATTTCGATCGAATCATGAAGGTGATCGGCGTCTTTACGCCTATGATCGTCACCGCGATCGTCATTCTCGTCATTTACTCGCTGGTCACACCCCACCCGAGCGTGGCCGAACTGAATGCGACCGCCACTCAGGTCACCCCGGCTCTGCCGAACCTCTGGTTCTCGGCGATCAACTACTTCGCGCTGTGCGTCGTCAACGGCATCGGCATGGCCTTCGTGCTGGGTGGCTCGGTGCTGCGCATCCGCGAGGCTCGCCTCGCGGGCCGTATCGGCGGCGCGATCATCGCCCTGGTGATCGGCGGCGATGCCCTCGCCCTCTACCTGAACATGGACCGCATCTGGGACGTGAACGTTCCCGCCCTCGAGATTGCGCGCATGATTCACCCGGCCTTCGCCTTCGTCTACACGCTCATCATTTTCGCCCTCATCTACAACACTGTGTTCTCGCTGTTCTTCGCGACAGCCCGCCGATTCTCGGGTGGGTCGACCGCGCGCATGCGCATCGTCCTCATGGGCGTTGTCGCGCTGGGGTATGCGGCCTCCCTCATGGGCTTTAAGAAGCTGATCGGCGGCATGTATCCGATCATCGGCTGGCTGGGTGTCGCCCTCCTGGTGGTCCTGGCTGCGGGCTGGTTGCGCGAGCGCGCGGGCGTCTCGCACGAGGAGAAGCTGCGCCGCAAGCTCATTCGCCTCCTGGTCCACAAGCACGCCGATCACCTGGAGTACACGGACGAGCATCGCGAAAAGGCCCGGGAGCTCTCCCGAGCGTCGGTTGCGGACTCCAAGCAGCTGCGCCGCGACGCCAGCGCGCTCGCCAAGGATATTGCCGATCGCAAGCCCAACGCCTCGCCCTCCGACCTGGTTACGCAGGGTGCGGGTGAGGGCTAACGTGCGGATCGCGCGCCGGGTGGCTCGTCGACGAGGCCTCGGCGGCCGAGGTGATCAGGGCAGGTCAGGTGCAGGTATGACTCACGAAAGGGACGAGGCCGTGGCTGCCTCGCGCTCGAGGAGCCAACGTTTCAGGGCGGCACCTCCCGCATAGCCGCCCGGGCCAGTAGCCGCGACCACGCGGTGGCAGGGACGAATGAGGATCAACGGGTTGCGCGCCACCGCCCCGCCGACCGCGCGCGCCGACGCGGCGACCCCGGCCTCGCGCAGGCAACCCGCCAGCTGGCCGTAGGTCATTGTGTGCCCGTAGGGAATGGCGCTCATGGCCTCCCAGACGCGGAGCTGAAACTCGCTGCCCATGGGCGAGAGCGGAACGCGGGCGGGGGAGGGGACCCGCCAGGCGAAATAGTCGTCCAACCAGGACGCGGCCGCAGCCAATGCGGCCGCGTCCTCGTCTCTTTCAACGTTCGCGTCACGCCCACAACCATCTGGGGAGGACGCCGACTCCGCGTAAGCGGCCATGGCCTCGTCGATGCCATAGGGGGCGCCGAAGAAACGCTGCCCGGCCACCCACAGGCCGACGAGCGCACCGCCCCGCGCAGCCAGCGTGAGGCGGCCGATAGGGGAGTCGTAGGTGGCGAGCGTCGGGGCAGAGCCGTCCGGGGTGATCAAGGTGGGCATACGCCCACACTGTCACGGCCAGGTCGCCCGCGCGAGTTCGCCGCGCGCGTAGCCGCTGTGGTGAGGTGGCAACGGCGCTGGAGGGGTTGCACACAATACAATTAACCTGTGGATCCTCTTCTTATCGCCCTGGCCGGAATGCTCATTATCGTGGCATGCCAATTCATCGCCCCGAAGGTGCGCGTGGCATCCCCCCTGATCCTGCTGGTCATCGGCCTGGCGATTGGGTTCCTGCCCCAGGTGGGGGCCATCGAGATCGAGCCGCACATCGTCCTCGAGATGGTGCTGCCGCCGCTGCTGTTCTCGGCGGCCGTGCGTATGCCGACCATGGACTTCCGGCGCGAGATGCAGGCCGTTGCGATGCTCGCGATCCCCCTCGTGTTCCTGTCCGCCTTCGCGGTCGGCTTCGTCATCAACTGGCTGGTCCCCGCGATCTCCCTGCCCTGGGGCGTCGCGCTGGGCGCGGTCCTGTCGCCGACGGACGCGGTCGCCGTCTCGATTGCGAAACGCTCCGGCGTCTCCCACCGCATCATCACAGTCCTCGAAGGCGAGGGACTCTTCAACGACGCGACCTCGCTCGTCCTGCTGTCCGCCGCGATGAGCGCCGGCCTGGCCGCCGACGAACACGCCCTCAACCCGGGCCTGCTCATCGGCAAGGTGGGTATCGCCCTCGGTATCGCTGCGGGTATTGGCTGGGTCGTCGGCGAGGTTGGCGTGCGTCTGCGCGCCCTCATCAAGGAGCCCTCGGCCGACACGGTTTTTTCCTTCGCGATGCCCTTCATCGCATCGATCCCCGCTGAGCACCTGGGAGGCTCCGGCCTCGTTGCGGCCGTCGTCGCCGGCCTGGTCGTCTCGAGCCGACGCGCGGCCGTTATCTCCGCGGCGAACAGGCGATTCTCCCAGCAGAATTGGCAGACCATGACGCTCGTCTTGGAGAGCGGGATTTTCCTGACGATGGGCCTGCAGGCCTTCGGCATTGTCGAGGAGACCGCCGCGTTCTCCGGCGGCTTGGTCTTCGCCGCGTTCCTCGCCGTCATCCTCGGCGCGCTCATCATGGTCATGCGAGCCATCTTCATCGCCATCATGCTCGCCTGGCTGGACCGCCGGCACAAGCGCCGGCAACGCCGCTACGAGGCTGAGGCTGCGCGCATCGAGCGCTTCGAGAAGCGCATGCACAAGGCGAGTGAGGTTGACGCCGACATGCTTCAGGCGCGCGACCTGAGTCCCGAACGCTGGGAAGACGCGCTTAACCACTATCGTCGCCGCCTCAAGCGGCGCGCGCGCCGCAATGCCATGCTCGGATCCGACCTGGACTACTTCGAGAATGAACCGATGGGCCCGCGCGAGGGCAGCGTCATCGTCTGGGCGGGCATGCGCGGCGCGATCACCCTGGCCGCTGCGCAAACCATCTCGACGCATGCGCCGATGCGCGCGCTGCTGCTCACGATCGCCCTGTTCATCGCGGCGGGCGCCCTCGTCATCCAGGGCCTGACCCTGCCCGGGCTCATCCGCCTCGTCAAGCCCAAGATGGCCACGGGTGATATCTCCGAGGAGGAGCGCGCCAAGCTCCTGACAGTCATGGGCTGCGCACTGGTGGATACGGCACTCGCGCAGGCGATCCACGAGGTCGACGGACAGACCCTGCTGTCGGCCGGCGTCTCGCGCACCCTCTCACGCATCGGTCACGCGGTCTCCGTTGAGGATGAAGCTGCGAGTGCTCGTATTGCCTGTACGGCCGACCGCGTCCTCACCGACATTCTCCAAGACGGCACGCCCCCGGATGCTGCTTCCGCGAGTGAGACGGACGACGACGGTCACGGCACCGTCGACATGAGCGAGGAGGAGGTTGAGCGTTCCTTCACGCGCGACCAGATCCGTGAACTCGCGCTGGAGGCTATCCACGCTCAGCGCGACGCCCTCCTGCAGGCCCGTGACGAGGGAATCTTCTCCTCGGCAGCCCTGGAAGGCGCCCTCGCCCGACTCGACAACGAGGAAATCCTGCTGGTCTCCAGCCACGGCGTCGACAACTGATCGCCGCTGCGGCGTCAGCCGAGCGAGGTCAGCGCGTCAGTCCGTCGTCACCCGCGACGCGTACGCCGGGTCGTCCGTGACCGAGTTAAGCGCCTCCTCCAGGCGCTGCGGGCTCACGATCCCGTCGCGCGCCAGAACCCGGTAGGTCTGGTCGGCTTCGTGCGTGAGCATGTTCGTCACCGTGAAACCGTTGCGCTCGTAGAACGCCAGGCGTCGCACGCGCTGCTGGTAGTTCCCGGCCTCGCGCATGACCGGCTCGATCTCGAGCAGCTGCGGAACGTCGCCGTAGCGCTCGCGGAAATGCGAGAGGATGCGCGAGCCATAGCCCGCGCTGCGCGTGCGCCCGTCCACCGCGAGGAAGCCCAGGTAGAAGAGGTCGGGGAAAGCAAAGGAGAAGGTCAGGGCGACCACGTTGCCGGCCCCGTCCTCGCCCGCGGGCAGGGACGGATCGATCCAGGCGAGGAAGGAGACCTCGTCCAGCTGGGTGCTTGTCAGCAGCTCGGGAAGGGGGATCTGCTCCTCGGGCGGGAAGGAACGCTCGTAGATTTCCTTGACTGTGTCGGTGATCGGCCCCTCGTTGGGCACGGGAATCTGCGTGAGGTCTGTCATGGGAGCAGTCTAGCCGCTCGGTCTCGCGTGCCCCTGCAGGCCGTTCGTTGAACGAGGCCCGGGCTGGGTTTCGGGGGCCGCGATGTGACGGGGGAGATGCGTATTCAGGGGCTCACCAGGGGACGATCAGGGCCCATTCAGTGAACAGAGGCGGTCGGGCCGCTCGCTCGCCTAGACTTGTAGGCATAATCAACAGCAGATGTGAGGATGAAGCGTGCTAGAGCTCAAGGAGATCGTCAAGGCCTACCAGACCGCCAACCTCATGCAGGTGGCGCTCAACAAGGTCTCCGTGGCGTTCCGCGACAACGAGTTTGTGGCTGTGTTGGGCCAGTCCGGCTCCGGCAAGACGACGATGCTCAACGTTATCGGAGGCCTCGACCGTTTCCAGAGCGGCGACCTCGTCATCGACGGTATTTCGACGAAGAACTACAAGGCGCGCGACTGGGACGCCTACCGCAACAATCGCATCGGATTCGTCTTCCAGGCCTACAACCTGATCCCGCACCAGAGCGTTCTCGCGAACGTCGAGCTGGCCCTGACCCTCTCGGGCGTCTCCCGCTCCGAGCGCCGCAAGCGCGCCCTCGACGCTCTTGAGCGTGTCGGCCTGAAGGACCACGTCAACAAGAAGCCCTCGCAGATGTCGGGCGGCCAGATGCAGCGCGTCGCCATCGCGCGTGCCCTCATCAACGACCCCGAGATCCTGCTGGCCGACGAACCCACGGGCGCCCTCGACTCCAAGACGAGCGTGCAGGTCATGGATCTGCTGCGCGACGTGGCCCGCGACCGCCTCGTCATCATGGTCACGCACAACCCCGAGCTGGCCCACCAGTACGCAACCCGCATCGTCGAGCTGGCCGACGGCTGCATCGTCGCCGACTCGGATCCTTTCGTGCCCGCCGCCGAAGACCGGCGCGAGGCCAAGCCCGCGCGCCGCACATCAATGGGCTTCCTGACCGCCCTGTCCCTCTCCTTCAACAACCTGATGACGAAGAAGGGCCGCACCCTCATGACCTCCTTCGCGGGGTCCATCGGCATCATCGGCATCGCCGCGATCCTCGCGCTGGCCAACGGAACGAACGCATACATCGCAAAGACCGAAGAAGAGACGCTGGGCGCGTATCCGCTGACAATCCAAAAGACCGGCATCGACATGACCGCCGCGCTGTCCGTGTCGGCCTCGGACTCCCAGGACTCCAAGCCTGCACCCGACGGCAAGGTCGGCGTCTCCAAGCTGCGCACTTTCGCCGACAGGATCCGCGACGCGAAGACCAACGACCTGGCCTCGCTGAAAACCTATCTGGACAACAACGGCGGCGACATCAACTCGATGGTCAACGCGATCGAGTACGACTACGACATCGTTCCGCAGATCTACCAGTCCGATACGTCCAAGGAGACCGTGCAGGTCAGCCCCGACCAGTCGATGAAGCAGATGGAGGCGGGTTTCGGCGGGGGCTCCTTCGGGTCGATGGTACAGACGAACGCCTTCTACCAGATGCCCGCCACGACCTCGCTGTACACCTCCGCGTACGACGTGGTCGCCGGGTCCTGGCCGACCGGCGCGAACCAGGTCGTCCTCGTCCTCGACGAGGACGGCAACATTCCCAACCTCTTCGAGTACACGCTCGGCCTGAAGGACCACAAGGAATTCGACGACCTGATGCGTCAGTACTACCAGGGTGCCCTGGGGGGGAAGAGCCAGTCCGGCGCCCAGTCGGGGGCGAGCACCGCGACCTACGACTACTCCACGATCCTGGGCACCACCTTCCGCCGCGTCAACGCCTTCGACAAGTACACGTGGGATGACACCTACAAGGTGTGGACCGACCGTTCCTCCGACGCGGACTTCATGAAGAAGCTCGTGGATGGCGGCCAGCAGCTGACGATCTCCGGCATCGTCAAGCCCAACTCCGACAAGGGCGGCGCCCTGCGTCAGGGCATCGCCTACACGCCGGCCTTGACCTACCAGATCATCGAGGAGGCGGCCGCCAGCCCGATCGTGAAGGCGCAGCGAGCCAAGACCGACGTCGACGTGTTCACCGGCAAGACCTTCAAGGAACTGGCGGACAATCAGAAGAGTCAGTCCGGCGGCTTCGACATGTCCTCCCTGTTCACCATCGACGAGTCCAAGCTCTCCGCGGCCTTCCAGATTGACCCCTCGAAGATGCAGATGGACCTGTCGGGCCTGGACTTTTCCGGCATGGACCTCTCCGGCCTCGACTTCTCGGGCCTCGATATGTCCGGCTTGGACCTGTCCACCATCGACCTGTCGGCCCTGCGCGCCCAGTCGGGCATGACCTTTGATCTGTCCGGCCTCGACTTCGGGGAGCTGAGCAAGGACCTGCCGCAGCTGGCCAACGTGGACTTCCCGACGATTATTCGTTCGGCCCTGGCCGACGGTGCCGTCAAGGACGGCGCCGCCGACTACCTGAGCGCACAGGCATCCGAGATCGCCCAGGGGTTCCAGGACTACGCCCGCGAGCAGATCGAGGCGGGAGGCTCGACGGACTTCGCGACCCTGGCCTTGGCCTATTTCTCCCAGCCCCAGGTGATGGAGCAGCTGCGAGCGGCCGTCTCTTCCGACCAGGTCGTCGACTCCCAAAAACTCGCAGCGAACCTGACGAAGGCCCTCGGGGACGATCCAGCCCTGGCCCAGATCGGCACCGACATGTCCACCCAGGTCATGAACGCGATCTCCGCGCAGATCGCCGCCCAGCTGGGCACCACCCTCACGCAGGGGGTGAGCGCCGCCATCGGCCAGGTCATGCAAGAAGCCATGACGAACGCGATGACCTCGATGATGACGCAGCTGTCGACCACGATCGGCAACCAGATTGGCACCACCATGGAGCAGTTCGCCACCAACATGTCGAGCGCCTTCTCGATGGACCCGCAGGCATTTGCCGATGCTTTCCACTCCAACCTGGACGAGAAGTCCCTCGCGGCCCTCATGGCGACCATGTTCTCCACGAACGTGCCGACCCTGGAGACGAACCTGCGGAACCTGGGCTGGGCGGATATCGCCTCCCCGTCGAGCATCTCCATCTACCCCAAGTCCTTCGCAGACAAGGACAAGGTGAAGGCCGCCCTCGACGCCTACAACGCCGACAACAAGGCGGCGGGCGCGACCGATAAGGTCGTCACCTACTCTGACATCATGGGTGCGCTCATGAGCTCGGTGACCAAGATCGTCGACATCATCTCCTGGCTGCTCATCGCCTTCGTGTCGATCTCTCTCGTGGTCTCCTCGATCATGATCGCGATCATCACCTACATTTCGGTGCTCGAGCGCCGCAAGGAAATCGGTATCCTGCGGTCGATCGGTGCCTCGAAGGGCGACGTTTCGCGCGTCTTCAACGCCGAGACCGTCATCGAGGGCCTGTTGGCCGGCGTGATGGGCGTGGGCGTGACGTACGGGCTGTGCGCGATCGCCAACGGTATCGCCTACTCCTCCTTCAACGTAGAGAACATCGCCCAGCTGTCGCCCGTGACAGCGCTCGTCCTGATCGGCGTATCCGTCGGCCTGACCGTCATCGCCGGCATCATCCCGGCCTCACGCGCCTCGCGTCAGGACCCGGTCGAAGCGCTGCGCTCCGAGTGAGACACGCGGCCTCGTCCCACCTCGGGGCGAGGCCGTGGCGCGTTTTCGGGGTGGGCTCGCCTGCGCTAACCTGGACGTAACGCTTGTTGCCGTCGCCGTGAGGAAAGAGGAATCATGCCCACTCCCGAGAAGCTTGCCACCGACGCCACCGTCGCCATCATGCTGGCTGACGGCTTCGAAGAGGTCGAGGCCCTGGCCGTCGCCGACGTCCTGTACCGCGCCGGTGTGCGCTCGGACCTGATCTCCGTGACCGACGCGCGCCACGTAACTAGCTCGCACGGCATCCGCGTCGTCGCCGACCTCATGCTCGAGGACGTGGACCTGTCCACCTACACCGTCCTCTTCCTGCCCGGCGGCATGCCCGGCACCCTGGGCCTGAAGGGCACGCCCGCGATCCAGACCGAGGTACTGCGCCGTTCTGACGAATCCCAGCCCATCGCGGCGATCTGCGCGGCCCCCTCGATCCTGTCCGAGCTGGGCGTCCTTGACGGCCGTCACGCGACCGCCAACCCCGCCTTCATCAAGGCCATCGCCTCCGGCGGAACGATCGTTCACGAGAACCCGGTCGTCGCCGACGAGTTCATCACGACCAGCCGAGGCGCCGGAACAGCCCTCGAACTCGGCGTCGAACTCGTGCGCCAGCTCCTGGGCGACGAGGCCGCCGAAGAGGTCTCCCGCGGCGTCGTGCTCACCCGCTGAGGTCTCCCACGCCCCCCTCGCCTCGTTTCCCCGAAAGGTCACTGTTCTCGCATGAGCCCGCGTAAGCCTCGTCCCTGGCCCGACGTGCCCGCGCCCCTGGCGGCGCCCGTGGTGGACAACCACACGCACCTGCCCACCCACGTCGGTGAGATCCCCCGGCGCGAGGGCGTGGCGCTCAGCCTCGAGGAGCAGCTGGACCGTGCCCGCGAGGTGGGCGTCACCCGCATGATTTCGAGCGCCTGCGAGCTGCCCGACTTCGACCCGATGATCGAACTGGCGCGCGCCCACAACGGCGTGCGCGTCGCGATCGCGATCCACCCCAACGACGCGGCCCTGCACGCGGGCTGCGCCGAACCCTCGCCCGACGGGCTGGTCCCCACGGTGCGCGACTACCACGTGCCCCTCGTCGAGGCGCTGGTTGAGGTCGAGAAGCGCCTGAGCGACCCGATGGTCGTCGCGGTAGGGGAGAGTGGCCTGGACTACTTCCGGACGGCCGAACCCGGCCGCGAGGCGCAGAAGGAGTCCTTCCGCGCACACATCGAGATGGCGCAGCGCGCCGACCTGCCCCTCCAGATCCACGACCGTGACGCCCACGAGGACACGCTGGAGATCCTCCGCGAGTGCGCCAGCTCAGACCAGCGCATCGTCTTCCACTGCTACTCGGGGGACGCCGCCATGGCCGAGCACCTCGCCGAGCGCGGCTGGTACGCCTCCTTCGCCGGCCCCATCACCTACCCCGCGAACTCCGACCTGCGCGCCGCGCTCGCGGTCCTGCCGCGAGAGCTCGTTCTCGTCGAGACCGACGCCCCCTACCTGACGCCCGTGCCGTGGCGCGGCTGCCCCAACGCCTCCTACGTCATGGCGCACACCGTGCGTTTCATTGCGGACCAGTGGGGCGTCAGCGAAGCCGCGGCGTGTGACCAGCTGCGGGCGAACACTGAGGCGGTCTACGGCGCCTGGTGAGGGGCCTTTTCTCCCGTGATGACGCGGGTTCGACGAGGCTTTCGCCTTGTGTCGAACGGCGCCCACATGCTGGTGAATTGCGTCAAAATGGTCGCACAACGATAACAAATTGGTTACGGTGGGTGTGTCAGTCCAATTCGAGCGACTCGCCCGTACGCGCCCCGTCCTGCGGCACATGCGTCGATACGACCCTCGAAGCGGAACCTTCAACGTCTGGAGACACGTGAGCGTTCAGCCCTCCCGCACAACCGTTATTTCCGTCGCCGCCGCGATGGCCCTCCTGGTAGCAGGCACCGCTGCTACCGCCATCGGCACCTCCTATCGTCACGTGACCGTCGAAGTTGACGGCGTCACCCACGACGTATCCGGCTTCTTCACGACCGCAGGCGACGCCCTGAGCACGGCCGGTGTCTCCGTCGGCGCCCATGACCTCGTCGCCCCCGCCTCCGAGCAGAGCGTTGCGAACGGCGATACCGTCGTCGTGCGTACCGCCACCGAATACAACGTGACCGTCGACGGCAACCAGACCACCGCATGGTCCACCGCCTCGTCCATCCACGGCGTGCTCGCAGCCCTGCCGTCGTCCGCCTCGTCGATGGCCGCCGACCGCTCCTACACCCGCGCCGAGATACCCGTCGCCGAGGCCGGCGAGACGATTCACGTCATCGCCGACGGCGCCACGACCGACGTCGTTGCCTCCTCCGACGAAGGCACGACCGCGATCCTCGAGAAGGCCGGCATCAGCGCCGGTCCGATCGACCGCGTGACCCTGGAACACAACGGCGGCGAGGCCACCTTGCGCGTCGCGCGCGTCGTGCGCGGCAACGTGACCTCCACGACCGAGATCCCCTACGAGACCGAAGAGCGTGAGGACGCCGAGGCCGAAGAAGGCACCGAGAAGACCGTCCAGGAGGGCGCGGCCGGCTCTGAGGTGACCGAGACCTATCAGGAGACCGTCGACGGCAACGTCACCGTCTCCGCTGTCCTGTCCACCACGCGCACCGAGCCCACGAAGCGCATCGTTTCCAAGGGCACGAAGGCCAAGAAGGCTGAGGATGCCGCCTCGAAGTCGTCCTCCTCGGCTGCTTCTGCTCCCGCCGCCGTCTCCGGCGACGATGCGGCGATCTGGGCTGCCATCGCTCAGTGCGAGTCCGGCGGTAACCCCTCGATCAACACAGGCAACGGCTACTACGGCATGTATCAGTTTTCGCTGCCGACGTGGCGTTCCGTGGGCGGATCTGGCCTGCCCTCCGATGCTTCCGCCGAGGAGCAGACCATGCGTGCGCGCATGCTCCAGCAGCGCTCCGGTTGGGGCCAGTGGGGCTGCGCCTACAAGCTCGGCCTCGTCTGACGTGACATTGCCCGCTGGTGCGCCAGGACTCTGGCGTGCCAGCGGGCGCTCACGCTAAGCTGACCAGCAGTACCAATAGCGAGTAACTGGAGAATTGTGAGCCATCATCTGAGCACCTCCCTGAGTGCGTCCGCCGCCAGCGCCCTGCACGTCCTCGGTGGCCGGCTGCGCTCCTTTACCCCCTCTCCGCGCGCCGTTCTCGGAGTCGCGGCCCTGACCTCGGCGGGCGTCCTCGGCATCGCCGGCGTCGGCGTCGCCTCCTCGCACATCTCCGTCATGCTTGAGGTGAACGGCGTGTCCCGTCCCGTCACCTCGTGGGGCAACACTGTCGGCGATGCGCTCAAGGCCGCCGGCGTGAGCGTTGGCAGCAACGACCTCGTGCAGCCCGGCCCAGGTGAGGCCGTGCGCGACGGCGACACGATCGTCGTGCGCACCTCGAAGGCCTACACAGTGAACGTCGACGGGCAGACACGCACACTGTGGACCACGGCCTCCTCTGCGGACAGTATCCTCGCCGACGCTGCGCCGCTCGGCTCGGCTGTCTCGCTCGCTGCGGACCGCTCCTCGTCCCGCGATGAGCTGACCCCGCTCGTCTCGCGCGCCCGCAACGTCGCGGTCACGGTGGACGGCTCGACCCGCGAAGTCGCCGCACGTCCCGGCCAGGACGCGCGCGCCATCCTCGAGGCCGCCGGAGTCTCCGTGCACCCCCTGGATCGCGTCACCGTCTCCAACGGCTCCACTGGCGAACTCACGATCAACGTGAGTCGCGTGACCCGCGGCGAGGCCACCGAAACCGTTGAAATTCCCTTCAGTGAGACGACGACGACCAGCGCCGATCTGTTCGTGGGCGAGTCCCAGGTGACCACTGCCGGCGTCAATGGTGCGACGACGTGGACCGTGTGGCAGGAAAAGAACGGCGACGAGGTCCTGACCGTCGTGCCGATCACCGAGCATTCCACCTCGCAGCCCGTCACCCAGGTGTGCAGCGAAGGAACGAAGGAAGCGACCCCGGCCGCCCTCGTTGCCGCGGGCATTGATCCCAAGGCCACCCTTGAGGAGAAGACCGAGGCGGACGGCACCACCTCCGTGCGCTATCGTGCGAAGCTCGGCACGATCTCCACGAAGGAAGAGATCGCCGCGATCGCTGCCGACACGAAGAACACGGATTCCGCTACTGCCGCCGCTGCTGCGGCTGCTGCCGCCGCGGCGGGTGCTGTGCCGACGACCTACTCGGGCGAAGATCCACGTTCGCTGGCCAAGCCTCTCGTCGCAGCCCAGGGCTGGGGCGACAGTGAATACCAGTGCCTGGTCCTCCTGTGGAACCGTGAGTCGCAGTGGAACCCCTACGCCGAGAACGCCTCGTCGGGCGCGTACGGTATCCCGCAGGCGCTGCCGGGTTCCAAGATGGCTTCGGCTGGTGCCGACTGGCGCACCAACCCGGTCACCCAGATCAACTGGGGTATCGGCTACATCAAGGGTCGCTACGGCACGCCGTGCTCCGCGTGGGCGCACTCCAACCTCGTGGGCTGGTACTAAGCCTGAGAGCTGCGTGGGGCCGGGCCTGACAACGAAGGTTGTCGGGCCCGGCTCTTTTTCTCGGCGCGGGTGGAGTTGGGCTGGTGTGGCGGTTGTGCTTGTGGGCGCGCTGGTGTGGTGGCTCTCAGAGCGCGCTCATCCGGATAGGTAACGAACATCTGGATAGGTTATGAGCATCCGGATAGCTTATTAACCTATCCGGATGTGGCTAACCTATCCGGAAGCGTGCAACCTATCCGGATGCGCGTAACCTATCCGCGTGGTGTCGGTGTTGTGGCACCTTGACACGTACCCTACAATTCCCACGTAGGTTACCTAATATTCATCGTCATTGTGTCAGTGAGGTCATCATGGGTTTTCCCACCGTTGCTCGAGTGGCTGCATCGTTGGTCATCGCAGGTGCAGGATTCGCCGGTGGTATGAAGGCTGCCCCAGTATTCGGCCTGGGGTCGGCACAGGACCAGGGCGCGGAACCTGTCGTTACCGTCGACACGACTCTTGTGAAGAACTCTTTCGCCGACATTGGCGAACTTGCCACCGAGTCCTACAACTTCACCCAGGTGGGGAAATACTCTGAGGAGGGAACCAAGGTGTTCGGCATGGAAGTGCCGGGCACAGGCTCCCATTACCTCATCACGTATTCGGGAGAGGTCAAGGCTGGAGTGGCCGACGTGAGCCAGATTCAGGTCGAGGTTGACGAGGCGGGTCATGTTGTGACGGTGACCGTGCCTGCCGTCGAAATTCTCTCCGCGTCCATTGACCCTGCCTCGGTCGAGACCTACGACCAGTCTTTCTCCCCCGTTAACCAGATTGAGGTTGGAGAGGTTACCTCCTTTTTGGCTGATCGAGAGGCTGCCGCGAAAGACGAGGCTGTCTCCAAGGGCCTGCTGGACAAGGCGCAGGGGCGTTTGGGAGACGTTGTGAAGAAGCAGGTCAACGCCGTTCTGGGTGAGCAGGCCAGCAAGTACGAGGTGCGTGTCGTCCTGCCGCCCGCCCCCGCTCAGTGACGCTCCGAGCCTCACAGGGCACCTAGCCCCGGCCTCGTCCATTCCGTGCACTAGACTTGCCAGCGTGAGCCGATCCTCCAGCCCCCGCAACCAGCGCGATGCGCGCCGCCGCCTCGACCCGACACTGCCCGAGGGAGCCGTCCCCTCCGAGACTGGCCTGCTCGGCCCCCTCGAAGTAAAGGCCATCTCCGAGGCGCTCGGTATCCGCCCCACGAAGGTGTTGGGCCAGAACTTCGTGCACGACGCGGGCACGGTCCGCAAGATTGTCGCTGCCGGTGGCGTCGAGGAAGGTGACGAGGTCGTCGAGGTCGGCCCGGGCCTCGGCTCCCTGACGCTCGCGCTCCTGGAAGTCGGCGCGCGCGTGCGGGCCGTCGAGATCGACCCGCACCTGGCCGCAGCCCTGCCCGAGACTGTGCGCGCCCGCATGGGCGAGGCCGCCGACCGCTTCCACGTCGTCACCATGGATGCCACGGAGATCAGCGGCGTTGACGACTTCGGCGTGGACTGGCCCGCCCCCGCGAAGCTCGTCGCGAACCTGCCGTACAACGTGGCCGTGCCGGTTCTGCTCAACATGCTCGAGGCCT
>ERZ772960.1194-NODE-1194-length-21308-cov-13.996989_pt1 | contig 21308 bp, 18 predicted proteins | sample MGYA00580678_ERZ772960 | MGnify/ENA primary metagenome ERZ772960 (study PRJEB29015, sample SAMEA2737930) | human oral metagenome | biome: human oral; feature: human-associated habitat; material: dental | place: China | collected 2059 ... | reverse complement strand
TATAATTTAGCGCGTTAAAGCGAAAAAGTAAGTGAGAAACAGGGGGATGTGGGGATGAACCCGATTGTTGCGATCATAGAGGGTATGACAAAGTTTTTGTGGGGCGACTTGCTGCGGATTCCGCTGCCGGGCGGCAGTTCGATCGGGCTCTCGCTCATGGTGTTGCTGTTGATTCCGGCGGGTATTTTCTATACGATACAGACGCGCATTTTGCCGCTCCGCCTGTTTCCGGAGATGATTTCCGTGCTGCTGGAAAAGCAGGAGGGCAGGGACGCGGCCGATCCCGCGAGCGGACGGCTCTCGGGTATGCAGGCGCTCATTGTCTCGACTGCGACGCGTGTGGGCATGGGCAATCTGGTCGGTGTGGTCGCGGCTATCTCGGCGGGCGGTGCCGGTGCGGTCTTCTGGATGTGGGTCACGGCAATCATCGGCGCTTCGACGGCCTTTGTCGAGGCGACGCTCGCCCAGCTCTACAAGAAAAAGGATCCGCTCTACGGCGGTTACTGGGGCGGCCCGGCGTACTATATCCACGACTTTTTCTTGAAGCGCCGCATCCGGGAGGGCGCGCGCTCCGAGGCGGAGATCGAAGCCCAGACCGAGTTCTGCGGCAAGCGAAACCTGGTCTCGATTCTCTTTGCGATTTCGGCGTTGATCTGCTGGGGCGGCATCAGCCAGGTCATCGGCAATTCGGTCTCCTCGGCCTTTGAAAATGCGTTCCGGATTCCGCCGCTCTACTCGACTGTCGTGCTGGTCGCGATTGCTGCCGTGATTGTGCTTCGGAAGCATGCGACTGCCAAGGTACTGGATCTGATTGTCCCCTTCATGGCGGGCATCTACTTTGCAATGACAGTCTTTGTGATTGTGCGGAACATAGGCCTTCTGCCGTCGGTCTTCGGGCGCATTTTCTCGGAGGCGTTCGGTCTCCGGCAGATCGTGGCGGGCGGTTTCGGTGCGGTGCTGATGAACGGCGTGAAGCGCGGTCTCTTCTCAAATGAGGCAGGCAGCGGTTCCGCGCCCTGTGCGGCGGCCGCGGCGGATGCAAATCACCCGGTCAAGATGGGACTCTTTCAGGCGGCGGGCGTGTTCATTGACACCCTGGTCATCTGCTCCTGCACGGCCTTCCTCATGTTACTGGCTCCCCAGGATAAACTTGCGAATCTCAGCGGCATGGATCTGCTCCAGACTGCGATGCAGTATCACTTCGGGCGCTTCGGTGTCTTCTTCATCGCGCTGGTGCTCTGGCTCTTCAGTTTTTCGACCTTCCTCGGGATACTGTTTTACGCGCACAGCAACATTGCCTACCTCTTCGGCGCAAACTGGGGCTCGCAGTTCGGCTATAAGATTTTTGCGCTCGTCATGCTCTTTGTGGGCGGCCTCGCGCAGTACTCGGTGGTCTGGGATCTCGGCGATGTGGGCATAGGCCTCATGACCATCTTTAACCTGATTGTGATGTACCCGCTCAGCAAGGATGCAATCACCGCACTGAAGGACTATGAGCGCGGCATGAAGAGCAGAAGAAGGCCCTGAGGCGGCAGGCGAAAAGGCAAAGAGCAGCGGTTTCCGGTGGGAAAGTGTGACCGTCTGTGCTATACTGCTCTGTGGTGTCCATGAGACAAAACAGAGAACAGCAAGGGGGAATCAGTATGAATGCACAGATGATGACTGTCATCGTCACAGCGGTCTGCGCCGTCCTGGCGATCGGACAGATTCTATTGATCAAAGTGGCCAATGAGAAAGGGTGGAGCATCCGCATCCGTCCGCTTAACATTCTGGCCTGCATCATTGTCGTGGTGCTCGGCGTATATTCGCTGGTCACCGGAAATTATCTGCTGAAATAAGGTTTTGGAAAGAAAGAAAGCGCCTCACCCGGCGAATCCCGGGCGGGGCGCTTTTTGTAAGCATATATTCATAAAACCGTAAGGGGGGGTAATTGATTAAGTGATGCTAATTGATATAATAAAGATGTCAGATAGATTCAAAAGGAGGTAACATCGATGAAGACAAAGAAACCGAATGTTCAGATGAGCGAGCGTACAATTCGAACGGTGGATTCCCTTCTCAGAGGTCTGATTGGTCTGGATATCGCATTACAGTTTATGATGAACTTTCATATCATTCCCGTGGATTCCTCCAAATATGTCGTGCAGAGATCGGTCGTTGTTTTTCTGCTGCTTGGGTTTTATTTTCTCTGGGGAAGCAAGCCAAAATGGCAAAAGGTACTCGGCGTGATATTTCTCTTGCTGATTCCGTTGACCTTGTTTTTCATCTATTATGTGCGGGCGACGAATTTTTGGTATTCATAATCGACAGGTGTACAGAGGTATGAAATGGAGATGCTAAATGAGTGACAAGAAGCTTTTGCTTGGGAGAAGAATCATATCGGGAGTCTTGGCGTTGATAGCGATTCTGATGGGATTGCAGAGCTTTGCGGTGATTCCTCGTTCCGAGGCCTCATGGAACCTTAGCATGCTGTTGCTGGTCTTCGTGACAGGAATTCAAATGTGCTGGGGTGCTAAGGCAAAGTGGGAGAAGGCGGCAGGGATTGTGTGCTTTGTAACAGCTCTGATGCTTGCGATTACCGTTGCGCGCGGATTTGGCAGGGGAATATGATCAAAACGGCTGCCTGAAGAAAGCAAAGGTCATATCGACTGCATTGACAGGGAGGCAGAATTATGGATGAAAAAAAAGCCCAAAGGATTGAAAAACTGGCGGACGGTATTTTGACCTTGGTAATAGGAATCGGTATCCTGTCCATGTTAAAGGTGATTCCGACACTTTCCGAAGGCGCGGAGTTATGGCTTGTCCTCATCGGCGGGCTTGCAATCGGATTGGGATGGCTCCTGGGAACAAAGCGCGTGTGGAAAAGAGTGCTGGGTGTTTTGGTGCTGTTGCTCGTGGTATCTGTGATAGTGTTACAGCGGGACTTGCTGTTCTGACACGGAGAAGGAATCGATTTGCGGGATGGAAAAGAGAAGAAGAGGGAAGCGGCAATCGCCGCTTCCCTCTCTCTGTTTTGTCTGCTTTTGCATGTTCTTATTCGCCGGGCGCGTGCCCCACGCTGGCTTTCTGCGCGGGGGCGCTGACTGTAAGCGCCGGAACCTGCTCTATGGCGCTCTCGGTCTCCGCGGTCGGCGCTTTGAGTTCGGCCTGCTTTGTGCTACCCGGTGCCCGGCCGACTTTTGCGCCGGCCGAGACGGTCAGCTGCTCATTCCGCGCGCCGCTATCGGGCACGGCTGCCTCGTGCATCGCACCGCTGCCGTCTATGGTCCAGTGCTTTTCCGCATAGTCGATCTCGGTATTGGTCTGCATCGCGCCGGAACTGCCGAGCGAGTAGAGCGTGCCGCCCACATCGGTGACGCCGGTCCGCATGGCACCGTCGTTTCCGAGATAGTACCAGCTGCCGTTTACGGTTTGCCAGCCGGTCTGCAGAACGCCGTCCTTATTCAGATAGTACCAGCTGCCGTTCACCTGAATCCAACCGGTCTTCATGGCACCGCTGCCGTTTAAGTAGTACCAGTTGCCGCCAAGCTGCTGCCAGCCGTTTTGCATGACGCCGTCCGGCCCGAAGTAGTACCAGCTGTTGTCAAGCTTTTGCCAGCCGGTCTTGCTGTCGCCGCCCTGTCCGAGGTAGTACCACTTGCCGTCAAGCTTCTGCCAGCCGGTCAGCATCCTGCCGTCCGGCCCGAAATAGTAGCGGAGATTGTCGATTGTCTGCCAGCCTTTCTCCGTGACGCCGTCGTCTCCGAGGAAGTACCAGTTGCCCTCCAGCATGAGCCAGCGGGTTTGCATCGAGCCGTCCTGATTGAGGTAGTAGAGGCTGCCGCTGTCATCGAGCCAGCCGGTCTGCATGGTGCCGTCCGGCGCGGCGTAGTAGAACTTGCCGCCGTCGGAGAACCAGCCGATTTCGAGAGCGCCGCTCTCGGAGAAGTGATACCACTTGCCGTCAATCTGCCGCCAGCCGAGCCGCATTTTGCCGCTCGACGGCTCAAAGTAGCGCTTGGAACCATCGACCTCTTTGAAACCGCCGGTGTAAATCGTGCCGTCGTCCTGCAGATAGTAGGAGTCCTTGCCGTCGAAAATCAGCGCGTTCTTTTGCATGCGGTAGTTCTCGTAGTAGTACCAGACGCCGTCAAACTTTTTCCAGCTGTTCGGCGGAATCTTGTCCGAGAAGTCGACAAACTGGAGGTCAATGTCCACATTACCCTGTACGCCCGCGACCGCGCCGGAGTCCGTGCCCTGCCACATCACATAGCGATCATACTTCGGCGTCCGCTCGTAGGCGGCGACCCAGACCGGGTACTGCGAGAGCGAGGGCATGTCGAGCTTGTTCTGAATCCAGTAGTCGTTCGCGTAGAGAATCGGATAGTAACCGGCGTCGCTAATCTTCTTGCAGAAGGCGTGTACAATCGCCGAAATCTGCGCTTTCGGGAGCGAGCCGAGCGTTTTCTCATTTTCCGCGTCAAAGGCAATCGGGTAGGAAATCGGATAGTCCTTGATGAGCTTCAGAATGAAGTCCGCCTCCTGCTCGGCCTCTTCGGGCGTGGTCGCATAGGAGTAAATATAGGCGCCGATTTTGACACCGGCTTTGACGGCCTGCTCGGCGTTTTCGCGAAACTTCGGGTCGGTGTCCCCTTTGTAGCGGGTGCCGAGCATCACAAAGTCCACATCATCCGCGCGCGCCCGATCCCAGTCGATGTCGCCCTGCCAGTGGCTCACATCCACACCGCGGTGCAGCACGCCGTCAATTGTGGAGCTTCCGTCAAAGAGGCGATATGTACCGCCGCTCTGACGGCTCAGTTTTGCATTCCCGGCGCCGTAAGAGCTCAGGCAGAGAGAAAAGAAACAGATAAGACTGAGTGCTGCGGCGGTGAGTTGCTTACCCTTTCTTCGCATGGCGGGCCTCAGTTATTCTTCTTGACGCCGGGGCCTGTGGTCTTGTCGCTCGGGAGTCCCTTCTTGCCGTTCGAAGCGCCGCTCTTCGTGTCGCTGCTCGCGGTCTCGGCCTCCTGTTTCGGCTCCTTGTAAAGGCTCACCTCGGTTGCCGGAACGCTCTCGTTTCCGGTGTAAGCGCCGTTGCCGTCGAAGGTATAGCTCACGCCGTTTAAGGTGAGGGTCGTGTTGCTGACCATCTTTCCGTCGGTGCCGAGATAGTAGTAGTGGTCGTTCACATGAATCCAGCCTGTCATCATGTGGCCGTTTGCGTCAAAGAACATCCACGCGTTGTTGATCTGCTTCCAGTTGTGAACCATCTTGCCGCTCTCGGGATCCATGTAGTAGCGGTTGGTACCGTCGGAGAGCCAGCCGGTCTTCATCTTGCCGTCCTGGCCGAAGTAGTAGTAGATGCCCTCGACCTGCTGCCAGCCGGTCTTCATCTTGCCGTCGGTGCCCATCCAGTACCAGTCGTTGCCGATCTTCATCCACTTGAACGCACAGCGACCGTCCGCCTTGAAGTAGTACCAGTTGCCGCTCATGTTGCGCCAGCCCACGGCGAGCTCGCCGGTGCCGCGCATGAAGAAGTAGTTCTCGCCGACCTTGAGCCAGTTCTCCTGCACGAGGACGCCGTCCTCGAGGCAGTAGTACCACTTGCCTTCGTCCTTGATCCAGCCGGTCTGCATGAGGCCGTCACTGCTGAAGTAGTACCACTTGCCGTCAATCTTCTTGAAGCCCTTCAGCATGACGCCGCTCGCGGTATCCATGTAGTAGTAGCCGTCCTTGGTCTGAATCCAGCCCTTATGGCGGTTGCCGTCGTTGTCGTAGTAGACCCAGTTGCCGTTCTCGGAAGTCCAGCCGCTCGCCGCAAAGCTGTTCATGGTCGGCGTGAGCGCAAGCGCTGCGAGGAGCGCCGCAGCCGCAAGATATTTTTTCTTCATGAAAAAGTCCTCCTTTTTGTTTGCTTCGAACTTATCTGTTTCATTGTAGCAGATATTTGAAGTGCGAGAAAGCTTCCGCGCGGTAAGAATCCTTACAGTTGCTTTACTCTTCGATTAATTCAAGGGGGTGTCCGCGCCGCTCTCCCGCTCGGCGAAGCGCCGGTAGCCCTCTTTTGCGTAGCGGTACTGCATGAGCGGGTAGGTGCCGAACGAGACGCCGAGCGCCTCTTTGTAGACAGCCCAGAGCGCCCAGAGGAAGCCGCCGAGCGCCATGTAGGCGGTCACAAGTTGCTCGGCCTTATCCCGCGGCACATCGGTGTCACCGTAGTAGTCGAGGAGACGGAAAGCGTAGCCAAAATCCTGTTCCGCGTAGATGGTCGCCATCGCAAAATCAATCAGCGGATCCGCCATACCGGCATATTCCCAGTCGATGAGCTTGATGCCCTCCCCGGTAAAAAGAAAGTTCGCGTAGACGGGGTCGATATGGGAGAGGGTCTCCGGACGCTGTAAGCTGTGAATCCAAGTGAGCAGGCGATTCATTTTTTCGCGGACTTCGGCGTAGTCGAGGAACGGAATCTCACCCTTTTCGAGGCAGAGAGACTCGTAAAAGGCAATGCGCTCGCCGAGGTCAAAGCGCTGGGACACGCGGCAGGGAGCCTCGTGCAGTTTCTTCAGGACCGCCATGCAGGCGCGGAGATCCGCCTCGGAATCGGGATCGGCTGTCCGCGCATTTTCATAGTAGACCGAGATTTTATAGCCGTTGTCCGGATTAAAATAAATCAGTTCCTCGGCGAGATGAAGCGGTGCAATCGCGCGGTAGCACTCGCCCTCGGCCTTTCTGTCGATGAGCTGCGCCGTACCTTCGCCCGGAATGCGGCAGATATAGGACTTGCCCTTGACCCGGAATAGGAAGGAGCGGTTGGTCATGCCCGCTTTCAGGCACTCGATGCCGGTAATCTCGGACTCGGGGACTTTCAGCACCTCGGCAATCAGCGCCATGGCCTTGCTGTCCGAGTGGTCGCGATAGGAGGCGTCGAAGGCGCGGAGTTCTTCTAGATTTTCGAATTCGTAAATCACGCCGTCCGGCTGTAAATTCACACTGAGCGGCGGCGCCTTTTTTGCGGTGAGGAGATCGAGGTATACATTTTCCCAGTAGTACTGCTCCTTGCCGGGCGTATGATAGGCTTCTTTCAGGGCGGGGAGCAGCGCAGCGCTAAAGTTGCGGGACAGGTAAACCGGCCCGTACATCACATCGGCATCCCGGCCGCCGATCTCGACCGAAGTGATGAGGTCTTTCTTATTATAGTGTAAAACCCACTCCCGGGTTTCGCCGTCCGCGTGAACCGCCGCGTACCAGCTGCCGGGCTCGTAGGTGTGGAACAAATTCTTCCGCATCCAGTTGTCGGAGGAGAGGAGATACATGTTTCTGCCCTCGAAGAGCCGCGCCGCGCGGTAGACCGAGGAGATATTGTTCATCGTCGCATAGTCGGGGTTATAGAGGAGCTTCACGCCGTACTTGTCGATCAGATACTCGAAGGCCTCTTTTAAGTAGCCGACCACGAGGGTGATGTCGGTGATGCCGACTTCGTGCAGCTGGCGAAGCTGCCGCTCGATCATGCGCTCACCGTTTACCTTGAGGAGTCCCTTCGGGCGCTCGTAGGTCAGCGGCACAAAGCGGGAGCCGAAACCCGCCGCGAGAATCACCGCGCCGTCCACGCGGTAGGGCGCGAGATAGGCAAAACCGGCCTCCGTGAGCTGCTGTCCGGACGCCGCCGTCTCCGACAAAAGTCCCTTTTCCTTTGCCTCGGCGCAGAGCGCGTTGACGCTGCCGAGAGAACTCCGCAGGCGGGACGCCAGGGCGCGCTGGGTCAGGGCAGGTTCGGCCGCGAGTTCCCGGAGCAGAAAAGCAAGTTTATCCATGGAATCATCTCCTTTGCACAGGGGGAAGAGTGTTCATCCGCAACTGAAAATTAAAATATATGAACAGTATAGCAGAGTGCGCGGAAAGTGGGTAGCGGAGCGTGCATAGCGAGGCAGAGAAAAAGGCTTTTTATGCAGGTGGAGAAAAAAAGAAAAGAGGACTTGACGACAGTGGATTTTCCACTGCTTTCGGGGGTAAAGCACAGGATTGTACTGATATAAATACAAAAATGCGGAAAAAGCGTGCTTTTGTAATATTTCTGTAAGGAAATAGCCAGAGAAAAGCTATAGATATTTTGCGAGACTAGGTCTATACTGTGTCCTGTAAGCAAGAGAGGAACCGCTGGGCGGTATTTGTAAGTTGATTTTTACGCCAAAGCGCGGTAAAATCTCTTCGTACGCAATTAGGGATTTCAGTGGTTTCAAAACAACAGTGAAAAGGAGAGTGCATTTATTATGAGAAAGCAGACAAAAATTGCTGCAGTCGTTTCCGCAGCAGCGCTTCTTGCAATCGGTGCATCCATGACTTCTTTCGCAGCTACCGGCTGGCAGGAAGAGGACGGCACATGGGTGTACTACAACAGAGCAGGTGAGAAGGTTGCGAACAGCTGGGAGTATTCCGGCGACAACCGTTTCTACCTCGATGATGCAGGCAACATGGCTACCGACAGCCTGATCGAGGACAACGACGATTACTACTACGTTGACGCTAACGGCGCAATGGTTCGCAACCGTTGGGTTGCTATCGACAACGAGAGCGCTGGCGAAGAGAACCAGCCGGATGTTTGGTGGTACTACTTCCAGGCAAACGGCAAGGCTTACAAGAATAGCCACACTTCGGGCAACATCTTCAAGAAGGTCATCAACGGCAAGACCTATGCCTTCGATGAGGACGGCAAGATGCAGTACGGCTGGGTCAAGAAGGAAGACGGCGTCACGGACTACGATGACAACGCTTACCAGGAGTGCGACTACTACTTCGGCGACGAGAACGACGGTGCAATGAGCATCGGCTGGAGAGAGATTGCACTGACCGATGTCGCAGATGCTGAGACCGAGCAGCCGGGTGATTCCTACTGGGATTCCGACCAGGTTCGTTGGTTCTACTTCAAGTCCTCGGGCGTGAAGCAGAAAGACAGCACCAACAAGACCATCAACGGCAGAAAGTACGGCTTTGATCAGTACGGCCGCATGATTGCTGACTGGCACTCTGCTACGGCAAATGATGCTGACAAAGATCTGAGCAGAAGAGGTTCCAGCAACAATGCTACCGTAAAGGCAACCAAGGACTACGCGAAGGAGTTCATGTACTTCTCCTCTCCGGAGGACGGTGCTCGCTTCACCAAGGGCTGGTTCAAGGTGGTTCCGGGTTACTACCTCAACTACAAGGACTATGATGACGGCAATGACAGATGGTACTATGCAAACGGCGACGGCAAGATTGCTGCCGGCGAGATCAAGGCTATCAAGGGCAAGAAGTACGCGTTCGACCTCAAGGGCGGCATGATTTCTGGCCTTGCTCTGCTCCGCACCAACGGCAGGGAGATTTCCGAGTACACTGACAGCGACGGCAATTATGACAGCCAGGACTCCTTCGTGAGAACGGCCAGAGGCCTGAGCAGCGACTGGGGCTTCTACTACTTCTCGGACAACGAGGATAAGGACGGCTCCATGAAGACCGGCAACCAGAGAATTACGCTGGATGGCACGAGCTTCACCTTCAGCTTCAGAAAGGGCGGCACCAGAAAGGGCCAGGGTATCAACGGCCTGAACGAGAAGAAGTACTACCTCGGCGGCATGCTGATGACGGCTGATTCTGATACCAAGATTGAGCTCCTCAACAAGAACACGCTTGAGAAAGTCACGGTTGATAAGTTCGTCCGCGACAACGGTCTTGTCGGCAAGGATGTGACCTCGGGCAAGGTTGGCCAGGCAAACAAGGGCGATGTTGTCTATACGGACGGAACTACCGGCACGACCGGTACGGCTACCGGCCTTGACCTCACGAGCCTTACGGGTGACTATGTTGTCGTCAATGTCTCCGGTAATGTCGTGAAGAGCGGCTCCAAGGTTGACGGCGACGGCTACAAGGTTGTGCTTGACGGCAACAACAGAGTCAAGCAGATCATCACTACGTACTAATAGCAGCAGCAGTAAGATTCAGTATCATCATTTCGAAATGAAATACTAATTGCGGCAGCAGGAGGGCAGAAATGCCCTCCTGTTTTGCTGTCATAAAAACAGTGAAGTTTCTGTGAGCGGAAGCTTGCAAAACTCTTACGAAACAGGGAAGAGGTCTTACAATCTCTGAAACTCCCTTGCCTTTTTTGGGGGAGCTTCGCTATAATGCGGACAGTGCCGGAAAAGTTCCGGCGGAACGGAGGTAAGAAATGATGAGAAAATTATTTGCAGTCGCAGCCGCTTCGGCGCTGACCCTTGCGATGAGTACCACGGCATTTGCGGCAGGCTGGAAGCAGGACAAGACAGGACAGTGGCGCTACATGACAAGTGACAGCACCTGGCTCACGAGCACCACGACGCCGGACGGCTACCAGGTCGATGTGAACGGCTACTGGAACGGCCAGCCGAGCACCAAGGCAGCGCAGCAGGCGAGCGGCAATGCACAGGATCAGGGCGAGAGCGCAGTCTCGCAGTATAAGGTGAACGGCAACCGTATCTTTAAGATCACCGAGGCGAGCCTCGACGAGGCTTCGAACAGCTATAATATCAAGGTTGATCTCTTTGACACGGCGTTCAAGACGAACGATGAGATCAAGGCGATCAAGAAGGGGGATACCGTAGAGCTCCCGGGCGTCGGCAAACTGACCGCCGAGAACAATGCGGGCCGCGGTGTGCTCCGTGCATCGACTGCGCCGAAGAAGGATGGCACGACGCCGAAGGAGTCCGGCTACTCGGTGCGCCTCACGGATGCGGCGGGCAACCACTACATGCTTTCGGCGCAGCGCCTCCGCAAGACCAATGCGGATAACTCAACCTCGGAAGTGATTTTGCGCCCGGTCGCGACCGGCATTGCGCTCACGCTTCCGACCTACAGAAGCTCGCAGCGCGTGAACGGCACGAGCCACTACAGCTCCACGAAGAAGATGATCGAGAACAAGATGATGTTCGAGGCGACGCTGAAGGGCAGCGAGATCACCGAGCTGAAGGACACGGTCTACAACTACGACACGACCACGACGCCGGTGTACAGTGAAGACGCAGGACACGGTCACCTCGCGAATAAGGACGAGTACTAAAGCGATGGAAGCGGACCGGGAGTACGGCAGGGTTCTGCGGAAGAAGCGGGAGCTCGCTTACGAGGGCACGATTCTAAAGGTGTACCGTGACCTCGTGGTTGCAAACGGCAGAGAAGAAAGCTGGGACTTTATTCACCACGACGGCGCCGCCGCCGTGGTGCCGGTGCTCCCGGACGGGCGCATCCTGATGGTGCGGCAGTACCGGAATGCGCTGGACCGCTTTACGCTGGAACTGCCGGCCGGCAAGGTGGACAGCCCCGAAGAACCGCGCGTGCTCTGCGCCTTCCGTGAACTTTCGGAAGAGACCGGTATGCGGGCGGAGAGTCCCGAGGCGCTCGAATTTCTGCTGCGGATTGACACGACCGTCGCTTTCTGCGACGAGGAGATTGATATTTTTGTCGCGCAAAATCTCCTGCCGGGGGAACAGCATTTGGATCCCGACGAGGTGATCGATGTGAAAGCCTATGAGCTTTCGGAACTCCTCGCGCGGATTGAGCGCGGCGAGATTCGGGACGCGAAGACGGTCGCCGGGCTCACGGCCTATGCGCTGAAGCAGAGCCGATCAAACAGAACTTGATGAAACACCCGGAAGCGCCGGTAAGTGACGGCGCCCGGGTGTCTTTGTTTTCCGAAGAGAAAACGGGAAGCGGGGCAGCCTTCGAAATTTTGCCCTCGGGATCGTAGATTTCGGAGAAAAAAGAAGTTTAAAAAAATAATGGCGGGTATCCGAGTTCAAATTAAGAACAAAAGCGCAAGATATGAGGTTTACATAAAGAAAATCCCCATATTTTGAAACAGGACAGGCAAACCGCGCGACAGCTGCCAAAAAGCGGCTGTCGCGCAGTTTGCTTTTTGGGTGCCGCACCGCTATACTGGTGTGACCAATGAGGGTGAGGGGGCGATCGGAATGGAAGAAGCGTTGCGGGCATTTTTGCGCGCGCTCCGGGAAGAGCGGCACATGGCGGAGAATACACTGCTCTCCTATGAGCGGGATTTGAAAAAATTATTTGCTTGGTTTCGGCAGGAAGGGGTCACTTCGCTCGCGACAGTCAGCGAGCTCAGACTGAATTCCTATCTGCTCTGGCTCGAGCGGGAGGGCTTTTCGGCGGCGACCATTAACCGCGCGGCGGCTTCGATCCGCGCTTTTTTTGCGTATGAGACGGCGGGCGGCCGCTATCTCAGCTCCCCGGCGGAGGGACTGCGCTGCATGCGGCAGGAACACCGGGATCCGTATATTCTCGAGGAGGAGGAGATTCAGAGTTTTCTCCGCGAGACCGAGGGGAGTAGTGCAAAGCAGCTCCGCGACCGCGCGATGCTCGGGCTTCTCTGCGCGACGGGTCTCCGAGTCTCCGAGCTCATCTCGCTGAAGACCGGTGATGTGGATGTACAGCTCGGCTATGTGCGCCAGCAGTCGAGAGGACGGGAGCGCGTGGTCTCGTTTGACGAGGAACTTCGGCAGGCACTCTGTCTGTACCTCGAGTCCGGGCGGCCGTTACTTTTAAAGACCGCGGAAGAAGAGCATCTCTTTTTTAACCTGAGCGGCGGCGCGCTGAGCCGTCAGGGCGTGTGGAAGATGATACGCGCCTACGGGCAAAAAGCGGGCATTGCGGGCGAGGTGACGCCCCAGTCCTTAAAGAACAGCTATGCCGTGCACCGCATGCTCCGCGAGAGCCGCGCGGCAAAGCAGAGAGCCGTGAGAGCGCGGAGCGGAGGCAAGCGATGAAATTTGAACTGCACAGTGAGTTTCAGCCGACGGGCGACCAGCCGAAGGCCATACAAGAACTGGCCGACGGGTTTCGCGCGGGCAATCAGTTTGAGACCCTGGTCGGCGTGACGGGCTCGGGCAAGACCTTTACGATGGCAAATGTGATTCAGGAGCTGCAGAAGCCGACGCTCATCATCTCCCACAACAAGACGCTCGCGGCGCAGCTCTACAGCGAGATGAAGGAGTTCTTCCCGAACAACGCGGTTGAGTACTTTGTCTCCTACTACGACTACTATCAGCCGGAGGCCTATGTGCCGCAGACCGACACCTACATCGAGAAAGATGCCGCGACCAATGAGGAGATTGACCGGCTCCGGAATTCGGCGACGAGTGCCCTTCTCGAGCGGGAGGATGTGATTGTGGTTGCGAGTGTCTCCTGTATCTACGGTCTCGGCAGCCCGACCGACTATAAGAACATGATGGTCAGTCTCCGTCCAGGGCAGGAGAAGGACAGGGACGAGGTCATTGCGGAGCTCATCAACATCCAGTACAACCGGAGCGACCTCGACTTTCACCGCGGCACCTTCCGCGTGCGCGGCGATGTGATCGAGATATTCCCTGCGGATCAGGACAAGCTCGCCTACCGGATTGAGTTCTTCGGCGATGAAATCGACAAAATCACCGAGACGGATGTGCTGACCGGCAATCCGCTCGCGGAAGTTCTGCACATCTCGATTTACCCGGCGAACCACTATGTGGTGCCGCGCGAAAAAATCGAGCGGGCGGCGCGGGAAATTCTCGCCGAGTGCGATGACTATGTGAAGCTCTTAAAGAGCGAGGATAAGCTTCTCGAGGCGCAGCGCATTGAGGAGCGGACACACTACGATATCGAGATGTTAAGGGAGACCGGTTTTTGCTCCGGCATTGAGAACTACACGCGCTTTCTGACCGAACAGAAGCCGGGCGAGCCGCCGTTTACGCTGATCGACTATTTCCCGAAGGACTTCCTCACGATTGTCGACGAGAGCCATATCACAATTCCGCAGATCGGCGGCATGTTTAACGGCAACTTTGCGCGAAAGTCGACGCTTGTGAAGTACGGCTTCCGTCTGCCGAGCTCCATGGACAACCGCCCGCTGAACTTTGCGGAGTTCGAGGAGCGCATGAACCAGATGCTCTTTGTTTCGGCGACGCCGAACCGCTACGAGGCAGAGCATGAGTTACTGCGCGCCGAGCAGCTGATACGCCCGACCGGTCTTCTTGACCCCGAGATTTCGGTGCGCCCGGTCGAGGGGCAGATTGACGATTTGCTCTGCGAAATCAACAAAGAGATTGAGAAGAAGAATAAGATTCTGGTCACGACGCTCACCAAGCGCATGGCGGAGGATCTGACGACTTATCTCCGCGAAGTCGGCATCCGCGTCCGCTACCTGCACTCGGACATCGATACCCTGGAGCGCGCGCAGATTATCCGCGCGATGCGCCTTGACGAGTTCGATGTGCTGGTCGGCATCAACCTGCTCCGCGAGGGACTCGACATTCCGGAGATTTCGCTGGTCGCGATTCTGGACGCCGACAAGGAGGGGTTCCTGCGCTCGGAGACCTCGCTGGTGCAGACCATAGGCCGCGCGGCGCGAAATGCCGAGGGGCATGTCATCATGTACGCCGACAATATGACGGACTCCATGCGCCGCGCCATCTCGGAGACAGAGCGGCGCCGCACGGTGCAGGAGGCCTACAACAAGGCGCACGGCATCACGCCGACCACAATCAAAAAAGCGGTCCGCGATGTGATTATGCTGACCAAGGCGGTCATTGCGGACGAGAAGACCTGGGAGAAGGACCCGGAGTCGATGAGCGACGCAGAGCTTCGCCGCCTCTCGAAGGAACTCGAGAAGAAGATGCGGCAGGCCGCGGCAGAACTGAACTTCGAGGAGGCCGCGCGACTCCGCGACCGCATGGGAGAGGTGCTGCGCCTTCGGAGCGACCCCGAGAGCCGCGAGAAGGCGGCGGAAGTGCAGCGCGCCGTCGCGGTGCGCTACGAGAAACCGGCGGAGCATAAGCGGAACAAGCGGGAATAAAAGATGGCCTTGCTCTCCGGCGCAAAACAAGGTATAGTAGTAGGGTACTTTGTGTTTGTAGCGCAGCTGGATAGCGCGTCAGACTCCGACTCTGAAGGTCGCGGGTTCGAATCCCGCCAGACACAGACATGAGAGAAGCCCCGAACCGGGCTTCTCTTTTTTTTGTGCGGATTTTGCCGGAAAGCGCGAGACGGCAGGCGGCACGGGAACGGCACCGTACAGCCGCAAACGATTGCGGTACAAGGCATCATGTCGCGCTGCGCAGTTTGGAAACCGTATGTTTCGAGAGGAAGGCGATAGGCGCAGAGCTTACCTTCCCGGGACAAACCTTGCGGGAAAGACAGGGTGAAGCGACAGGCGGCGGGTCGAAAATTGCGGACTGGAGTCTGTTTTGGAATCATGGTAAAATAGGTGAATTACAACGGAGGTTAAACGAGTGCGATACGAAAAGGATAGAAAGATATTTGGGGTCGATGAGCTCACACTGCAGCGTTTCGGGCGTTTTCTCCTGCTGCCGCTTGCGGCGCTCATCCTGATTCTCGTGATTCTCGCGCTGGATCACAAAAAGACGGCAAAGCCGAAGGCGGAAAAGGCCGGGAAGAGCGGCTACGACTATGCGGCCGCCGCGCCCGAGAAGTGCACGGATGACGCAATCAACACGCTCGTGCAGGACTACCTGACCGCGCGCTCCCAGGGCGATGCGGAGGAGCTGTACCGCGTCTTCGGCATGAGCGGGCAGGAACTGCCGACCGCGCTGCAGGAGCAGATGGCGGCGGAGAAGAAGCTCTACGACGCGTTCGAGAACACAATCACCTATGTGATTCCGGGCGTTGAGACGGGGAGCTACATCGCCTACATCGAGAGTCAGGCGTGGTTCAAAAAGATTCAGACGCCGGCACCCGTGCTGCTGCGCGCTTACATTGTGAGCACCGGCGACGGGCTGCAGATGAAGCCGGACGAGTCGCTGACGGAGGCGGAGCGGGCGGCAATCAAGGCGGCCGAGGGCAGCGAGGCGGTCAAGAAGATGAACAATGACTACCGGACGTCGCTCGCAAAGGCGATTGTGAGCGACGCAAAACTCGGCTCGCTCTACCAGAAACTCCGCGCGGGCGGCAGCGCAGCAGCGGCCGCGGAGGAGGCGACCGAGGAGAGCACGGAGGCGGTGACCGATGCGGTCATCGAAATTCCGGGCACGAGCGCGGCAGAGACCACAGCGGCGACAGCGACCACGGCGGCTTCGGAAGGGACGGAAGGCTGATGGAGTTAAAAGATTTTTACTATGAGTTGCCGGAGGAACTGATTGCGCAGGACCCGCTCGAGGACAGAGCTTCCTCGCGGCTCATGGTGCTGCACCGGGAGAGCGGCGAGATTGAGCACAGGCATTTCCGGGACATTGCAGAGTACCTGAAGCCCGGCGACTGCCTGGTCTTAAACGATACGAAGGTGATTCCGGCGCGCCTCATCGGCGAGAAGGTCGGCACCGGCGCGAAGATCGAAGTGCTGCTCCTCACGCGAAAAGAGGACAGAACCTGGGAGACTCTCGTGAAGCCCGGCAGAAAGTGCCCGATCGGCACAAAGATCAGCTTCGGCGAGGGGAAACTGATTGGCGAAATTGTGGGGCAGACCGAGGACGGCAACCGCTTTGTGCGCTTCTCCTACGAGGGCGTCTTTGAGGAGATTCTCGACGAGCTCGGGCAGATGCCTCTGCCGCCCTACATTCACCATCAGTTAAAGGACAAGAACCGCTACCAGACGGTCTACGCGGCGCACGAGGGCAGTGCGGCGGCGCCGACCGCGGGGCTTCACTTCACCGAGGCTCTGTTAAAATCGCTGGAGGAGAAGGGCGTTATCATTGTCCGCATTACCCTCCATGTGGGACTCGGCACCTTCCGCCCGGTCAAGGAGCAGGATATTCTGAAACACCACATGCACGAGGAGTTCTATGTGGTGAGCGAGGAGGCAGCAGAGACCGTGAACCGCGCAAAGGCGGCGGGCGGCCGCATTGTGTGTGTCGGCACGACGAGCTGCCGTACGCTCGAATCCGCGGCGAATGAGGACGGAACGCTCCGTGCCGAGAGCGGTTACACCAAAATTTTTATTTACCCGGGCTACCGCTTCTGCATTCTGGACTGCCTGATTACCAATTTTCACCTCCCCGAGTCGACGCTGGTCATGCTGGTCAGCGCGCTCGCCGGGAGAGAGAAGATTCTAAATGCCTACCGCGAGGCCGTGCAGGAGCGCTACCGCTTCTTCAGCTTCGGGGATGCGATGTTGATCGAGTGAGATATTACAAACGGGAGAGGACCGGGGCGAGTGCACCGGTCTTTTTCTGTACAGCGCGGCAGGGCGGCTAAACTTGACTGAAAGGGACAGCTTTGCCTATAATTATAAGTTACAGCGGTAGGAGAGCGGCGCAAAGCAGCGCCGGAGGGGGAGAACAGTGAATCAGAGCGAGGGAATGCGCATCAACAAATTCTTGAGTGCGGCGGGCGTATGCTCGCGCCGGGAAGCCGACCGGCTCATTGCGGCGGGCAAGGTGACGGTCGCGGGGGAAACGGCGGAACTCGGGACGCTGGTCTCTGCCGGTATGGAAGTGAAGGTGAACGGTAGGCGGGTCGGCGCGGTCGAGGAACTGGCGTCCAAAAAGAAGGTTCTGCTTGCGGTCAACAAGCCGGTCGGCGTAGTCTGCACGACGACGGACAACGACCGCGCGCCGAATATTGTGGAGTTAATCGACTACCCGGAGCGCGTTTATCCGATCGGGCGGCTCGACAAGGACTCGGAGGGACTTTTGCTGCTCACGAACCAGGGCGAACTCGTGAATCAGATTCTCCGCTGCGAGAACGGCCACGAGAAGGAGTACATCGTCCGGGTCGACAAGGCGCTGACACCGGCCTTTCTGGAGAAACTGAGACGCGGCGTGCACCTCGAGGAACTGCAGGTCACAACGCTGCCCTGCAAGGCAGAGGCGCGCGACAAGACGAGCTTTTCGATTGTTCTGACGCAGGGCTTAAACCGGCAGATTCGCCGCATGTGCGAGGCCTGCGGCTATCATGTGATCAGCTTAAAGCGCATCCGCATCATGAATATCTCCCTCCGCAATCTCCACAGCGGCGCGTTCCGGAATGTGACGGCGGCCGAGCAGAAGACCTTGTTGTCCCTGCTCGAAGAGAAGCCGAAGGCACTCCTCGGCAGGAGCGCGAAAACAGCCCGCACGGAAGCGCGGCGAAAGAAAAACTATGCGGCGCGGCAAAAGGCGTACTTTCAGCGCAGAGAAAGAGAGGGCGGGGCATGGAAGAGAGAAAAGTAAGAGAAGAGATGCAGGCGTTAATCGATCGCCTGCTCCCCGCGGCGCGCGCCTATTACCAGGAGAGTCGCGAGCTCATGAGTAACTTTGAGTACGACAGCGCCTACGATCGTCTGCAAAAACTCGAAGAGGAGAGCGGCATTGTGCTCTCCGGCTCACCGACCCAGCGCGTCGGCTATGAGGTGGTCTCGTCGCTCCCGAAAATCACGCACGAAAAGCCGATGCTCTCGCTCGACAAGACAAAGAGCGTGGATGAGCTGATTGCCTGGCTCGGTGCAGAGAAGGCCCTGCTCTCCTGGAAGATGGACGGCCTCACGATTGTGCTCCGCTACCGGAACGGCGAACTCTATCGGGCGGTGACGCGCGGCAACGGCTACATCGGCGAACTTGTGACCAACAATGTGCGCGCGTTCCGCAATGTGCCGCTCCGCATTCCCTATCAGGGAGAGCTCCTGCTCCGCGGTGAGGCGCTGATGCGCTATTCGGACTTTGACCGGATTAACCGCGAACTGCCGGATACCGACGCCAAGTACAAGAACCCGCGCAATCTCTGCACGGGTACGGTGCGCCAGCTCGACCCGGCGGTCACGGCCGCGCGCGGCGTCTACTTTCACGCGTTCTCCCTGGTGGAGGCAGAAGGGGTAGATTTCAACAATTCCCGCGCCGCGCAGTTTGCGTGGCTCAGAGACCAGGGCTTCGAGGTCGTCGAGTTTGAGACCGTGATGTCCGATACGCTCCGGGAAGCCGTGGCGCGCTTTGAGGCGAAGATTCCGGAGAACGACTTTCCGTCGGACGGACTGGTGCTCCTGCTCGACGACATTGCCTACGGCGACTCGCTCGGCAGAACGGCGAAGTTCCCGCGGAATGCGATTGCGTTCAAGTGGCAGGATGAGCAGGCGGAGACGGTGCTCCGCGAAATCGAGTGGAGTCCCTCGCGGACGGGGCTCATTAACCCGGTTGCAATCTTTGATCCGGTGGATCTTGAGGGCACCGAAGTGCGGCGCGCGAGCGTCCACAATGTGAGTGTGCTGCGCAGCCTGAAACTGGGCCTCGGCGACCACATCCTGGTCTACAAGGCGAATATGATAATCCCGCAGATTGCGGAAAATTTAACCAAGAGCGACACGGCAGAGCCGCCCGCGCACTGCCCGGTCTGCGGCACGGCGACGGAACGCCGCAAGGAGAACGACGCCGAGACCCTCTATTGTGTGAACCCGGACTGTGCGATTAAGCGCGTGAAGCGCTTTGCGCTGATGACAAGCCGCGACGCTTTTCATATCGACGGGCTCTCGGAGACCACGCTCGAAAAACTGATTCAGGAGGGCTTCATCCACCGCTACGCGGATCTCTTTCACTTAAAGCGCGCGGAGGCCGCGATTGCGGCGATGAAGGGCTTCGGCGAGACTTCGGCGGCAAAACTGATCGAGGCGGCCGAGAAGGCAAGGCACCTGCCCCTGTCCCGTTTTGTCTACGGGCTCGGAATTCCGGGCGTCGGCGTGCAGAATGCCAAGGTGCTGTCAAAGGCGTTTCAGGGCGATATACAGGCGCTGCTCTCGGCCGATGTCGAAACGCTGACCGGCATTGACGGCATCGGCGCGGTGATGGCGGCGGACATTGTGACCTTTTTCCGGGACCCGAAGGAGAGGGAGATTATTGACGAACTCCTGCAAGAGGTGACGCTGGAACCCGAGGCGAGTGCCGGAGCGGAGGCGCAGCGCTATGCGGGACAGACCTATGTGATCACGGGCAGTCTCGTGAATTTCCCGAACCGGACGGCGCTCAAGGACTATATCACGGCGCGCGGCGGCAAGGTTGCGGGAGAGGTTTCCGCAAAGACCACGGCGCTCATCAACAACGATATTCACTCGACTTCCGGCAAAAACAAGAAGGCGCACGAGCTCGGCATTCCGATTCTGAGCGAGGCGGAATTTCTCGCGGCGGAGTCGTGAGCGGACAGCGGCGAGGCCGCTGAATCAAAGCAATGAACAGGAGGTGCGGCAATGCCCATACGCATACAGAACGATTTGCCGGCAAAGGCAATTTTGGAACAGGAGAACATCTTCGTGATGGACGAAAAACGCGCGGTGTCGCAGGACATTCGCCCGCTGCAGATCCTGATTCTGAACCTGATGCCGCTCAAAGAGGACACGGAGCTCCAGCTGCTCCGCGCGCTCTCGAATACGCCGCTCCAGGTGGACTGCACCTTTTTGATGACGAGTTCCCACGAGGCGACCCACACAAGTAAGAGCCATATCTCGAATTTTTATGTCTTCTTTGATGAGGTCAAGCACCGTCACTTCGACGGCCTCATCATCACGGGGGCGCCGGTCGAGAACCTGCCCTACGAGGAAGTGAGCTATTGGGAGGAACTCTGCGGCATCATGGAGTGGTCAAAGACTCATGTGACCTCGACCTTCCATATCTGCTGGGGCGCGCAGGCGGGGCTCTACTATCACTACGGGATTCAGAAGTACCCGCGGAACGAGAAGCTCTCCGGTGTCTATTGCCACAAGGTGCTGCACCACTCGGTGCCGCTGGTCAGGAGCATGGATGACTACATGGACTGCCCGCACTCCCGCTGGACCGAGGTGCGGCGCGAGGACATTGTAAAGCACCCGGAGCTCACGATTCTGGCGGAGTCGGACGAGGCAGGCGTGCTTCTCCTCATGGATGAGACCGGACGGCAGATTTTTGTGCAGGGGCATCCGGAGTACGACCGCATGACCTTGGACAGCGAGTATCGGCGCGACAAGGCGCGGGGCATGGAGCCGAAGATTCCGCTCCACTACTATGAGAACGATGACCCGAGCGGCCGCCCCCTGCTCTCCTGGCGGAACATGGCAAATACGCTCTACACGAACTGGCTGAACTATTATGTGTACCAGGTCACGCCCTATCTCCTCGAAGAGGGAGAGAAGCCGTGATTTATCTGGACCATGCGGCGACTGTGTCGCTCTGCCCGTCGGCGCTCGAGGCCATGCTCCCGTACCTGACGGAGCAGTGCGGAAACCCCTCGGCGCTCTATGAGAGCGGCAGAAAAGCGCGGCAGGCGGTCAGCCGGGCGAGACGGGAGATCGCGGAGACCCTCGGCTGCCTGCCGGAAGAGCTTTACTTCACCTCCGGCGGCACGGAGGCGGATAACTGGGCGCTGCTTTCGATGGCGGAAGC
>ERZ772960.1193-NODE-1193-length-21324-cov-3.299826_pt1 | contig 21324 bp, 12 predicted proteins | sample MGYA00580678_ERZ772960 | MGnify/ENA primary metagenome ERZ772960 (study PRJEB29015, sample SAMEA2737930) | human oral metagenome | biome: human oral; feature: human-associated habitat; material: dental | place: China | collected 2059 ... | reverse complement strand
TAAGCCGCAGTCGGCAAAAGCACCGGCACCAATGGTTGTGATTACGGCATTGTCGTCAAACTTTGCTGTTTTCATAGCCGTACATCCGTTAAACGCATTGTTCTCAATAGTTGTTACACCTTTTGGGAAGTTAAACTCCTGCAACTGGGCAAGGCTTTGGAAAGCCCCAGCCTTAATCGTAGTCAGATCGCAATCGCCGAGGAAATTGAAGTGCTTGAGTTTTGTATTGCTTTGGAGTGCATTATCGAGAATTTTTGTTAGCTTAGAACCATTAGGTACATTAACAGTTTCCAGATTACTGGATAATGAAAAGATTGCCGCCAATTCTGTCAAGGAAGAAGGCAATGTTACATTTTTCAGATTGTCGCACTGACCGAAAGCTCCCTTTTCAATAATTTTCACTTTTGAAGGCTCTTCAAAGGTGACTTTTTCCAAACCATATATATTATTGAACGCACTCTCCTTAATCGTCTCAACATTAGTAGGAATTGTTAAATCCTTTATCGTTTTAGAACCTAAGAATGCATTTTTCTCAATGGTCTTAACCCAATTTCCAACAATGTACTTTCCATCAGTCACAGGCTTTGCTGGTGGAAAGAAGTAGAGTGTAGAACGGTTACCTTTAGAATAGACTACGCCATTAACAGCTTCAAAGTTTTGGCAATTATTTGGAGTCTTATATTCAGATATATTATAGCAGTTCGCAATTGCACCTGACGCTCCTGTCACTTGCAGATTCGCTGGCAACGTAACAGTTTTCAGTCTGTGATTTGTGTATAATGCATTGGTGGATAGCGTTACGACATCATTCAAGTCAATGGTCTCCATAAAACGACTACCTTCTATACCGCGCTCTGCAATACTGGTAAAACCATTAGGCACTTGGTAATTCTTAGTGGATTTGGATGGTGGATAGTTAGTTAATGTGTTATTCTTAAATAACACGCCATCGATAACTCTGAATGGACTTGTGCTACTTGGTGTCAACGAAAACATTTCCAGGTCCTTCGTCAAAGGAATAATAGAAGGGAAGCCTGTCTCTACGTCTTGGAGGTTGTTGGGGAGCTTTATTGTTTTAACTCCTTTTGTATTGGTAAAAGCACACTTGAAAATTCTCTCGACCTTATTGTTTACGGTATAGGTACCTCCTGAAGTCGGCACATTGGAGGGAACTGCATAAAGGTCTTTCTTATCATAGGAATAAAGACACCCATTTGCATCAGCAGAGAATGTTGTACTGCCAGAATTCACGGTAAACTTTGGAAACTCAAGAACCCTGTAAAATGCAGTATGGCTAATAGACGTCACTGATGCAGGAATATTCAGCTCTGAAAGCGAAGCAGCACCGAAACTTCCATAATTGATTTTCGTAATGCCTTCAGAAAGTTTAATTTTGGTAACATGGGCACAGTCGTAATTTTCATTTCCTCCCACCTCTGTTACGGTGAAATGTGTTCCTTTATCATCGTCGAAACTTGCTGGTACGGTAATCATACCTGATACAGAAGACTCTGTACCAATAAAGGAAAGCTTGAAATTTACTCTGTCTATCACCTGATAAATAAGACCGCCATTTCTAACTATATCTCCGTTAGTGTAGGCTTGTATCGTTGCAGGTAATGCCATTAGTAACAATAGCAAAAATAAAAGTTTTGTTTGTTTCATTGTCTTGATTTTATTATTATAAAATTTTCTTAGCTCTCTTAATTTAATGGATAATATTAGTAAAAGTATTCTTCTTATTTTATATAATGGAACTTAAGTAAAAGGACACAAATATTCAAGCAAAGGAAACTTCTGGAAGTTCTTTACCAACAAACTTTTTATTGGATACCTCTCGCGTATAGATAAATTCTTTTGTGAAAGGTAACTTGTGTATCAATAAAATATTCGAATCTGCCCAATATAAGAAGTTTGAAGTTGCACGGGAATTCTCGTTTTCAGGCAACTTCCCTATATCATTATTATATAAGAAAAAAAGACACATACCTATTTATTTAACTCTCTGTGGCATACCGTTCTTTCTTAACGGTGCGTGCAAAGGTAAACAATGTTTCTTAAATCTGAAAGAAAAGCCTTTGAAAAGTAATCTTATCCCATTAAAAAGTAAGATATACGCTAAAGAGAGATTGAAAGTGTAGAATGTGATCAAAGACTGCTAGGTTCGAAATATTAAGATCGAAAGGACAAGATAACATTATTTGTAATGTTTAATGCTTCTTTTTACACATTCTTGACTATTACAAATTAAAAAGATTAAATCCTGACGAATTATCTTGACTTTTTTATGTAGTTTCCCTTTTTATTTTTTCTTTATTTTATATTATTTTCAGTCCTTTACTGTTTTATCTCTCCTTTATTTTTTAAATCTTTTAATTCTTTAGTTTTTCAACCACCACCGCTATTGCGCCATCACCCGTCACGTTGCATGCCGTGCCGAACGAATCCATGGCTATGTACAGTGCGATAATAAGGGCTTGCTCGTTACTGCCAAAGCCAAGAATGCTGCCTAAAGGTGCCAGTGCCGCCATGACGGCACCGCCAGGTACTCCAGGCCCTGCCACCATCATGATGCCGAGCATCAGTATAAAGTTAATGAATAGCAACGGGTCATGAGGTAATCCTTCAAGCAGGCACACGGTTAAAGCACATGCGGTGATTTTCATACACGAGCCAGACATGTGGATGGTAGCGCATAAGGGCACCACAAAACCTGCTACACCACCGCTCACCCTGTTCTTCAGGGCACACTTAAGCGTCACGGGGATGGTAGCCGCAGAGGACGATGTACCCAACGCCGTCATGTAAGCGGGTAGCATAGTAAGAAGCATGCGCAACGGATTGCGATGTGCAACGACACCCGCCACGCTGAACTCGTACAACAAAACCAACAGGTGAAGCACAAAAATAACGATGATAATCTGTGCAAATACTATCAGAATGCGGTAAGCTTGCCCCGAGAAAGTCATGTTCAGAAAGATGCCAAAGATATACAATGGCAGCAGTGGGATAATCACTTTACCGATGGTAAGGCTTACCGATTGCTTAAAATCGCCGAACACTTTCTTCAGTGTCGACAAACCTGCATAAGCGATAGTCAGTCCCAATACGAACGAAAGCACGAGGGCTGACATCACATCAATGAAGGCCGGTATGCTGACAGAGAAGTAAGGCGCCAGCTCTGTGGCCTTCTTAATATTGCCTAAATGCGGGGTAGCTGCAACCATATCGGGGAACAGCCACGAGCCCGTGCCGTAGGCCAATAATCCTGAAAGCACAGTATCGCCGTAGGCAAGAACTACCGTAATCAACAGCAACTTACCGGCTCCGCGGCCAATATCACCAATGGCGGGGGTGACAAGGCCTATGATAATCAGTGGTATCATGAAGCCCAGAAACTGGCTGAACAATCCATTAAAGGTGACAAACACCCTCACCCAGCCCTCAGTGAGCACATTCCCCAGGGCTACCCCCAGGATAATGGCAATGATAACTCTCGGCAGTAAGCCGATACGGAGAAGATAAAGCTTGCTCATGGCCGTAACGAAAGGGGGCGCAGGCCTCCTTCAATCCCTTAATTCTTTGATTCCTTAACCTTTTAATTTTTTAGCCTCTCCGAAGTCCTTCGACACATAGTTGTAAATACTGCCGCAGCAGTTAGCCGAGAACTCCTGTGCGCAGGCTATGATACGGTCCCACTGGTCTTCCGTAAGGCCCTGTTCAATATGTGCACGGGTAATACCAAATTTCAGCATACCGTAGATGAAACCCGCATTGAAATTATCGCCCGCACCGATGGTACTTACCGTCTCCGTCTGGCTTGTGGGATAGCTTTTAGCCAGTCCGCCGTCGGCCCTTAGCTCGACGGGCGACGCTCCATGTGTATAAATAAACTTCTTGCAATAAAAGGAAATCTCGGCATTATATACCTTATCGGGCTCCTCCAACTTGTAAAGCACTAGGAAATCCTCATGGCTTCCACGCACGATATCGGCGTATTCGAGGTTCTCCAACAGATTGGGAGTAATTCTCATTACATCGTTCTGGTGCGACGGGCGGAAGTTAACGTCGTAGTAAATAATGGCTCCACGGCTTCGCGCATAATCGAGCAGCCCCGTTATCTGCGGGCGAATGACGGGATTCACGGCATAGAACGACCCGAAAATCACGATATCATCGGGCTGAATATCAGGATAAATAAAGTCGAGCTGGTCGTGTGGATGATCTTTATAAAAGATGTATTCAGCATCGTTGTTCGCGTCAAGGAAGGCAAGGGTAACGGGCGATTTCGACTCGGGAAAGACGTTTACGTTGCTCACGTCAACCCCATTCTCCTCCAGAAAACGGGTGATATTGCGCCCAACCCTGTCATTACCCGTTTCACTGATAAACGTGCACGACGCGCCCGCACGCGCCAGAGAGATGATGGCATTGAAAGTAGAGCCTCCGGGATAGGCGCCGATAGGCTGCTCGTTCTTGAAGATAATGTCGAGAACCGTTTCGCCTATTCCTATTACTTTTCGCATGATGACTGTCGTTTTTAATGCTTGCAAAGATAAGATATTTTAGCCTAAAGCCATAAGTAAAGGTTGAAAATTTGCCCCTTTCTTCCCTTTTCATTACTTTTGCATCTTCACGAAAACTTGCCATTGTCATGCAATATTTCACCTCATCGCTCCCCAACGGGCTGCGTGTGCTGTTTATTCCCTCTTCATCACCGGTTGTATATTGTGGTTACCAGATAGCCGCGGGCTCGCGAAATGAGGCTCCGGGCGAGGAGGGACTGGCTCATTTCTGCGAGCACGTCACCTTTAAGGGCACGCAGAGACGCCGTTCGTGGAATATCATTAACTGCTTAGAGAGCGTCGGGGGCGACCTCAACGCCTTCACAAACAAGGAGGACACCGTCTACTATGCTGCCGTATTGAAAGACCACATGCCCCGCGCCATCGACCTTCTCACCGATATTGTATTCCACTCTACATACCCGCAGTGTGAGATTGACAAGGAAATCGAGGTGATTTGTGATGAGATTGAGAGCTACAATGACAGCCCGTCGGAGCTGATTTACGACGAATTCGAGAACATGATATTCCGCAACCATCCGCTCGGTCATAACATATTGGGTACCGCCGACAACGTGCGCTCCTTCACCACAGCCCATGCACAGCGCTTCACAAGCCGCTTTTATCGTCCGCAGAACACCATTTTCTTTATTCATGGCGACGTAAAATTCGACCGCGTTATGCGTCTTTTGGAGCGGGCTACCGGCGATTTGTCCACCTCCGCCTTTCCTGTTGATATGCCTACAATCTGCTTAAGCCACCAGCCCGAGCAGCGAACCGTCAACCGGCATACCCATCAGGCCCATGTCATGATGGGTTGCAGGGGCTATGCTGCCGACGACGAGCGCCGCATGTCACTGTATGTTCTGAACAACATTCTTGGCGGGACGGGTATGAACGCGCGCCTCAACGTAAGCCTTCGCGAGCGTCGCGGTCTGGTCTATACGGTTGAAAGCTCCATGGTTAGCTATGGCGACGCAGGCCTTTGGTGTACCTATTTAGGCTGCGATGCCGGCGACGTGCAGCACTGTCTGCGGCTTGTCCGCAGCGAACTTAGCCGCCTCATGGAACACCCGCTCACCGAGCGGCAACTACTTGCAGCCAAAAAACAGCTCAAGGGCCAGATAGGAATTGCACGCGACAACCGCGAAAATCTCGCCCTCGACATGGGTAAAAGTTTCCTGCATGAGGGCAAGTTGCGCGACGTCGACGACCTTCTGCGCCGCGTTGACCGCGTAACGGCCGACGACATGCTGGCCGTATCCCGCGAGCTTTTCGCCCCTGACAGCATGTCAACACTGATTTACGAATAACCGCCTGCAGCATACCCATGACCCTTTTCCGTTCTTAATCATCTCTTTTTCTGTTCATAAACATACTCCTTTCCGTTTATGACCATACCTTTTTTCGTCCGGAATCAGACCCCTATCTGTTCATAAACATACCTCTTTCCGTTTATAGACATACCCCTTTCTGACCTATTCAGAAGCCCTTAACACCCCATTTCTCCAGCCTTTCAATGTTTCTGCCCGTTGTATGGCGACCGCGGGACGTGCGTACGGCGACCGTCGTCAAACGCGTATCACGGCCGTGGCACACGCGTACGACGGCCGCCGCACGTCAGGCAAAAAGGCTAAAGATATAGCCTTTATATAAGAAAGGTATATCATTTATGCCGTAAAGGTTTTATCTTTACATCGTAATCGTCTCGCCTTTACGATGTAATCATGCACCCTTTACGGCGTAATCGCAAGGTTTCAGCGCTGTAAGGGGACAGTTCTTGCGGTGAAATCGTGAAAAATGGATGTTGGGAAGGCTGCGCAAGGCCACCGGAATCTGATTTTTATATAGCAATTTTCTATTTGACCCTATTGAAAAAGGGTAAAATATTCAGAATTATTTTTACAATACGAAAGCGGCTTTGTCTGGAATAAAAAAACAGGATAAAATCGGAAAGAACGCTGATGCGGTGCAGCCTGCAGGTTTATTTCGTCACGAGCCATGCGCTTAAAAACACCAGAATGAGGGCTACGGGCTTGTCCCATGTCAGCACATCCTGACTGAGCGCAATGGCTACGAGCGAGGCAACAATGGGCTGCAGGTTGGTATAAACGCTCACAGTGGTGGCCTTTAGACAGCGCATGGCAAACGGTATGGCGAAGTAACCGGCTACGGTGGCAAACATAACGATGAAGCCCATTTCGGCTAATCCGCTCCACTGTGTGGCGGTGCTGTACAGGGGTGCGCTCTGTAAGTCGGTCCATGAAAAGGGCAGTACGGCAATGGCCGAGGCGAGAAACACCCACTTCATTTGTGTAACGGCCGTGTAACGAGCCGATACCTTTCGCGTAATGATGAGGTAAACGGCCCATGTGAGCATACTTAATATAGTAAGACCAATGCCTAAAAGGTCGTTCTTGCCCGAGCCGCCTTGCCACCCAATAAACACCATGAGCATGGCTCCGGCCACGCCAAGTACGACGCCTGCGATGCCGCGTGCCGATATTTTTTCGCCTATGAAGAGGACTGCACAAAGCATGGTAGCTACGGGTGTAAGCGTAGCGATGAGCGAAAAGTAAACGGGCGTGGTGAAAGTAAGTGCCCATGCCGTGAGCGTTTGCGAAACAACAATGCCCAGTAAGCCGCCAAGGATGATGATGGTAAGGTCGCGTGGTGCTACCTTTTCGCGCGGAAGAAAGAGGGAGATCAACCAAAATATGGCAGCTGCACCCAAACAGCGTGTGGCCATATAAGCCATGGGCGATACCCATTGGTCGAGCAACAGTTTGGTTACAGGCACGCCAAGGCCGAAGACAATGTTCGCCAGGAGTACGGCTGTGTGGGCTTGAAGTCGGTGGTTTTGCATGGAAATGTGTAGTCTTTTTATTAGTAAATGTGTGGTTTGGGGTGCAAAGGTATATAATAAAAGCATAAAAGCAGCCGTCACGGGCTGCTTTTATGCTTATCGGTGAGCCTTGCGGGAGGCTGCTTTACTTGTTGCTTTTTACTTTCTGACAAGATATAATTTTAGGCGCCGTGAACCCTAACCTGAACGCTTTGCTTAGCGTGATATTGTCGGACGCGTTGCCAACGAGGGCCGTGTACATGCCGGGTTCGGGCATCCAGCCCTTATCTGCCTCACTGTAATAAGCTAAATCGTCAACACCTATTTTAATATTTACGTCGCGTGCCTCTCCTGGTTTCAAACTAACTTTGGCGAAACCTTTCAGCTCTTTGTACGGACGGTCGACCGAAGACTTGTTGGCATGGATGTAGAGTTGCACCACTTCGCTGCCCTCGCGCGTGCCTGTGTTGCGCACATTTACCGTAACTGTGAGACTGTCGTCGCCGCGAAGCACGGGCTTGTCAAGGCGAATATTAGAAAGTTTAAAGGTGGTATAGCTCAAGCCATGGCCGAAAGCGAAGAGCGGATGCGTCTTTTTCTTGTCTACCCAGCGATAGCCTACGTAGATGCCCTCTTTGTATTCTTCGTCGATTATCTTTTTATCGGCGCGCCATGTACCCGGGTAAGTGTTCAGTGCGTGGGCACCAACATCGTTCAAGCGTGCCGGCCACGTAAACGGAAGCTTGCCTGAAGGGTTGGCGTCGCCAACGAGAACAGAGGCCAATGCTTCTCCGGCCTCCGAACCAATATACCATCCTTGCACGATGGCTGCTACCTTATCTTTCCATGGAATAGCCACGGCGTTGCCCGAAATGTTGACGAAAACGAGGTTCTTGTTGACTCGGGCGAGAGCCTCTACCAGCTTATCCTGCGCGTAAGGCAAGCCGTATTGCTGGCGGTCGGTGTCCTCACAGTCCTGATGATCGCTCTTATTCAGTCCGCCAAACACCACTACATAGTCGGCCTTACGAGCCTTGTCTACGGCATCTTCAATCAGCTGGGCTTCCGAACGGCTGTCATTAAGGTCCTGCCCTGTGGTTACACCGTTGTAGTTGCCCGTAGTATCGCCTACGTATCCACGCTCATAAAGCACGTCGGCATAGCCGCGCAAGCGGTCTTTCAGGCCCTTAAGCGGCGATATTTCCTTTTGTACTTTCAGCGACGAAGAGCCGCCGCCTACGGTCATCATCTTAATAGCGTTTTCGCCTACAACTAATATTTGGCGCTTCGCGGTGCCCGAATTCTGTTGCCCCATGGGCTTTGTCGTTGCCAGTCCGCCGTATAAAGGCAGCACGTTGCCCTTGTTTTGCAGCAACACAATGCCCTCTTCGGCAATAGCCTTAGCAGCGTCATAGTGACTTTCAGAGCAAAGGAAACCGCGGTTTTCGTGCTTAGCCATTGTGGTTCTAAAGAAGAGACGCAACACGCGGCGCACCTTGTCGTTAAGCTCTTTCTCACTGTATTTGCCCGCCTTTATGCCCTCCTTGTAGGCATCGGCCAGGTAATAGGCGTCGTAAGCCTTGGCTTTACCTGCTGCGAGGCCGTCGGTCCAGGTGCCGAATTCCATATCGAGGCCGTTCTTAACAGCCTCATCGGTATTGTGCGTACCACCCCAGTCGCTTACCACTACGCCGTCAAACTTCCAGTCTCCTTTGAGTATTTTGTTGAGCAGAATGTCGTTATGGCAGTTGTGTTGGTCCTTATAGAGATTGTAAGACCCCATCAATCCCCATACATGTCCGCGCGTGACGGCAGCCTTATAGGCCGGCAGGTAAATCTCGTGCAAGGCGCGGTCGCTGATGATAACATTGGTTGTGTGTCGGTTTACCTCGTTATTGTTCAGGGCATAATGCTTAACACACGCCGCAACGCCGTTCGATTGCAGTCCCTGAATATACGGAACAACCATCACAGAAGCTAAGAACGGGTCTTCGCCCATATATTCAAAGTTGCGCCCGTTCAGAGGTGTACGGTAGATATTTACGCCCGGACCGAGAATCATATTCTTGCCACGGTAGAGGGCCTCCTCGCCTAAACTACGGCCATAAATCCAGCTCATGTTGGGGTTCCACGTTGCAGCGAGACAGGTTAAAGCGGGAAAAGCCACGCACGAATCGTTGCTTTGACCAGCCTGTTCCCATTGATCCCACAACACATCAGGACGTACTCCGTGAGGCCCATCGTCGGTCCAGAAGTCGGGTAAGCCCAGTCGCTTCACGCCAGGAGACGAGAATTTGCTCTGCGCATGGATGACAGCAATCTTCTCATCAAGCGTCATGCGGCTGAGAGCATCCTCTACACGTTGCTCTATGCTTTTGGTAGCATCGAGGTAAACGGGTTTTGAGATGGGGGATGAAAGATGTTTTTGTGATGCGGATTGGGCCATAGCCGCGTGGCTTCCTGAAAGCAGGAATACTGCAACCAGCAGGTTTTTGAAAGCTGATGTCATGTTAGTGATAAAGGTTTATTGTTTAACGTGATAACGATGCAAAGGCAATAAATAGTATGATAAAACCTATATAAATTTACATATTACCATCGAAATAAACGAATAGAACTGTTGTGTAGCAGGGTATATGATATAAGGTAAATTCCTTAAAATCGATGATGAGAACATGTTTCCATGAAATGGTGTGATAAAACCAATATGACGGAAAGGATAAAAGGAAGTCAATACTTGTATTTTCCGATTTGTCAGATTCACTTTTTGATTTAAATCAATATTTTATAATTGGCTGATTATTAGTATTCTGCATAAACAAGTATCGTTAAAACATCCACTTTTTTAAGATGAGTACTATTTACGAGTACCTTTTTTATATAATTTTGCATTGTTCCATACCGCAGGAACACAGAACAGGAAAACCATAGAATCGGATAACTTCAACTGATTATTAAACAATAAATCTAAATTCTTATTTTGTATGAACCAAACAAGATTTTTTACCTTATTGGTATCTCTTCTGTTTGCAATGGTGACACATGCCCAGAATTACGTGCTTTCGGGTACGGTTACAGACGAAGCAGGCGAGCCTGTTATTGGTGCTTCTGTTATGGAAAAGGGCAGCACGCGTGGTACAGTAACCGATATTGACGGTAAGTTTGCTTTTAAAGGTAACGAGGGTGCTCGCTTCATCATCTCTTACATTGGTTTTGTAACCACAGAGGTTGCAGGCGGACAGAATTTGAAAATCACGCTGAAAGAAGACCAGAAATCGCTGAACGAGGTGGTAGTAGTGGGCTATGGCACGCAGAAAAAGAGCGTTGTAACGGCGGCTATTGCCAAGGTTGACGCCAGGGATTTGGCCTCAACGGCACCCATGCGTATGGATAACGCGTTGAAAGAACTTGCTGCCGGCGTAACGGCGACATCGTCATCGGGCCAGCCCGGTGCCGCCGCGCGCGTCAGAATTCGTGGTATTGGAACCATCAATAACTCTGACCCGCTCTATATTGTCGACGGAATGCCGGTGGAAGGTAATATAGATTATATCAATCCCAGCGACATAGAGAGCATAGAAGTATTGAAGGATGCCGCCTCGGGTGCTATCTACGGTGCCCGTGCTGCCAATGGTGTTGTGCTGGTTACTACCAAGGGAGGCACCAAAGGTAAGGTGAGCGTTAACTACAATTTCTCTTACGGATGGCAGAGCGCATGGCGTAAACGCAGCGTTTTGAACGCCACACAGTATGCCGTTATGATGAATGAAGGCGCGGTCAATTCAGGCTTATCGCCCATTTATGCCGACCCTTACTCGTTTGGAAAAGGCACTGATTGGCAGAAGGAAGTGTTTAACGACAATGCCCCTATGGTCAATCACGAGGTGAATGTAAGTGGTGCTTCCGACCGGATTAACTATTATTTGTCGATGGGTTACAACAATCAGGAAGGTATTGTAGGCGGTAATTTCGGAAAGTCTAACTACCGGCGTCTCACCCTTCGCAGCAATACGAAGTACACCTTATTTGATATGAGCAAGGAGCGTGAGTGGTTAAACAAGCTCGAAATTACCACAAACCTTTCATATGCACGTATCAAGAGCATGAGTATTGCGGCTAACTCGCAGTGGGGTTCAATCCTTGGTTCGGCCGTTGTGTTGTCTCCTATGCTGCCCGTCTCGATACCATCGTCCGACGCTGCCGGTCAGGCTGCCGAAATTTCACGTATGCAAGCCGCAACGGCTACTACTGATCCGAAGACGGGTGCCGTAAGTTATAACTATACTCCAATATATGATGCCGCAGGCAATTTGTTCTACACACCGGGCGCCGATTTCCATGAGAGAACTAATCCTGTGGCCATGTTGAATCTTCCCAGTGCACCAACATGGGTACATAAATTCGTAGCCAACTTTGGTGCCAACCTTAATTTGGGTTGGGGGCTTGCCTTTCGTATTTCCTATGGTGCCGATATAACGTTTAATGGAGTGGACAATGGCTACACGCCCCGCTACTATTTGTCGGGAAATAATCTTGCCACCAAGCCTTCTGTAAATGCCCAGAGCAACCGTGCTACGATATGGCAGCTGGAGAATGTGCTCACATGGGAGCACCAGTTTGACCGTCATCACGTTAATGTTGTGCTGGGACAGTCGGCCAAAAAATCAACGGGCTGGTATCTTGGAGGTAGTAGAAACTATCCCGTTGATGCACGAAAGCCCTATATTGACTATGCAACGGGGTTGGCAGTCAATAATGATTTAAGCGTTTATGGCGGACCAAACGATATTGCTACACTGGCTTCTTTATTTGCCCGTGCAAGCTATAATTACGACGAACGTTACATGGCCGAGGTAACTTTACGTCGCGATGGTTCGAGCCGTTTTGGCCGAAACAACCACTATGCCACTTTCCCCTCGTTCTCATTAGGATGGAATGTAATCAACGAACAGTTTATGAATCAGACCCGTAACTGGCTTAGCAACATGAAAATACGCTTTAGCTGGGGTAAGAATGGCAATGAAAACATTGGTAATTTCCGTTATGCCGTCTATACAGAAGGCAATCATAATGTGCTCTTTGGCCGCAACAATACTGAAATTATCGGTACACAGGCTGGCGGATTAGCCAATCCTGATTTAAAGTGGGAGGAGAGTTCTCAGGCCGATTTTGGTATTGACTTCGGCTTTTTCAATCAGGCTCTCACTTTCACTGTTGACTGGTTTAATAAAACTACCAATGGAATGTTGATGGAAATACCCGTTCCTCAATATGTCGGCTCGGCACGTCCTATCGGTAATGTCGGCAAGATGGAGAACAGTGGACTGGAGTTTGAGGTGGGCTATAAATGGCACATTGCCGATGCTCATTTCCATATCAAGGGCAATGCAGCCTATTTAAAGAACAAGGTTGTGAACTTAGGCAACGACACGGGCTACCTGAACTATGATTTTTACCAAAGTGTAGGTACCATCACCCGTGCGCAGAACGGTGAGCCTTTCCCTTTCTTCTACGGATATAAAACTGCTGGGGTTTTCCAGAATATGGCTGAAGTAAACGCTTATAAGAACTCCTACGGAACACTGATTCAGCCTAATGCCGTTCCCGGTGACGTGCGATTTGTTGACGTTAACGGCGACGGAAAGATTACCCAGGAGGGTGATATGACAAAGATTGGCAAGGGAATGCCCGATTGGACTTTTGGTATTAACCTGAATGCAGATTGGCGCGGTTTCGACTTCTCGATGATGTGGCAGGGAATTACTGGTGCAGAGGTGTATGATGCAACACGCCGAACCGATTACTCTAATGCTAATTTGCCGAGCTGGATGCTAGGAAGATGGACAGGAGAAGGTACGAGTAACAAGTATCCTCGCTTCTGTACGGTCGACACCCACAACAACTGGCTGTCATCCGATCTATATGTTTCTGACGCTAGTTACTTCCGTTTGAAGAACATTCAGCTGGGTTATTCGCTCCCGAAGAGCCTTATAAATAAATGCTTTATCGACAGGCTTCGCGTGTATGTATCGGCTGAAAACCTGCTCACCTTTACGAAATACCACGGCTTCGACCCCGAAATATCGTCAGGAGGAACCTCTTTAGGCATCGATTATGGCGTTTATCCACAGGCTCGTACATTTATGATTGGTGCGAGTGTAGGCTTCTAACATTTGACAGTAAACATGCTAATGCTTAAGAACAAAATAGTTATGAAAACGAAAATATTAAATAAACTTGGAATCGCAGCAGCTGTTTTTGCTGCCCTTTCCCTCACCGGCTGTAAAGATTCGTTTCTTGAAGTAGAACCTGGGACAAAGACAACTTCAGAGGAATATTTCGTATCTGATACTCATTTGTTTGAGGCTGTGGTTGCCTCTTACCACCCCATGCGTCTCTTCGACTGGAACGGGTCGTCGTATAACCCCTTAAACATCTGTAGTGAAGTGATGGCAGACAACTTCTGGGCTGGCGGTGCCGACCTCAATGACTACTCATATTGGCACCACATGGAGGACTATAAGGCCGATGCTTTGCACACGCTCAATGGTATTTGGAAGCAGTGTTACATCGGAATTAAGAACTCAAACGATGTTATAAGCTATGTAAACAACCTGGGGGACAAGCTGGATGCGTCGAAGAAAAACCTCTTTACGGCCGAAGCTAAGGTGCTGCGCGACTTCTATTACTGCCAGCTTTGGAAGTTCTATGGCTACATACCGGTTTACATGGAGAACCTCAGGGCACCCTATACCTGCCCGCAATATTCGCCCGATAGTGTATATAATAAGGTAATAACCGACCTTGAGAGTGCCATTTCGCTGAATGCTTTGCCCATGCAATGGGACGATGCAAACCTCGGTCGAATCAGTCAGGCAATGGCTTACATGCTGTATGCCGAGATGGTGATGTACCAGAACGACAACAGCCGCTATGCACGGGCACTGCAATGCATGCAGGAAATTATCAACAGTGGCAAGTATGAGCTTAATCCCAACTACGCCAACATCTGGACAAGTAACGGTGAATGGTCGAAGGAAAGCATCTTTGAGATTAACTATACCGATGGTCCCAACGGCAAAAGAGACTATAATAACGGTGTCGGGAATGTTGGTGGGACATGGCTTCCACGCATAATCAGTCCTAAAGGTGGTGTGTCAGCCGATGGTATCGACAGTGGATGGGGAGGAGCTCCTGTACGTGTTGAGGCTTACAATAAATTTAAAACGGGTGATACCCGCCGTGATGCCACATGCTATCGCCCGGCTACAGGTTCCTACAGACCTCGTTACGAGAATACGGGTTTATGGCTTAATAAGTACGTTGCGCGTAGTGCTAACTTGCAGAATATTGCAGGGGCTACTGCTGCCAATTACAATAACAACCTCCGTATTTACCGTTATGCCGAAACCTTGCTGAACGCAGCCGAACTGCTTGTGCGCACGGGCGGGAGTCTTGCAGATGCACAGCAGTATCTGAATATGGTGCATCATCGTGCTGGTCTCACCGATAACCGCGCGGCTACCATTGATAACATCATTGACGAACGCGACTTAGAGTTCATGGGTGAGGGCAAACGCTACTGGGATTTAGTACGTACAGGCAAGGCTGCTGCGACGTTAGTTCCTGACGCTAACGGTTTCCGTAAGAATACATGGAGCCAGAACCGTAAGTACGTTCCTATCCCACAGAGTGAAATTGACGCTGCACAGGGCGGACTTGTGCAGCATAATTACTAAGTTTGAACAACTGAAACCATCATAAAGCATTTCACGATATGAAAACGATTTTATAGAAAATATATAATGGCAGTTCCACGCTTAAAGTATGTCTTTTGCAGGGGGCTGCCGGTTTTACTTTGATAAAAACATTCGCTTGAGGATTTTGAAGGCGGCAATGAGGCCGGAACCGATGTCACTGTAAGCCGCATTGGCCTGCAGGAACACGGCTGCGACGGCATCGTTGCGCCCGCAGAGGACGAGGATCATACGGTATATGTGTACAACGCAACGTCGAATTTATGGAAAACTCACGTCGACGACCGTGGCACATCAGGCTTTACGACCCGCTACTATTACGCGCCGGGATGGTCACAGATAGCCGATCCTGCGATGACTTTCAACGCCGGAACCTTCTCATATGTGCTGCCACAGGCCACCTCTGACCGCTGGCAGGCACAGTGTTTCATTACTACCGACATTGCGGGCGAAGCCAATACGAAGTACGATTTCAGCTGCAAGCTCAACACTGATAAGGGTGGAACCTTCATGGTTAAGCTTACCGACACGGCTTCGGGCGACAATTTCCTGTTCGCAAAAGAGGTTACTCTGCGTCCCTATGAGGAGTATACGCTTAAAGTTCCTGCCTCCGTGCTGGCCAAAGGTGCGGCTGCAAGTCTTGAGCTTGTGCTCGATTTTGGCGGCTGTCAGGCTGATACGCATGTGTCGGCAAGTCATATTATATTGCAAAAAACTGCGCTTTAATCGCTATGTTTCAATTTAAACAACAATGATTATGAAAAAAATCCCATTGCTTACGCTCTTCCTTTCGCTCTTCGTTCTTGCAGCTTGTGGAGGAAGTGACAACAGCGATAACGGCCCTTCCCAGCCTTCAAGCGAAGATATTACGGCGAGCCTCAATGCCGTTGAGGCTTCGAATACAGCTTTTTCACAAAATATCAGTATAATCACACAGCGCGAATGGACGGCCTTTGCCGATGATTCCTGCAGTGCCTGGGTGAAGGTAACAACTGCCGGAACCAACAAGACCTCGGGCACAATCAGCATACAGATTGCCGCAAATACGGGCTATGAAGCCCGCATGGGCAACATTGTCGTGAAGTCGGGCACGCGTCGTCTCCTCATTCCTGTGAAGCAGGCGGGTATGGAACGGCCTGTTGAGGCCGATTCTTTACGTGGTCCGGCAGGCTATCATTTGGTGTGGCACGACGAGTTCGGCGGCACATCGCTCTCGTCCGACTGGACTATTGAGAACTGGCCTGCAGGCCGCGTGAACAACGAAAAGCAGGCTTACCCGGGCACGGAAAGCTATAACGGCCAGAAACTTATTGACGTAAAGGGCGGCTATCTCTCAATTATCGCACGCAAAATCAACAATCGATACTACTCGGGACGCATCTATGGCAAGCGCAATACGGGCTGGAAGTATGGCTATATAGCCGCCCGAATACGTGTCCCTGCAGGCAAAGGCACGTGGCCTGCTTTCTGGATGATGCCGGTAGCAGGCGGTACATGGCCTGCAACAAGCGAAATAGACATCATGGAGCACGTAGGTTTCAACCCCAATGTAGTCCATTCAACCATCCACTGCACAAAGTATAACAACGGTGGAACGGCAGTGGAGACGGCGTCGCGCAATATAGGAGACGCAACCTCTGTGTTCCATATCTACGCCGTTGAGTGGACACCCGAGTATATGAAATTCTATATTGACAACCGGCTTCTGCTTACTTATAACAATGAAGGCACCGCCAACGCATGGCCTTTTGACCATGAGTTCTACGTAATACTGAACTTAGCGTGGGGCGGTGACTGGGGCGGACAACAGGGAACTGACGATACAGCCCTGCCTGCAGTGATGGATGTTGACTATGTTCGTGTTTACCAGAAGTAGGAACGAGGGGCGTGTTCAGCCCGCCTTTCGCTCAATGCGATATGGCACAACGCGCTTGAATTGTGCAAAAAATGCCCATTTCATCGGGAACCTGTGACCGTGGGACTGTGGGTTCCCGATAGCTTTTTTCGCCGATTTCATCGTTGTCTTAATCCGGCTTCATCATTAATTTAATCCGATTCCATCGTAACCCATGGCCGATTCTGTTGCAGTTCCTGTTCGATTCCATCGTGATTCCGTGCTGATGACATTGCAAGGCTGACGTTACGGCGGCCGCCGTACGGCTTGTTCGGCGGCCGTGGTGAAAACCATATGACGGCCGTCGCACGCGTGTGTGGCGATCGCCGTACAATGCCCATACCAACGTCATGGCGGTAGTAGGCAGCAGGGAGGGGAGAGGTAAACCGCAGAAAAGGGAAGACGATGACGCCAGAAAGCGTTTTCGGCTGAAAACCCGAAGGCTTTACAAAAAATATATTATCTTTGTAACGGGCACCAAAATCTACGTTATGCCGGCAAAGTTTCTATACCTCTGGTTTATCTTTTTGGCTATTCCCTGTTCGCTTTCTGCACGCGATAATCAGACTGATTCCCTGATTCGGCTTGTGGACAAGGCCGTAAGCCATTCCGGAGAATATATTGCACAAAAGGAGAAGCGCATCACGCTGTTGCGCAGCCAGCTTCGTAAGGTGCACGACGGGCAGACGGCCTATAACGCAGCTTTCAGGCTGTATGAGGAGTACAAGCCGTTTATCAACGATTCAGCCATCTATTATCTTAACCGTTGCATTGCGCTGGCCATGGCGTCGGGCAACCGCCGGCGTGTAAACCTGTGCCGTTCGTGGCTGGCCTTGAGGTGCAGCAATACGGGCATGTATAACGAGGCTTTGGCCATTCTGGAGCAGACAAATGCCGATGAAATGGACGAAAAAGGCCGTGGAGTGTATTATTTTGCCTACGTTCACGTGTATGGCGAACTGGCTTATTACACCCGCCTTTCCGGCATGCGCAGGCGTTATGAGGCTGAGCAGGCACGTTACCGGCGGCTGATGTTCGATGCGCTTCCGCGCTATGACAATAACCGTATGCAGATAGAGGAACTGACGTTGATGAACGAAGGACGGAACAGACAGTCGAAGGCGGTGAACGACGACTGGCTGCGGCACGTGCCCGAAGGCTCGCATGTGTATGCTTTGGTGGCGCTTTACCGATACCTTGAATATAAGAATGTGGGCGACTCTACGCGCATGATGCAATGGCTTGCACGCTCGGTGCTGGCCGATATACGTAACGGAGTGTTAGACCAGGGGTCGATGTGGGAGATGGCTAACCAGCTGATGGTCAGGGGAGATGTAGACAGAGCCTACCGCTATATCAGCTTTACGAGCGATTGTGCAGGACGTTTCGGCTCGCGTCAGCGTCTGTCACAGATATCACCTCTGCTGTCAACTATCGCCAATCAGTATAAGGCCGAGAGCGAACAAAACTATCATCGTTTGATGATGACGCTGGGCGTGGTGACCGTACTCATGCTGCTGTTGCTGGTTCTGTATTATTATGCCAACCGCCAGAGGCAGCATCTGGTAGTCGTTCGTGACGATTTGAGGCAGAGCAATGAGCAGCTTTCTGTCCTCAACAGGCAGCTTTCGTTGCTCAACGACTGGCTTCGTGACAGCAATCTGAAGCTTAGCGATGCCAACCGTGTGAAAGAAGAGTATGTGGGTCGCTTCATGCGCATGTGCTCAATATATGTTGACCGGCTCGACGGTATGCGCAAGCGGGTGAACCGTCTGGTAAAGGCGGGCAGGTATGATGAGCTGAAAGAGCTTACGCGGTCGGCGGAACCGAAGGAACAGGAGCTTGACGAGCTGTACGTAAACTTCGATACAGCCTTCCTCCATCTGTTCCCGAATTTCGTCGATTGTTTCAACGAGCTGTTGCGTCCGGAGGAGCAAGTGCAGCTCACGGGGCAAGAACGGCTGAACACAACTGTAAGAATTTTTGCACTGATACGTCTTGAAATTGATGACAGTAGCAAGATTGCTGAGTTTCTTCACTGTTCGGCCAATATCATTTATAACTATAGGGCACGCGTGAAAAACGGCGCACGGGTTGACCGTGACACCTTTGAAGAACGGGTAAAAGCCATAGGAACTGTATAATTTAAATCATGGAATTGTTTAATTGAGAATATAAAGGTGTTTCGTTAAGAGCATAAAACTGTTTAATTTAAATCATAAAACGGAAATGAAATTGTTTAAAACTCTGTTGGTTTTCGTATTGTTTATGGGTGTTTTACCGCAGGCGGCGATGGCCCAACAATCTATTTTTGACCGTAATTCCATCGTTTCGCCCCGCATAAATGAGGATGGAACGGTAACCTTCAGTCTGTATGCGCCCGAGGCTAAGCGGGTGCAGGTCACGAGTGACTGCCTCCCTTCTGATACCTTTCGTGTGAAAGGGAAGGTGAATTTGCGTGACGGCGTGCGTGATATGCAGCGTACAGGTGATATCTGGACGTTTACCACGCAACGGCTTAAGCCCGAATTTTACTACTATTGGTACACTGTTGACGGCGTGAAAACGAGTGATCCGATGAACGCTTTCAAGGTGCGTGACGTGGCAAACATTATGGATTATTTCCTCATAGGCGAAGCACCGTCTAATCCTTATGTCACCGCCGATGTGCCTCATGGCACGGTTTCACGTGTCTGGTACCCGTCAAGGCGGGCCGGTTTCAGCCGTCGCATGACGGTTTATACGCCTGCAGGTTACGAGGAAAGCACGAAACGGTATCCTGTTCTTTACCTGCTTCATGGCATGGGAGGCGACGAAGAGGCGTGGATGGCGACGGGACGCGCGGCCGAAATTCTCGATAACCTGATAGCCTCAGGAAAGGCAGTACCGATAATTGTTGTGATGCCCAACGGCAATATCTCGCAACAGGCAGCACCCGGAGAGGCTCCTGGATTACCTAAACAGCCGTCGTTTAACCTGCCTAAAACCATGGAGGGCAGCTTTGAAGAGGCTTTTCCTGAGATTAAAGAGTTTGTAGAGCATCATTATCGTACCATAAACGATAAGTCGCATCGCGCTATTGCCGGCCTCTCTATGGGCGGATTCCACAGCCAGTCCATATCTGCAAACCATCCCGATTGGTTTAAATTTGTGGGTCTTTTCTCCGCAGCCATAGTAGACGGACAACGTCAAAAGAGCAACTTAAAGATGTATGGCCATTTCGAAGACAAGCTTAAGAAGCAGTTTGCAGATAAGAATTTATACTACTGGATGGGCATAGGGCGTACCGATTTCCTTTATGATATGAATAAAACTTATCGTGAAGGGCTCGATAAAATGGGCTGTAAATACACTTATATGGAAACCGACGGCGGCCACATATGGCGTAACTGGCGCGTGTATCTTACCGAATTTACGCAGAAATTGTTCAAATAGCAGATTTGAAAAACCGATAAGGTCGTATTAAAACCGCGGTGAAAACGGCATAAAATGTGGGTAAAACTTACCCGATACAAGAAAAAAGGCAGGGAAAAATGGCGGTAAATGCACATTTTTCCCTGCCTTTTTCAGATGATATGATAAAATAAAGGCCTTATTTTTTTGCTGTTTCTTCCTTCTTTGGTAAGGGTTCTTTCAACAGCAGGAGGCCCTTGAGGCTGAAGTCGGACGGCTCATTGTTGGTGAGAGTAAGCGATAATGTTTCGACGATAAGGGCGTTACCATCGTACAAAATGGGTTGAACGGCCTTTTCATCATTATTCATTTTACGGAGCGTTTTCATCGGAATCACCATGCGAAGAGGTTGCTTAAAGCCTTGCGATTTCAGCGGAATGTTGACAGTTAACTGCCCGTCTTGCAATGTCGAAGTGAGGGTATCGAGGTCGATGGGCACCATTGAGGCGTAGTCTTTTATGTTGAAAACAGGGTAATCAGCTTCGTAAACACTGAGGTTTTCAGTCTGTACCGTGTCTTCATCATCAAGGAAATACCTCCTGCCATAAGCGGTAGAGTCCAGAATATCCGATACATCATCTTCGCGATAATAGGATGAAAGATATGACAATTGCTCTAAAACCCTTTGCATTTTGGGGTCTTTCGATTTGAAAAGCTGGTCATATTCGCGTTCGTTCAGCGGCAGTTTCTTGTCCTTTAGTGCCGTACGAATTTCGTGTTTTATCCATATTCTCGACAGGTTGCTGTAGTTTTGTGGCCCTACCGACGTCAGAAACAGCACGGCTGCAAACGATACAGGAATCCAGATTA
>ERZ772960.1192-NODE-1192-length-21332-cov-5.926493_pt1 | contig 21332 bp, 15 predicted proteins | sample MGYA00580678_ERZ772960 | MGnify/ENA primary metagenome ERZ772960 (study PRJEB29015, sample SAMEA2737930) | human oral metagenome | biome: human oral; feature: human-associated habitat; material: dental | place: China | collected 2059 ... | reverse complement strand
ATGATTTTCGCGCTCGGCGAATTCGCGCGCGGAGAAATCGCCCTCGGCGGCTGTCTCATGATCGTACTGCTCGCCGCGGAATTCTTTATCCCGTTGAGACTGCTCGGCTCTTTTTTTCACGTTGCGATGAACGGTATGGCGGCGTCCGATAAAATATTCGCGCTGCTCGATCTGCCGGAAGAAAACGAGCGTCCCGCCGTCCTTTCAGGCGCTTCCGTCGCCGTCGAGTTTTCGGACGTTTCGTTCGCATATTCTCCCGAGCGGAATATATTGAAAGATATTTCGCTTTCATGCAAACCGAAATCGCTCACGGCGATCGTCGGAAAATCGGGCTCGGGCAAAAGCACGATCGCTTCCCTCATTATGACGCGCAACAAAGATTATTCGGGCAGTATCCGTTTTAATAAAACGGAACTCGCTTCGATACGCGAAGACGCCGTTATGAACGCGGCGACGCTCGTCACGCATGAAAGTTATCTGTTCAAGGGAACTGTCGAATATAACCTCCGCATGGGAAATGCGGACGCTTCGGAAAATGATATGCAGCGCGCATTGCAAAAAGTCAATTTGTGGGATTTTTTGCAAACGCAAAAGGGACTTAAAACGGAGCTTTCGGAAAAGGGAGACAATTTGTCGGGAGGTCAGCGCCAACGCCTCGCACTCGCCCGCGCATTGCTTCACGACAGCGCCGTCTACGTATTCGACGAAGCCACTTCGAACATCGATGCGGAAAGCGAAGCGATGATTATGGACGTCGTCAAAGCTTTGGCAAAAAAGAAAACCGTTATCGTCATCTCCCATAAACTCTCGAATATCACCGGCGCTTCGTGCATATACATGCTCGACGACGGCGCGATAGTCGAATCGGGTACGCATGACGAATTGATAAAAGTGAAAGCTAACTATGCTGCCATGTACAACGCACAGCATAAACTCGAAACCTATGCGGAGGAGGCAAAACGATGATTATCGATACGCGGCGGCATGCAAAAATAAAAGGAAAAAGCGCTTTTGTCATTATGGCGCGCCTCATCGTCCTCGTACGAACGCTCCTTCCCGTTATGCTGCTTGCGATCTTTTTCGGCAGCATCGGCCACTTGTGCGCGATCGCCGTAACGGTGTCGGCCGCTTCGGGAATCGCGGGCATCACCGGACAAAGCGCGCCCCTGCTGCAGCTTCGGGTCTTGCCGTACTTTTTGATCGCATTCGCCGTGTGCCGCGGCGTCTTCCATTATGCGGAACAGTACTGCAATCACTTTATCGCATTCAAACTGCTCGCCGTCATCAGGCATCGCATCTTTGCAAAACTCCGCGAACTCTGCCCCGCAAAGCTCGAAGGCAGAGACAAAGGCAATCTCATTTCGATAATAACGTCGGACATCGAACTGCTCGAAGTCTTTTACGCGCACACGATTTCTCCGGTAGCGATCGCGCTCATCGTGTCGGCGTGCATGACCGTCTTTATATGGCACGGAAGCGCCGCGGCCGGTATCATCGCTCTATGTGCGTATATAACGGTCGGCTTTGTCATCCCGCTCGCGAACGCAAAGCTCGGAGGTGCGGAAGGTCTCAAGTTTCGAAACGCGTTCGGAGCGCTCGGAAGCTTCGTGCTCGATTCGCTTCGAGGACTGGACGAAACGATTCAATACGGCTGCGGCAAAAAGCGCTTATCCGAATTGATAAAGCGCTCGCAGGAACTGACAGCTGCGCAAAAAAAACTTTCGGCGCTCGAATCCTATCAGCGCGCCATTACCGATTTCGTCATACTTGCCTTCGATGCGGCGGCTTTTTGCCTGCTGCTCCGATCTTTTTTTACCGGCAGCGTTTCGCTCGGAAGCGTCGTCGTAACGACAACCGCTTTGATGAGTTCGTTCGGACCGGTCGTCGCCCTGTCGAATCTTTCGAACAATTTGATGCAGACGCTTGCAAGCGGAGAGCGAGTCCTCTCGCTGCTCGATGAAAAGCCTGTCGTCGAAGAAGTGACAAGCGGCAGTACGAACGACGAAACCGTCGAAAAAGCTTTTGCCGTAAACGGCATCGATATTGCAAACGCCGATTTTTCTTACGGCGCGGAAAATATCCTGACGAATTTTTCGCTCAAAATTCCCGGACAAAAGATTTTCGGCATTCACGGACCGTCCGGCTGCGGCAAATCGACGCTTTTAAAACTGCTCATGCGCTTTTGGGACGTGCAGTCGGGAAGCGTTTCGCTTTCGAAAAAAGACATACGGACGATCGATACGGCATCCCTCCGAGCTGCGGAATCCTACGTAACGCAGGAAACGTCCCTCTTCCGCGACACGATTGCGAACAATATCGCAATCGGCAAAATCGGCGCGTCTCGAAAAGAGATAATCGATGCCGCGAAAAAAGCGTCGCTCGACGAATTCGTCTCTTCGCTTCCCGACGGATACGACACGGAAGTCGGAGAACTCGGCAGCACGTTGTCAGGCGGAGAGCGGCAGCGCATAGGACTTGCCCGCGCCTTTTTGCACGATGCGCCGATCATGTTTTTGGACGAACCGACGAGCAACCTCGATTCGCTGAACGAAGGCATCATCTTAAAATCGCTCAACGAAAAATCAAAACGTAAAACCGTCGTCATCGTATCGCATCGAATGTCGACGCTGAATATCGCACACAGCATCTTTGAAATGCAAAAGGAATCAACATGAAAAACCCGATTCGCATCTTGTGGATAATACTCGGTTTTATCTCACTGGGATTAGGCACCGTCGGTATCGCACTGCCGATTCTTCCGACCGTACCGTTTTATTTGGCAACCGTTTTTTGCTTTGCCAAAAGTTCGAAAAGATTACACGACTGGTTTATAGGCACATCGCTGTATAAAAAGCATTTGGAAAGTTTCGTCGAGCATAAAGCGATGACGCTGAAAACGAAAATTTCGGTTATCGCTACGGTGACGGCGGTAATGCTTACGGGCTTTATCATGATGAAGCGGGTTCCTGTCGGAAGGATTTGCCTCGCCGTAGTGTGGATATGCCACATCGTCTACTTTTTGTTCGGCGTAAAAACGCTGCGTAACGAAGAGCAAAATCAATGCGGTGATATCGATACGGCACAAGATTCGGAAAACGATAGAGCCGTTTAAAAATAAACGAAACGCAGCGGACGCGAAGGCCGATGCCGCTTTCGCTTGTCGTGCGTGAGGGATTGGAGAGGCGAAAGTTCCGGAGCGAGCGATGAGCGAGCGGAGGAATGAAGCGCGTGAGCGCGGAACCTCGAAAAGCCCGACCCGAGCGGAGCGAGGGACACGCCCTGAAAATTATTAATTATTAATCGTATTTCGCCCCGGGCAAGCGGAAGCCGCCGACACCGTGTTCGATTACCGTAACTTTGCATTCGAGCGTAAAGGCGTTGCGCTTTTTAATATTTTCGAATGCGGTCAATTGACAACGGGATTTTTCTCAATTATACTGAAACACAATCTAGTAAAAACACAGGCGCAATCGCTTATGCATCTGTTTTACGCAAACGGATGTGTGCTTGTATTCTATTTATCTTTTTATGGTTTGCGAGGAAAATGTATTATGGTCAAAAAAAATTTATTTAAAACACCGGAGGTTACTATATGCCGCGGATAGAATTACACGATGTTTCAAAACGATGGGGCGATTTTGTCGGAGTCAATCACCTCAATATCGTTATCGAAGACAGAGAATTCATCACGCTGCTCGGTCCGTCCGGCTGCGGAAAGACGACGACGCTGCGCATGATCGCGGGGCTTGAAACGCCGACGGAAGGCAGGATCACCATCGGCGATACGGTCGTTTTCGATTCGGAAAAAGGCATCAACGTTTCGCCCGACAAACGCGATATCGGCTTTTTGTTTCAAAACTACGCATTGTGGCCGCACATGACTGTGTATAAAAACATCGCCTTCGGTCTTGAAAATTTAAAATGGCCGAAAAGCAAAATCGAAGAGCGCGTACGGGAAGTTTTAACGACTTTAAAAATCGAAGAATTCAAAGACCGCTATCCGGCCGAATTGTCGGGCGGCCAACAGCAGCGTGTCGCAATCGCGCGGACGCTCGCGCCGAAACCGAAAGTGCTTTTCATGGACGAGCCGCTTTCAAACCTCGACGCGAAACTGCGCAGCGAAATGCGCACGGAATTGAAGCGTCTGCATTCGGATACGAACTCGACTTTCGTCTACGTTACGCACGACCAGCTCGAAGCGATGACGCTTGCGACGCGCATCTGTTTAATCGAAAAGGGCGATCTGCAGCAGTACGATCCGCCGCTCGTCGTCTACAACCGGCCGGCGAATTTATTCGTCGCGGATTTTATCGGAAACCCGACGATGAATTTCGTTCCGGCAAAAGCGAAGCAGACGGCGAAAAACGAACTCGCGGTACAATTTTTCGGCATCGATGCGGTGTTCGCGTGCGAAAAAGACGTGCAGCTTGAAAGAGAAGACGTCATCATCGGCATCCGTCCGGAATTTCTTCCGATCAGCGACGGCGGCGCCATCGAGGGACTTGCGTATTCGACGCTTCCGTCGGGTATGGAAACGATCGTCAAAATCAACCTCAAGGGCGATATCTTATCTTCCGTCGTGTTCGGTTCGATCGACTATGCGGTCGATAAGCCGATTCGTTTCGACATCGTCGGCGACGATATCATCGTCTTCGATGCCGAAACGAAAAAAAATATCTGCCTCGGCTCCGTTAAGGTTAAATAATAATTGACCTGAATGTCGAGTTTGGAAAGTATCAGCTAATAGCGCTATGTTTACGGCGAGAACTTCGTTCGGCTTCGCCTCACTACCGAGTTTGCTTTGCAAACTCGCCGTGTAAGCCGCGGTCGAGCTTTTAAAGATAGGCTTCCGTACGCCTAACGCTCGAAACGGCACGCAGCCGGAACCTCGCCGCAAACATATTTTTATTTATTTTCCAAACTTGCCATTCATTGATGCGTGAAATAGTTGGAAAATTTCGAGTTCTGGCAAACTCGAAATTCCGGCTAATTATTAAAACGACCGGAGCGCGGCTTTGCGTTCCGGTTTTATTTTTTCCAAAAAGCGGGCAGGAAATACAAAATCATCGTATAGAGTTCGAGCCGTCCGGCGAGCATTGCAAACGAATACCACCATTTAACCGCATCGGGAAGAAAACCGTAATTGCACGCCGGCCCCACTTTTCCGAAACCCGGTCCGACGTTTCCGACCATCGACAGCGCACCCGTCAAAGCGCTGAACAGATCCAAATCGAAAAGACAGCCGATCGCCGTCGTGATAAACACGAGCAAAAGATATAGCGAAACGAAAGCGGCTACGTTCGACACCAAATCTTTGCCGGCAACTTTTCCGTTTAATCGAATATTGAATATGCCGTGCGGATGCAGCATTTTTTCGGTTTCGTTATGTAGCTGTTTTGCGAGGACGACCCAGCGCACGATTTTTATGCTGCCGCCGGTAGAGCCTGCGCAGCCGCCTAAAAAATAGAGTATAAAAATTAATAATTGTGCGGCAGGCGCCCACGTCGTAAAATCGGCGGTAGCAAATCCCGTTGTCGTCAAAATCGAAGCGACTTGAAACGAACCGTATCTGAGCGCCTGTAAAAACGAACCGTACTGTTTAGTGATAACGAATGCAATACCGAGCGTGGCCGCAATAAAAACGGCGAAATACGCTTTTAATTCCGAGTTATCGCGGATCTCCGAAAATTTTCCGGTGACGGCGTAATAGTATAAGCTGAAGTTGATTCCCGACAAAAACATAAACACCGTACAGATGACGTCGATCGAAACGGAACCGTATGTACCGACGCTCGAATTTTTCGTCGAAAAGCCGCCGGTACCGAGCGTTGCAAATGCGTGCGAAAGCGCGTCGATAAAATCCATACCGGCAAACAAGAGCAGCGCCGTCTGCACGGCAGTAAGTACGCCGTAGGAAAGCCACAAAATCTTTGCAGTCGTCGTAATTTTCGGCGTCACTTTGCCTTTTTCCGGCCCGGTCGTTTCCGCTTTGATGAGCTGGAAGCCGCCGACGCCGAGAAGAGGCAAAAGCGCGACGGTGAGCGCGACGATACCCATACCGCCGAGCCAGTGCATTTCGCACCGCCACAGATTGATGCTCCGCGGCAGCGATTCGACTTCGCTCAAAATCGTCGCTCCCGTCGTCGAAAAACCGCTGACGCTTTCGAAGATAGCATCGGCGAAGTGCGGGATCGCACGGCTGCACCAGAGCGGCAGCGCACCGAACACGCTTCCGGAAATCCACGCGAGTGCGACGATGACGAAAGTACCGCGCGTCGAAAGGCGTATTTCCGTCTCTCGACCGGCGATAAAGATGACGATCGCCGCAATCCAGCTGGCTATCATCGGAACGGCGAAAGAAGCGATGACGGCAGTCTCTCCGAGCGCAAGCGCCGTTCCGATCGGAATTAAAAACGAAACACCGATAAATGCGACGATGATCGATATGATTTTTAAAAACGTTAAAACCGCCATGATGCGCCCCTATTTTACGCTGCCGCCGAAAAACGAAACGACATTGCCGTTTTCTTCCGCGACGGTGATAAGGATAACGTGATCGCCCGCATTGAGGCGCGTATCGCCGACGGGTATTTCGTAAATCGGCGAATCGTATTTTTTGACAAGAAGGATTAAAAACACGCCGGGGTTTGCGATGTCGCGGAGCGTTTTATTGATCGCCTTCGAATCGCCGGGGAGAACGCACTCGATGATTTCCAAATCACCGGTCGTCACGGTGTGAATTTCTTTAACAAATTTTCCCCGCAGATGGCTCATAATCGAATCGACGACGGCATCGCGGATCGGAACGGGTACGTCGACGCCGAGCTTCCGCGCAATCGCCGAAAACGCCGAACTCGTGACAAGGCTTATCGATTTGCCGACACCGAGCGACTCGAGGTAGGCTGCGAGCACCATGTTCATTTCGTGATTGTGCGTCGCGCAGATCGCCAAATCGAACGACGCGATCCCTTCTTCCTGCAAAAACGCTTCGTCCGTCGCGTCGGCGCAAAAAACCTTTGCCGACGGGAAGCGCTCGGATGCGGTTTTCGTCAGCTCTTCGTCGCTGTCGATGATGACGAATTTTTGCGGACGCTTGATCACCTGCTTTGAAAACAGATCGAAGAGCGAGCGTTTTTCTTTCGGCGGAATCAATCGTTCCGCGATGATCGTGCCGATTCTTCCCGCTCCGATAAGCGCGATGTTTTTCAATTCTTTTTGCTCGGAACCGCAGAGCGCGAGCAGTTCGGAAACGTTTTCTTTTGCGACGATCACGCCGATGCTGTCGCCGGGATTGAGAAGCGTATTGCCGCTCGGAAGAGAGGTTTTGCCGTTTTCTTCGACGTACGCGATGAGGAACGACTTATCGATGAGCGTACGGACGGTCTGCAGTTTTTGCCCCGCAAGCTTGCTTCCTTTTGCGACCGTCATGCGTGTCAGCTCGTACGCATTGTTTCCGAAAACCTGCACATCGCTCACCGCGCCGTTTTCGACCGCTTGAACGACCGCTTCGCCGGCTTCCACGTCGGGATGGATCATATAATCGATTCCGTACAGCGGACGATGCTTTCCGCCGAACGAATCCGCGTGACTCTTTTTTGCCGCCGCCGTGTTGACGTAGTACGCGTAATTGCGCACGCGCGCGATCTTTACGACGTCGGGATATACCGCGTCGACGAGCGAACAGGTTATCATATTCACTTCGTCGTTTTCCGTAACGCATACGAGCGCGTCCGCTTTCGCGATACCCGCTTCTTCGAGCGTTTCCAAATCGTTGCCGTCGGCGAGCATCACCGTACAGTCAAGCTGATTCGAAACGTGACGCACATTGTTTTCATCGTTGTCGATAATCGCGACGGTATTTTTTTCGTTGATCAATAATTTTGCAAGCTGCACGCCGGTAAAACCGGCACCGATAATAACGATCCGCATCGAATATATTCCTTATTAATTATTATATATAATTTCGAATTTTATTAAGCGACATTAATAATATTAATTTTTATCTTCCCGCGACAATTTCGATTTTTTCCCTGCAACGACCGTTGCCGACGCGATCACCGCCGCACACACGATCGCCGCAGCCGCAGCTTCGAGCAGAGCGTTCGGAAGCAGTAAAAGCAGCACGGCGATAAAACCTTTGCCTCCCATAGCGCTCATCATCCTGCCGCCCGCAAAAACATACAGCGCGCCGACGACAAAACACGTATGCGCAAGCGTCGAAATAAACGCGGCAAGCGCGGCGGAAACCGTTTTCGGCAAATGCGGAATGAGCGACAAAAGCCGCCATAAAAGCCAAGCGGCTACGGCAAGAAGCGCACGCGGCAAAACCGAAACGGCGGGATTGATAAAAAGCGGATCGAGCGCGCCGGTCGGCGTTATGGCCGCAAGGATTAAACTGAACACGCCGAACACCGTGCCGACGGCGATCCCCGATGCAAGAGCCGATGCACCTCCCGTCAGCATGACGGCGAGCAAAACCGGAATATGCATGATCGTAATCGATGCATTCGGGCCGAGAGGAATCATGCCGAGGTGGAGCGGCGGCATACCGAGTACGACGACAAGCGCACAGAGCGCGCCCGTCAATGCGATTTTTCTGTTTCGCGATACCGTTTTTTCCATATGCTGTATCATAGCAAATTGTTATATATCTGACAACGAGCGGCGAGATGTAAAAACAAAAATACAAAACGGAAAATATGCAGTGCGGCGCTCTCTATTGTAAAATATGTACTTACACGTGTTTATATGTTATACTCATACGTGTAATGAAATCTCCGAGTTTGTATGAAAGATGCAAATTACAAAGAAAACAACGATTTTCTCACCACGCAAATAATTACCTATCTCGGAAACAAGCGCTTATTAATAGGCAATATTGAAAACGAAGTAAACACGATATCGAAAAAACTGCAAAAAGAAAAAATGATTTGCGCGGATATTTTTTCCGGATCGGGCATCGTTGCGCGCATGCTGAAAAAACATTCCGATACATTGATCGTAAACGATTTGGAAAATTATTCCGCCGTAATAAACAGCTGCTATTTAATAAATAAAAAAGACTATCCCGAAAAAAAATGTTCCGCACTCAGAAGTGAAATCGAAAATCAAAGCATACGCAAAAAATACAGCGGCATCATTTCACAAAATTATGCGCCGAAAAACGATAATGATATTTTACCTGGCGAAAGAGTTTTTTATACGCATGAAAATGCCGTGTTGATCGACACGTACAGAAAACTGATCGATGAAATCGTCGAAGAAGACGGATTGAAAAAGTTCTTTTTGGCGCCTTTGATCACGGAAGCGTCCGTTCATGTCAACACGAGCGGTGTTTTCAAAGGCTTTTACAAAGACAAACGTACGGGGATCGGCTGCTTCGGGGCTGCCGGTAAAAATGCCCTCTCCAGAATTTTCGGAAAGATAGAATTGAAAGAGCCCGTCTTCAGTAATTATAAATCGAAGCTGCATGTGTATCAAAAAGATGCGGTGCAGATTTCCAAAGAGTTGAAAGATTTGGATATAGCATACCTCGACCCTCCGTACAATCAACATCCGTACGGATCGAATTATTTTATGCTGAATCTTATTTTAAAAAATAAACTTGATACGGAAATCAGTAAAGTCAGCGGTATAACACTGGGTTGGAATCGCTCCGTATTTAATAAACCGTATTCCGCGTTACACGCGATGGAAAAAATAATCGCCAATTTGGACAGCAAATTCGTGATCATCTCTTATAATTCGGAAGGTTTTATATCCTTTGATGAAATGCGATCCATGCTGCACAAGTACGGAAAATGTAAAACGCAGGAAATTCGATACAACGCTTTTCGCGGAAGCAGAAATTTAAAAAACAGAGATATACATATTTCTGAATATTTATTTATATTGGAAAAATAGACGATATTTATTATCGAGGTTATATGCCAATACTTCCGCTTCTTTATAACAAAATAGACCGTGCCGAAATGAACGCGCCCTTGCGCGCGAAAGGCTTCGCTCCCGTCTACACCGCATCGGCGAAATCGCGCATCGTGCTTGTCGGGCAGGCGCCCGGCCGGATCGCGCAGGAAACGCGAAAGCCGTGGAACGACGCAAGCGGACGGCTGCTTCGAAAATGGCTCGGCGTAACGGACGAACAGTTTTATAACCCCGATCTGTTTGCGATTATGCCGATGGATTTTTATTATCCGGGAAAAGGCGCTCACGGCGATTTGCCTCCGCGGAAAGAATTTGCAAAAACATGGCATCCGAAGCTTTCAGCGCTTATGCCGGACGTCCGCCTGACGATTTTAGTCGGAGCGTACGCGCAAAAATATTATTTGGGGATGCGGGCGAAGCGAAGCTTAACCGAAACGGTAAAATATTTTAACAATTATCTGCCCGAGTATTTTCCGCTCGTGCATCCCTCGCCGCTCAATTTCGGTTGGAGGAAACGCAATCCGTGGTTCGAAAAAGAAGTAATCCCTGTGCTGCGGGAACTCGTACAAAAAGCGATAGGCTAAAGATTTATAATATCGCCATTGTTTAAAATAGAACACAAGGAATAGTACAAAGAGTGCGTTTTCGGTATTATTAAAGTCTGATGGAGATAAAAAAATGACAATTTACGATTGTTCGGTACAGGATGCACAAGGAGGTAATGTACCTCTTAAAGATTATAAAGGGAAGGTTTTGCTGATTGTAAATACGGCAACAAAATGCGGGTTTACGCCGCACTACAAAGAACTTGAACAAATGTACGAAAAATATCATGAGCAGGGCTTGGAAATAATCGATGTGCCGTGCAATCAATTCGGGGGGCAGGCACCGGGTACGAACGAACAAATCAGCGAGTTCTGCTCGCTCAATTACAACACGAAATTTCCGCAAATGAAAAAGTCGGACGTAAACGGTAAAAACGAATTGCCGCTGTATACATATTTGAAAGCGCAAAAGGGATTTGAAGGTTTCGGCGAAGGCAAAACGGCGCAGACGCTGCATGATTATATTACCAAAAGCAATCCCGATTATCAAAACAATTCCGACATCAAATGGAACTTTACCAAATTCGTTGTCGCGCGTGACGGGACTGTCGTCGCACGTTTTGAACCGCCTGCTCCTATGGCCGATGTTGAAGCGTGCGTTGCAAAGCTGATGTAAAATACAGCTTTATAATGTAAAGTAACGACAAGATTTGCTTTAGGTATCGGTTATCTATATTACCTTTTTCTATCATACGACCGATACATAATTCGTACACAATGTCCGATATCTCGTATGCCGTTTTATCATATTTGGAAACGCTTTCTCGTGAAAAACTTATCGAATTAATAAATTATTTCGCCGCGACACATGAAGATATTCGATGCACACTTGAAAAAAAAGCCGGCGCCGTAAGCACAAAAGCGGAACCGGCCGATATATTCGCACAATCACCACCGGAACTGCCGGAAGCGGACATATCCACAACGTCATCACAAGTCCTTGTTACTCGAAACAGTACACCGCAGGAAAAAATCGATTTATATACATCGCTCTTTGTCGGCCGACAGGATGTCTTTGCGCTGCGCTGGTACAACGCAAAATCTGACAAAAGCGGCTATTCGCCGGTATGCGAAAACAAGTGGCAGAGCGGGAAATGCGATATGAAAAAATATTCATGCGCCTCCTGTCCGTTTAAACTTCCTGTTCCGCTTTCCGACGGCTATATTTTTAATCACTTGGCGGGAAAAGATTCCGCTTGCCGTGATGTCGTCGGCTTATATCCGCTTATGGAAGGAGACGTATGCCGCTTTCTCGCGTTCGATTTCGACTCGCATACGGGAAGTTCCGATGCGTGGAAAAAAGATGCGGCGGCTGTACGTAAAACCTGTACTGCGTTTTCCGTTCCCGTTTCAGTTGAAATATCGCGATCGGGAAAAGGCGCTCACCTTTGGATTTTTTTCAGCGAAGCTGTTGCCGCAAAACGAGCTCGTAATTTCGGGACATTGATTTTACAGGCTGCGATGAACGAGCGGCATTCGCTTCCGTTTGAATCATTCGACCGTATGTTTCCCAATCAGGATACGATACCGAAGGGCGGCTACGGTAATTTAATCGCTCTGCCGCTGCAGGGACAGGCGGTAAAAAACAAGTGTTCCGTTTTTGTGGACGAAGATTTTATTCCGTTTGACGATCAGTGGACGTATTTAAGTTCCGTCAAAAAATTGTCCGAAAAAGCCGTGCAAACGCGCTGTACCGAAATTGCAAAAACCGTGTCCGTTTTTTTGCCGAACGATTTCGATATCGGCGGAATCAATAAACCGGACGATTTCAATACCGACGAAATTAATAAAACGGACAATGTTATTAAATTCGGAAGAGCGTATAAAATTATTAAAAATCCGCCGAACGATAATTCAGCGCAGAACAAATTATTGAATGTTTATTCAAGCGATCCGAACGCGCAGTCAAACAATCAGCCGGCACAAAACGCTCCGTCATCGAAAAGCCCGCAGCTTACCAAAAAGATTTTTCTTCGGCCGTACACATTATATTTTCCAATCAAATCGAAATTGCAAAAGCCGGAATATCGGAGCGGGCTCTGGGGATTTTCAGACGGACGGCGGTTTTCTTAAATCCCGAATATTTTAAAAAACTTCAAATGCGGCTTCCGTTATATAATATCCCTCGTTATATCGATTGCTCCGGTAAAACGGAAAACGCTTTGCTTTTGCCCCGCGGCAGCCTCGCTCAAATCGAAAAATTATTAAAAGATTGCGATGTACCCTACGAAATCACGGATGAACGCGAACAGGGAATACGCATTGAAATCAATTTTACCGGAAAACTGTACGATGAACAAAAGGCGGCTTTGCAGGCGATGCTTAAATCGGATATCGGTATTTTATCGGCCGGAACCGGTTTCGGAAAAACGGTAACCGCCGCATCTCTCATTGCGGAACGAAAAACGAATACGATGATCCTCGTGCAGACGCATACGCTTTTGGAACAGTGGAAAAAGGCCGTCAAGCGGTTTTTGAATTACGAAGCGGGAACTATCGCCGCAGGAAAAGATACCGCGACGGGGATTATCGACATCGCAATTATTAAGTCGCTTACGGAAAAGAATTCCGATGCGGTAAAACCGCGGCGGCATACATACGGCATGCTTATCGTCGACGAATGTCATCACGTGTCGGCATTCGGGACGGAAAACCTCGTAAAGAGCTTTCGTGCAAAACACGTGTACGGATTGACCGCAACGCCGATACGACGCGACGGCAGGCAAAAGATTATCTTTATGCAGTGCGGGCGGATCCTCTATGCGACGACTGCGAAACAGATGAACAGCGTACAAAACTTTGAACACTATTTTATTCCGCGTTTTACGAACTTTCATATCGCTGCAGAAAATGCGAAGCTTTCGAAGTCCTCAATTCAAAATTATTATTCCGAAATGGTACAAGCAAAGGCAAGAAATTTATTAATCGTGTCGGATGTACGATCCGCCGTTAAAGAAGGACGGACACCGCTCGTCCTTTCCGACAGGATCGAACATTTAAAATTGTTAAAAGACTATCTCAAAGACGCAGCGGACAATGTCATCGTGATTACCGGCAAAGGAACGCAAAAGCAAAAGAAAGAACAGTTGGAAGCGCTCAACAAAGTTCCCGTATCCGAATCGCTTGTCGTGCTTGCGACGGGAAAGTATGCCGGAGAAGGCTTTGACGATCCGCGGCTCGACACGCTTATGCTTGCAATGCCGTTCAGCTGGAAGGGCACGCTTGCACAATACTGCGGACGCCTGCACAGAAATTTTGCGGGGAAAGAAGAAGTATTGATTTATGACTACGTCGACTTCCGTATTCAAGTTTTCGATCACATGTACCGGAATCGCCTCAAAGGCTACAAGCAGCTCGGTTATACGATAAAGCCTGATTCCGATTCGGCTCAAAACGGAGCGGCACCGTCAAAGCTGTATTCCGTCGACAACTGTAAAACCGATTTTATTAAAGACTGCATAAGCGCAAAAAAATCGGCCGTCATTTGCTCGCCGTATCTTTCCAAAACCGAAGTACAAAAATTTTTACCGCTTGTACCGAAAATACTTTCAAACGGGTGCAAAATCTTTATCACGACAAGGCTGCATGAAGATAAAGATCGACACAAAAAGCAGCAGCCGTATATCGATATGCTCGAAGCTGCGGGTGCTGTCGTTTTTGCGAAAGAAAATGTTTCGCAGCGGCTTGCCGTTTTCGATGAAAAAATTTTGTGGTACGGCAGCATCGACTTTCTCGGATATTCGGAAGCGGAAGACTGCAGCATCCGTATCTGCAATGCGGAGGTTGCGTCGGCTGTAGAAGCGGAAATTATTAAATGACGGCAGGCCGCCGTACACAATGTACAACCGTGCAAAACCTATCTCGTACGTTCTTCGTTTTTAATCAACGCTATATTCCTTTTGTCCAATTCCGTAAGCATCGCATCCGAATAATTTTTATTTTCTTTATAAGAAGCATAATAACTGTTATAAAAAAACTTTTGCAGAATTTTATCTTTGAACGGTCGCCCGTACTGTGCATATACCCCGTTGCGAAGCAGCCTTAACTGCGTTTTATTCAGCGTATGCAGGTATTCGGCCGATAATTCATCTTTCAGTTTATCAAAATCGAGTATACCTATAGGGATATTCCGGAATGTGACCAATGTCTGATAAAATCTCCGATTTTTATCCCGTTCCTCATATTCATAGGAAAGCGAACACGACCACTCTTCATTGACTTTCCACTCTTTTATATATTTACGATGATCGGAGCCGATCGAACCTGTCGGCTCATCCGTTTCCGGGCCGTATTGCTCGTTTAACAGGACGGTCAATTTTTCAAAGGCATCCTCTGCGTTTTTTTTGCCGCCTGAATCTTCATCGCCTTCCCAATGCTTCGAGCCTATTATAATAGTGTCGTAATAGGTACCGACATAGTCGTCGCCGTAAAACTCTTCATCCTGGCCCCAATAGCAGTCTAAAAGCCACATACCGTCGCTTTCTCTGACGTACCTATCCTCGTAATAAAAACCGGGTATTCCGGCATACGGAGAAGTGGGTAAATCAGCCATAGGCTTAAAATCATACTGTTCGGGCGCATTTTCAAAATTTATACCCATAATCCATGGCCGAGATTCTCTCGAAAAAACGGTTTGAGTGTTAAAAATAACAGTCAATACAAAAAAGATTACGATATCTTTTTTCATCGGTTTTATCCTGTCTTTACCGTACGACCGCAGGGTTATAGAGAGGTACGGTTTTGGTGCGGCGTGTCCGCGGCAAGCGGCAAGGTGTCGCCGCGTCACACATTAATTGCTCGCCGCGTTGATCGCTAGTTTGCCGCCGCATTTTTTGCGGCGCTTTCGCCGGCAAGTTTTCCCGACGTAATCGCCCATGCATTATTTGCACCGGAAGGAGAATCGTCACCCATAACACCGCCGCCGACTTCGCCTGCGGCATAAAGTCCGGGAATGATTTTTCCGTCCGTATCGATAACCTGCAAGCTGTCATTCAAAACCAAGCCGCCCATCGTCGTTGCAAAGCGAGGCTTTTGTTCGACAAGGTAATAAGGACCGTCTTCGATTTTCGCTTTCATAAAGTTTGCCGGACGTCCGAAAGCCGAATCGGTTCCCGATGCGACATAAGAATTGTACGTATCGATCGTAGCTTTAAGAACCGCCGCATCCATATTCAAGGCGCCGGCAGCTTCTTTGACCGTCGTTCCGCGTATAAAAATCGGCTCGTGCGAACCGTTGTTTTTAAGCCACGAGTCGATATTTTCTTCCGAAATACCCGCGTTTGCAAGTCTTTCCTTCCACATGTCGAAAGTTTTTTGATCCATGAATAAAAAGAGCATTCCGTCGGTTTGTTTGACTTCGGTTTCGAGAATCGTGCGGTTCGACGCTTTTTCGCTTACGACGCGCTTTCCTTCTTTATTGATAAGAATCGCGCTGCCCGAATTGAACGCAACGATGTTTCCGGCGATCGTTGACTTCGCTATGCCGGGAGCAACTTCGATACCGTTCGGATAGCGTTTTCCGTACTGCATGAGCTGCCGCTGTGCATTGACCGCATCGGTCAATATCAAACCGTCGCCGGTCGCATTCGATCTGCCGTAGTACAGCGATTTTTGCAGATCTTCCGACAAAAGCGATTTGTTCGCGCCGTATCCGCCGGTTGCAATTATGACCGACTTTGCCGTTATGTCGTAAGTGTTGTCGTCGGAATCTTCGGCTATTACTCCGACAACCGTACCGCTGTCGCGTTTTAATTCGGTCGCCTTCGTATTCAAATGCAGATCGATATTCGTCGACGAAAGCTTTTGCAAAATACTTTTCATAAAACCGCTTCCGCCGCCGAGGTAAGCCAATTCCCTGTCATTCGAATATTCGGCAAGTTTGTGCAGCCCGCCTTTCATATCGAATTGAACGCCGGCGTATTCGTTGAGCCAATCGCTCGCGGCTCCGACATTCCGCGCAAAAAGCGTAAGGGAGGCTTCATTGTTTTTACGTGCGCCGTTTTTCATAAAGTCGGCAACCATGCTCTGCACCGAATCATTTGCGACGCCGGATTCTTTTTGCAGTTTTGAGCCCATGACAACCTGATTGCCGCCGCTGACGACGAGAGCACCTCCGATCATGCCGGTCTTTTCCAAAAGCACTGTCTTCGCTCCGAGTTGGTCGGCGCGTAAAGCCGCGCTTACACCCGCACCGCCCGCACCGATAACGACGACGTCGACGCTGAGATTTTCGGTTTTTGCCGGCGCTTTTTCTATCGGTTTTTCAAAGTCTGCGGGATTGCCGCCCGCTTGTACAATCGCCTGTCTGACCGCGTATTTAACGGCACTTGATGTAACCGTTGCGCCGGATACCGAATCAACGGCGAGGCTGTTCGTTTCGATTATCTTTTTCGGTAAATCGATAAGCGCCGGATCCGACAGCACGTCCGTTTCGCTTTCCTTCGTTATCGTAATGCCGGAAATCTTTTTAGCCGAAAAGTTTACCGTAAGTTCGATCGGACCGTTATGTCCCGTAACGCTCACCGCGTAATCGCCGTCTTTTACGGCATTTTTCCCCGCGCAGCCGACCGCCGTAAAAGCAGCGAGCAACAGCGAACCGAATACATAAAAATATTTTTTCATATGTATTACCGCCTATTACTGCGCCGTGTTTGCAGCGTTTTTACCGGCGATTCTGCCGAATACGACGATGTCGGAAATCGCGCAGGTTCCGACGCGGTTATTGCCGTGAATGCCGCCGGTAACTTCGCCCGCCGCATATAAACCGGGAATCGGTTTTCCGTCAACGTCGAGCACTTGCGCTTTTTCGTTGATTTCAACGCCGCCCATCGTATGATGCACGGAAACGACGCCTTTCAAAATAAACCACGGTCCGCTCTTCATCGTAACCATACTCGTCTTTCTGCCGAATTCGTCGTTGTTATTTTCGATGCCTTTGTTGTACGCGTCCATAGTTTTGACGAGGTTTGCGGCGTTGATGCCGAAATGATTTGCGATTTCTTCGAGCGTGTCGGCTTTGAAAAAGACGCCGTCGGCCAAAGTCTTTGCGTATTCGTCTTTGAATTTTTCTTCAAGGTGCAGACGGTCGGCGACTTCCTGATTGTAGATCGCGTATGCGACGCCGCCTTGTGCGAGAATGCCTTCCGCGCGCACATCGCGCATGCCGACTTCGTTGACAAAACGCTTACCGTCTTTGTTGACGTAAATCAAACCTTCTCCCGACCAACTCGGCGCTTCGATGCCGTAGAACACTCCGGTAACGGGATTGTTAAACGGATAGAGCTGAATGTATTCCATGCCGATTAAATTCGCATTGACTTTTTCGGCCATGACAATTCCGTCGCCGACGATGGCGGGGGAGTTGGTTGTCTTAACCGATGCGTCGAGCGTTTCCCAGCGCTTGTTGTATTTTTGACGCATTTCAACATTCGCTCCGAAACCGCCGGTCGCAAGCACAACGGCTCTCTTTGCAGTCAGCACGATCGGGGTATTGTCTTTTTGCATCGCCTGTACGCCGACGATCTTTCCCGACTTGTCTTTTATCAACTCTTCGCCCTTCGTATTCAAAAGAATTTCCACTCCGATTTTTTCGGCATATTCTTTTAAAGGCGTAATCATGCCCGCACCGAGTTCGATCGGTTCGACCGCACGCGGAACGCTGTGTCCGCCTTCATGTACCAGATAATCCTGATATTTTACGCCGATAACATCGCGAAGCCACAGCGCTCCCTCCGTCGCGTTGTTTGCAACGATATCGACCAATTCTTTTTTTGCTAATTTACCGCCGCCCTCATACATCTCTTTTGCAAATTGTTCGGGGCTGTCTTTAATGCCTTTTTCCTGCTGCAGCCAATTGTTCGGGCAGGCAAGTTCGGCATAGGACAAAAGCGTATTACCGCCGAGTATGGGCATTTTTTCGATAAGGATAACTTTTGCGCCGTTCGTTGCCGCTTCGACCGCGGCCGTCAAACCCGCACCGCCGCCTCCGATAACGACAACATCGGTCGTCTTTTTTACGGCCTTTCCCGCTTTGACTTTTGCCTTTTTCGATTGAAGCGCGGCGACATCTCCGCCCGCCTGTTCGACCGTATTTGCAACGGCCTCTAAAATCGCTTTGGACGTAAAAGTCGCGCCGCTCACCGTATCGACGGCCAAACTTTGCGTTTTAATAATTTGCGCGGGAATTTCCTTTATCGGCGTATCGGAAATACCGGGCGTTTCATTGTGCTCGCCGATTTCGATCTTGGTGATTGCCGATTTGCTGAACGTCACGGAAACGTTGACATCTCCGCCCATTCCCTTTGCGCTTGCGGTGTACGTACCTGCCGTATACGTTGCGCTCTTCGCACATCCGGCCAGACACAACGCTAAAACCGCACATCCGGTTAAAAGCATTTTTTTCATCGCGTTCTCCATACAATCCTCCGTAAAAACGAAGTCTCCTTAACAGCACCATACGATAAAAGAGATACCGCGTCAATGATATTGTCAAAACGCCGCATTTTGATAAAACGATCTACTTGCTCAAAAGATTATTCATGCGCTTTACGAAATCGGCAGGATCTTTCAGCTCTTCACCGCCCACGAGCAGCGCTTGATCGAGCAGTACGAAAGAAATATCGGCGATGCGTTCTTTGTCGTCGGTGTCTTTGAGCTTTTGCACAATCGGGTGATCGCCGTTCACTTCAAGGATAGGCTTTACGTCGACGCCGGTCTGTCCCATCGCTTTCATCATGCGCTCCATTTGGAAGGACGGATCGTTTTCGTCGACGACGATACACGAAGGACTGTCCGAAAGGCGCTTGCTGAGCTTTACTTCTTTGACGTTGTCACCGAGCGCTTCTTTAATTTTTTCGACGATCGGTTTGAATTCTTTTTCTTTTTTTTCCGCTTCGGCTTTATCGACGCCGAGTTCGTCGTCGCTGCCCGCCCTGTTCACCGATTTCAATTCAAAGTCTTTGTATTTTCCGAGCGCGGGGATAACGATGTCCGCGATGTCGCTTGCAATTATTAAAACTTCGAATCCTTTTTTCGTATACGCTTCGAGGAGCGGACTTGAACGCAGATTGTTTTCGTCCGTGCCGGTGATGTAGTAAATCGATTTTTGGCCGCTTTTCATGCGCTGTACGTAGTCCGCAAAACTCGTCCATTCGCCGCCTGCAGTTTTGTCCGCCGCATTTTGAGCGGAAGCACCCGCGTCTTTTTTTGCGGCATCCGCATCTTTCCCGGCAGCATCCGCAGCGCTTGCACCGTCTTTTACATCCGGCTTGTACGTCGTTTTAAATCGAACGATTTCCGCAATTTCCGCGCGGTTTGCAAAATCGCCGTACAGACCTTCCATCATCGGGCGGTTAAACTGCGCGATAAACGTATTCCATTTTTCGATCGCCTTTTTTTCGGCGTCGGTCGGCTTTTCGCTTTTTCGCGCTTTATCGGCTTCGTCTCCGAGTTTTTTGAATTCGCCGAGCAGCTTTTTTACCGACTGCGCTTTGATCGTTTCGAGGATGCGATTTTGCTGCAGGATTTCGCGGCTCACATTGAGCGGCAAATCTTCGCTGTCGATGATGCCGCGCACGAAACGGAGGTATGCCGGAAGCAGTTCGCGGTCGTCGTCGGTGATAAACACACGCTTGACGTAGAGTTTTATGCCGCTTTTGTAGTCGGCTTGATACATATCGAAGGGTGCGGTTTTCGGAACGTAAAAGAGCGTCGTATATTCCTGCGTACCTTCGGCGTGCGTGTGGACGTACATGAGAGGATCCTCTCCGTCGTGACTCATCGTTTTGTAGAATTCGTTGTAGTCCGATTCTTTCAAATCGCTCTTCGGTCGTTTCCACAGGGCGCTTGCGCTGTTTACCTGATCGACTTTATTTTCACTCGACGAGACGTTGCCCTTGTCGTCGTATTTGTTTTGCGTATAGTGAAGATAGATCGGAAACGCGATATAATCGCTGTATTTTTTAATAAGTTCTTCGATCTTCCAGCGGCTCGCGTACTCTTTGCTGTCGTCGTTTAAATGCATGACGACGGCGGAACCGCAGCTTTCACTTTTATCGAAACCGTATTTTTTCGCTTCTTCGCTGTCGCATGCGACCTCTTCGATATCGTACGAGTTCGTGCCGTCGCTCGACCAGTGCCAAATTTTTCCGGACGGATCGGCCGCTTTGCGTGTGTATACGTCGATTTTTTTTGCCGCCATAAACGCCGCATAAAAGCCGACGCCGAACTGCCCGATGAGCGCCGAATCTTTCGACGCCGCTTCGTTCAATTTTTCAAAAAACGCTTTCGTGCCGCTGCGCGCGATCGTGCCGAGGTTATCGGTTAAATCCTTATCGGTCATGCCGATGCCGGAATCCTGCACTGTGAGCACGCTTTCTTTGTCCTCATCCCCGCCTTCGAACGAAATGTCGATGCGCGGCGCAAAATGCACGTCTTTGAATGCGTCGTCGGATACGGTGAGGTATTTGAGTTTGTCGAGTGCATCCGATGCGTTCGAAACGATTTCCCTGAGGAAAATATCCTTATTCGAATACATCGAATGGATGATGAGTTTTAAAAGCTGATTTACTTCGGTTTGAAATTGATACGTTGCCATACAAGCCTCTTTTTAGAAATTGAAAAATAGTGCGGAAAATTCGCAGATTACTTCTAATGTACTGATAAACGGCGGCTTTCGGCAAGAGAGAAAATACCTGTTTCGGGACAAAGACGGCGGCAAGCGGATACGGAAGAACGGGGCGTTGCGGGGTGCCCCCGCAGAGAGGGTAGAGCGCAACCGTGTGCGCTCGCAGGGAGAGACTTCTC
>ERZ772960.1189-NODE-1189-length-21355-cov-6.443803_pt1 | contig 21355 bp, 8 predicted proteins | sample MGYA00580678_ERZ772960 | MGnify/ENA primary metagenome ERZ772960 (study PRJEB29015, sample SAMEA2737930) | human oral metagenome | biome: human oral; feature: human-associated habitat; material: dental | place: China | collected 2059 ... | reverse complement strand
TCTTGCTTTATTCTTTCCATTTGCAACTCTTCCTAACTCATTTTCATAAGCTACTGCTAGGGCTGCTCTCAATATTTTATTTCCTAAGTGAAGTTTATATGCTAATTCTGTTCCTACTTCTGGTTTTATAGATAAGTAGTCATTTGATTTAACTTCTAATTTCATTTCACCAGATTTTTCTTTTATCTTAGACATTCTTCCATATTCAACTCTCACTGCTCCATATGGTTTTACTGAAAGTCCTTCGCTCAATCTGAATTCTTTTCCTACTTCATTTCTGACTCCTATTCCATAAGTATAGTATTTAGATTTTGCTTGGAATATTTCATCAACAACTAAGAATCTTCTGTTTAGTTTGTTATGTCCTACAAAAATATCTCCTGATATTGTCCAATTTAAGCTATTGTTATCATCAAATGGTACTGATCTAAATAATCCAACCTTAGCTTGTAATTGTTCTTCTTTTGATTTTCCAATATCTTCAAATTTGAAAGTATTATGAACTATACCTGTGTACCAACCTGTAGATTCTCCTAACTTAACTGTTTCATCTTCATGAACATAAGCTACTCCATAAGCATTGTTCTTATAGTCTATTATACCAGCTGTATCAGTTTTATATTCACCTTTCATTCCAAAAGTTTTAACCTTATTAGAATCTTTTGAAGGGTTAGACCAAGAATTTCTTAAGTAAGAGAATTCTTTATCTAATATTCTTCCTGTTGCTTGTATTCTTTGTTGAACATTAGCATATTGGTGTCCCATCATTTCATCATAAGCTTGAGTTAATAATACATCTTCATTTTTACCGATTCCATTTAATTTATTAAATAGTCTCTTTTCTGCTGAATCAAGAGCATTCATATCATATCTTTGTTCTAATCCATCAGCAAAATTATATGCATTATCTTCTGGTCTTACAAAAGATGTATAAGCTAATTTAGACATTGCCATTCCTACGATTTGTCCATAGTTATCTAAGATTGGTGTAGCCATCCAAGTTAATGAACCAGCCATAGTTGTTATTTTAAAGTTTCTTCCTTGAATTTGATCTAAGAAAGGTTTAATAACATCTCCACTTACTATCCATTCTTTCTTATTAGTCATTTCTGAGAATTCAGTACCAATTATTAATTGGCTATTTACTGGTGGGGCAACTCCATCGAAAGTAACAGGTCTTGTTCTTCCCAATGTATCTATATAGAATCCTATATCAGACATTGCTAGATTTGGTTCATTACCAATTAACTTATTAATTTTTTCTACTTCACTATCTGATACTGGTACTCCATTTCTTAAGAATGTAGCTTGACCATTTTTTACAGTGATAGTAATTCCTTGGTAATCTTTACTTGTTCCACTAGCTTGAGTTATTTCATTTCCAGAAGGATCTGTGCTAATCAAAGAGTTAATTTGTCTTTCTAACTCAGCAATTTCTGCAGCACTAACGTCTTTCCAGCTAATTGCAGAACCACCCTTACCTCTTACTCTGATTTCTCCATAGTTCTTGATAACAGCATTTCTTACTAAGTTTCCAGCAGCATCTCTTTTACCTCTGATAACAACTCCTGTACTGTTGTTAGCATCGATTAAGATTTTTCCTGTTGCTTCATTTATAAGAGTTGAACCATTCATTACTGCAACTCCAGTAAGTCCTGATACATTCTCATTTATTTTTCCATTTCTTCCAGCATAAGAATCTGTTGTTGTGATAAGTCCACTATTTTTGAAAGTTGCTCCTTCATCAACATAGACTCCTGTTAAACTTTGAATTTTATTAGTTGCTGTAGCTTGGCTTCCATCTAATAAGATTCTTCCTGTGTTTTCTACAATTGTTCCAACTCCTGCACCATACATACCAATAGATTTATTAGTAGATATTCTAATATCTCCTTCGTTTACTATATGTCCACCATTATCAGCAGCCATACCTATACCATAAACAATCTTATTAGCATCAGAATATACTTTTCCTGTTGCTGGATCTATATCATCAGTAGGTCCTACAATAATGCTTCCTCTATTTGTTGCTTTTCCATTAGGTGCATAAACTCCTATGTTTCCTTTTCCTGTTGAGAAGTCTATTATTCCATTATTTACAAATTCTCCACCATCTTTAATATAGAAACCTATTAAATGATCTGAATTGTTTGAATTAATATTTCTATTATTAGTGATGTTAGCTTTTCCTTTAGAATATAGGAATACACCGTCATTTCCTAAACTTACAGGTCCTGCATTCGTATTAGTATAAACATTTGTTTTATTTGGATCAGTATTATTTAATATGAATCCATAAGATTTTTCTCCAACTGTAATTTTTGAAGCTTGATCAACAACTGTTGCTCCATTTACTGCATAAACTCCAGTAGGTTCTGTATCTTTTGCTGTTGCCACATGTTTATCTATATCTAATTCACCTTTTACAACAACTGTTCCATCTTCTTTATAGATTCCTATACCTTGGTCTTTAACATGTATCTTTCCTCCATTCATTTCAACACTTGAAGGAGTTTTTGAATAGATACCTATTGATTTTTCTCCAACTTCTATTGTTCCTGTTGTATGTTTTATATTAGAAGTTCCTTCAGCTGTATAGATACCAATAGTTGGTTCTAGTGAATTTGCTGAGTCAGCTATATTTATATTAGCTTTATTTTCAAAAGTTTGTCCACCTCTTAAGAATACTCCTAATGTCTTCTTACCAGATAATGTTAATTCGCCATTGTTAACAACATTCTTAGTAGCATCTGCATTAGAATAAATTCCAACTGATTCTTTTCCACTTAAAGAAATCTTACTATTATTTGTAAAATTAGCATTTTTTGCTACAATTCCTCTAGCATTATCCTTTGTTCCTGATATTGATTCAGCAGTAGAAACAAAGTTAGGGCTTGTATTTTCTAAATAAAGTCCAGTAGATCCTTGTCCTAGTTTAATTGTTCTTACACCAGTTAAGTGAGAGTTTCCACTGATATATGCTCCAGTATATCCATCTGCAACATCTATATCAACCTTAGTTCCTGCACCATCTAATTGAGCAGTACTATCTTTTAAATATAGCATAGTATTTTGTGTTGCACCTAGATTTCCTAATTTAGAAATGAAAATAGAATTTTCTAAATATGCTAATACTCCTTTATTTGAGAAATCCACACTACCATTTGCATTGATAGTTGAATTTTTACCATAGTAAGCTATTCCATCATTTCCAACTCTTATTGCTGAAGTATTAGTTAGGTTTGTATTTTCAGCATATACTGCAACTGCTGGATAGTTTTCAGTCTTACTAGCTACTATTTTATCTCCTACTGTTATATCTCCTGTATTTGTTACAGTATTTCTAACTGTATTAGATTGACCTTTACTATATATTCCTACTGCTCCGTCTCCTAATGTCATCTTAGTAGCAGTTGTCATTGTTAAAACTTTATTATTATCACTGTCAGCATCTTGACCATTTACAGCATAGATACCTACGTTTCTTTTAGCTCCAGTTGTAGAAGTGATTTCTCCACCTGTATTATTAATTTTTCCAGCATTTATCAAATACATTCCTGTTGATTGATCTCCTAAGCTAATCTTAGAATTTCCTGTTGTTTCAATTTCTAATTTATTAGGATTTCCTGTTGCTCCATCATATTTTCTAGTATTTTTATCATAGAAACCATAGATGGCTATTGAATTTTTACCAACTTTGATAGTACCATCATTCTTAGCTCTTGCAGAATTTACATAAATTGCTGTTGATTTTTCTGCAGCAGAGAAGTCAATAGTACCTTTATTTACAGCTTCAAAATCTGCTTCATTCCAAGTAAATGGTGGTTGTGGAGCTGGATTTTTAACTCCTTCTGCCATAAGTCCTATATTTTCTTTAGCAGTATGTGGACTATCATTTACAGAAGTAACTGTTGCACCAGTTCCCACTGAAGTTTCCCCATTTATAACATGTGTTAGAACCATTCTAGGATTTAATGATTTACTACTTGTTATATGAACTTTTCCTTCTTCTAGACGAACTTCTTCAGCTTGGTTTCCATTATTTTTAAAAGTCCATCCTCCTGTTTTTACGTCAGAGCCTTTTAGTCCATAAACTCCTACTCCTGTAACATCTTTTCCTATTAATTCTATTGTTGCACTCTTTGCATCAAATTTTGTACCCTCAGAAGCTATAACTGCAACTCCTCCTGTTCCTTTTAATTTAATTGTATTTGATCCAAGAGTAACTGTTCCTGTAGCTGTTCCTGTTCCATCTTTTTTAGTTATGTAGATACCTGTTCCTGATTTAGTTCCATTTCCTACTTCCATGTTTCCAGTATATGTAATGTCACTATTTTTATCAGCATAGATTCCTACTCCATCAGCTCCAACTTTAATTGGAGTTGTTATACTATAGCTTCCTCCTGTTCCTTGAGCCTTAGCGTAAACTCCTATTGCATAATTTGTTCCAACACTATTTCCAACTGTAATTCCTTTTGTGTAGTCTTTTATTTCTGTATTTCCATTTAAGTATAGACCTATTATTCCATTTCCAGCATCATTACCAGTTGTGAAATCTAATGTTGGTGTATTTTTATCTATTTCTGCTCTACCTACTGTTGCATCTCCTTGTAGATATACTCCTACTCCATATCCACTAATTTTTCCAATATTAGCTCCAGCTAAAGCACTTCCTGCACCATTTACATAATAAGCAACTCTATTTTGGTTTGTCTTACCTAAATCAATAGTAGCAGTAGACGTATCTGATACTTTACCTCCTTTTGAGATATATACAGCAGAAGATCCATCACTATCCTTTGAATCCTTTAGATTTATTGCTCCTACTTTAGAAACTGTTGCTTTAGGTGCATAAATTCCTGCTGAACCTGTATTATTTATATTAATAGTTCCAGCATTATGTAAGTCAACATCTCCTACATTTGTGGCATCATTTTTAGCATACATTCCTACTGATTTCTTTGTATTTATATCTATAGTTCCAGTATTTTTTACACTAGATTTTTTACCAGTTTCTGATTGTGCAAACATTCCAATTAATGATTCATTAGCTGATGTTCCATCTTCTTTTCCTAAAATAATTTTTCCAGCATTTTGAGCTGTATGCCCAGCTCCATTATTTTGAGCAAATATTCCAACTGCATTTTTACTATCTAAAGTTATTTTAGCACCATTTAAGTTAGTTCCTGTTCCAGTATCAGAAACAAATATTCCTACTCCGTTTTCTGCTGTTACATTGATATTTTTCTTATTTTCAGCTTTTCCTGCCTCTTTAGCTAACATTCCAGAAGATTTTTTACCAGTAACATTTATGTCTCCATCATTAAGTGCAGTAGAAGTAGCATCTTTTGCTAACATTCCTATTCCTTTTTCAGCTATTAAATTAATAGTATTCCTATTTATAACTTCTGAAGCTGCTTGTCCTAACATTCCAACTGACTCAAGAGTTTTTACTTGTATAGTTCCCTCATTGATTCCTGTTGCTTTTTCATTAGCAAGTATACCTATATTTTTATCATCTGTTGCAGTTGTAGACTCTAAATTGATAACTCCACCAGTTTTATTTGTTGCTGTCACTTTATCTTTTGCTATAGTAGCAGAATTATTAGTTACCATCATACCTACAGCTTCTTTGTTTTTAATATCTATTTTTCCACTATTCTCTAATTTTAAACTAGAGTTTGCTCCTGTAGTTTTGTCCATTAAACCTAACATACCTGCTGATTGTGTTCCTGTAATTGTTATTGTAGCATTAGCAATATTTGCTCCTACAATATTTATATTCCCAGCGGCTTCATTCACTTTTGCATAAATACCTGCTGATTTTTGACCATTGGCATTTAGAGTTGCCTTATTAGTCGCATTAGCATTCTCAGTGTACATTGTTGCAGACTTTTCATCTGCAGTAGTTATAGTACCTGTATTTTCTATATTTCCTTTTTTACCTAACATACCTGCTGAATTTTTCTTAACAGCATTTATAATTCCTTTATTAATTGCTAATGCATTATTAGCATCAGAATAAATTCCTACTGATTCTTCTTCTCCTAATGTAATAGTAGCATTTGTTTCATTTGTTAATGTTGAATTATTTTTTCCAAATAATCCTGTTGAGTTTTTACCAGCTAAACTTATAGTCTTCTCATTTGTTACAGTTGAAGCATCTCCAGCCATACCAACACTATTTTCTTGAGTTCCAGTGATTTCTTTTTTATTTATTAATGTTGAACCTGCTGCTCCAAACATTCCTGTTGAAAATTTTGTTCCTAGTATAATCTTTCCAGTGTTAGTTCCTGTTGAAGCATTTACAGCTATTCCTACTAAACCTGTAGCTGTACCAGTTGGAACTGCAGTCTTAGTTTCTATTTTCCCAGCATTTGTTACAGTTGATCCAGCTGCTCCAAACATTCCTGTTGAAGTTAGCCCATTTAGAGTTATTGTTCCCTTGTCAGTATTTGTTGCTGTTGAAGCATTAACAGCCATTCCTACAACATTTTCTTTATTTCCAGTAATATTTTTGGCATTTATTACAGTTGAACTAGCCACTCCATTCATTCCTGTTGAGTGTGCTGTCCCTAGAATAATATCTCCGCTATTTGTTCCTGTTGAAGCATTTAGTGATATTCCAACTAAACCTTCTGAAGAACCTGATGGAGTCGCTGTTTTAGTTTCTATTCTTCCTGTATTACTAACTTCTGAACCATTTTTTCCTATAATCCCTACTGTTTTGTTAGCAGTTAAAACTATTCCATCTGTTCCTGCTCCACTATTTGTTATAGTAGATTTTTCTCCTAAGATTCCTGCTGAACCTTCTTTACTAACATTAATAATTTTAGTATTTTTTACTACTGATCTAGTATTTGCTGTTCCATTATTTTGAGCAAATATTCCTACTGAATCTTTTTGATCTACATTAATAGTTTCATTATTTTCAGTAGTCAATATTCCTGTTCCTGTTCCACCATCTACTAAACTATATATAGCTGCTGATTTATTAGGAGTTGTTCCTGTTGGAGACTCTAAAGTTATTGTTCCAGTATTAGTAACTTTCTTATCAACATTTCCAGACATCTTAGCATAGATTCCTACTGATTCTTTATCTTTTACTTCTATCTTTGCTCCTGCTGAATTTATTACATCTGCATTTTCAGCGGAAATACCTGTTGAATTATTTTTTACTAAAGTAATGGTTCCACTATTTGTTACTTGTCCACCTTTACTTGCAATCCCAGTATTTTGAGCTGTATTCATAATAATGCTTCCACTATTTATTACAGTTGAAGTTTCATCTACTGAAATACCAACTAACTTTGTTCCTGTGTTTCCTTCTATTCTTCCTGAGTTTGTAACCTCTGATTCTTTAGTTGCTAAAATTCCTGCTGAATTATTTCCTGATATTTCTATTCCATTTGCTCCAGTTCCACTATTTGTTACTTTAGATTTTTCAGCTATAATTCCAACTGAGCTTTCTCCTGTCATTTTTATTGAGCCAGTATTTTCTGCTAAAGAATTATTTTTATCTTGGGCACTTTCATTTTTTACATAGATTCCTGCTGATGTTTTTTGAGCAACTTCAATATCCTTTGTATTTTTAGTAGTCATTACTTTAGTAGTTCCATTTTCCATTAAAGAATACATAGCTGCTGATTTTCCAGCTCCATCAGCTTTTATTTCTATTTTTCCTTCATTCTTTGATGTTTTAGGAACACTTGAAGCTCCTGACATCTTTGCATACATTCCTGCTGATGCTTCTTTATTTACAATAATTTGAGATGAAGCTGTTGAGTTTGTTAAATCAGAATTTTCACCATACATTCCTGCTGATGAAATTCCTTTTAATTCTATTTTACTACTATTTATTAAAGTAGAACCTATAGTTGCTAACATTCCAACAGCTTCCTTATTATCCATTGTAATAGTTCCACTATTTTTACCAATTGCAAAAGTTGTATAAATTCCTATCCCTTTTTCAGTTCTAGTCGATTCAAGAGTTCCTTTATTTTCAGCTACTGAAGTTGAGGCACTAGCTCCTTCACCTCTAGTTGCTATAAGTCCAACATTAGTATTTGTTGTTAATGTTTTTCCACTTGCAATTTCAACATTTGCTCCATCGTTTGCAACTAAAACAGATGTTGATGCAGCATCCCCATTTGTTACAGTATAATTTTCATCTAAAATAGCTTTTGCTTTTAATGTTGCATAGAATAAACTTGCTCCTTCACCAAATTGAGTTATTTCTATTTTATCAGTTGTTCCATTATTTAAATATTTACTTAATAATGGTGAATTTGTAACAGTTTTATTTCCATTTAAAAGAGCAAAAGTTGATTTCTTACCTAATTCTACTTCTAATTTCTTTCCAGTTTCTATTTCAAAGGTATTATTAAATTTAGTAGCATCTGAAGAATATAGACCTACTGCTCCTTCACCTATTGTTAATTTTGAATTATCTCCAAATTTTACTTTAGCATCTCCATCTGTATATATACCTATTGTTGTTTTTGTTCCACTAGCAGCTATATCTATTGGAGCTTTTATATTTAATGCTCCAGTTGCATTCTTAGCATATATTCCTATTGCATTTGAACCTACAGATATTTTATTATCTCCTGCAGCATTTTTTTCATGATTAAAAGTATATTTTCCTTCTGCATAGACTCCAATATTACTATTACCATTTACTGAAATATTTCCTGTATTTTCAAAAGTAATTCCAGTTGTGTTTCCTTTTAAAAGGACTGCCTTATTCCCTGTTTTATTTGGTGTATTAACAGCTATTGTTCCTTTATTTGTAAACTTATCTTGTTCTCCATAAAAACCTATTGAATTCTCTGCTGGTTCTCCTACAGTTATAGAACCTGTATTTTCAGAATCTCCTCCCTTTAAAAGGGCAAAACCTATTGACTTAGTTCCTACAACTTCAATTTTTCCTTCATTTATTCCTCTACCATGAGTTGTCTTATTATTTTTACTTTGAGTTAAGTCATCAAGAGCACCTTTGAATTCTGAACTATAAGACTCACTATTGACTACAAAACCATAGTTTTCATTTCCATCAACATTAATTTTACCATCAGTAGAAGCCTTATAAGTAATAGATCCTGATCTCAATAATTGTCTAACTTGATTAGCTACTCCATTTAATGAACCCTTATTTAAATCTTCTGCACTATCCCCAACTAAAAGTCCTATACTTCCTGTTGCATTCTTTCCTAGATTAATTTTACCATTTGCTTCAGTAGTTTCTGTACCTATAGTTGCTCCTGTAGTATTTTTATTACCCATAGTATCATTTTCACCAGCTTTTACTGGTAAAGTTGGAACTCCTGCAAATACTCCAACAGCATTATTTACTACTTTTGTTTGGTCACTAGTTGCAGTAGATTTTGTATCAGATACATTTTTAACTTGATTTACAGTTCCTGTACCTATATTTATAGTTCCTCCAACTTTTACTTCTTGTATTTCATGAAGTATACCAACTCCAACACTTTCATCACCATTTATATTGATAGTTCCAGTATTATATACCCCACTTGTATATGTAGAATCTGCTAAAGCAGAACGTCCTATTTCTCCACCTGGTAAAATATTTGCTCCTGCTAGATTTCTTTGAGCTCTTAGATTAGCATTTGTTTTTTGTGTAGCTGACAAATTTGCCATTCTAACACTATCTAATGTACTAATACCTGGGTTAAAAACAGTAATTATTCCAAAACTTCCTTTAGAATTTATATTAATATCTTTTTGGTTATCTGCCTTCATTAAAACTCTTCCCTTATTAGGGGTACCTGAAGGAATGCTATTAGCACCTATCTTAACATAATATTTACCTCCAACTAATTCTAAATCAGTCCAATCAGGTGTCCAGTTATGAGGATCTTCAGGTTTTAATTGCATAGCAGCACTTTCTGGAGCATTTAAAGAAATTGTTCCTTTATTAATTATATGAGACATTGTATTATTATACGATGCATCTACATTTGAAAATCCAAAAGCTATTTGTTGTTTATTTGTATTAGTACCAGTTTTATCTTTAAAATGTCCTTCAATTAAACCACTATTTACAATTTTAGCTACTATATTTTGTGTACTAGCTGAACCTTGTAAATCTATACCCATATTTTTTGTTCCATATAGATTAATTGTTCCACCCATTACAAATTCAGAACCATTTTTTGGTTCATCTATAACCATAGCTCTTGTGTCATTTACTTCAACATTAACTGTCCCTGTCTTTGGTAGGACTGCTTTACCCGTAGCAGCATTGAATGTAAAGAAGTTACTGTTATCTTTTGTTGTATCGTTTACAGTGTATGTTTTTTCTTCTCCCACAGGAAATTTAGTATTTATTCCATCTTGATCAGTTTTTTGTACTTTATGTTTTTTTGAATCTATAGTAGGAGCAACTGAAAAAGCAACAGGTTCTATAGTTGATACTGTTGGTGGTGTTACAGTCACTGTTGGTGGTGTAGTTATAGTTAAAGCTGTTATAGTTGGTGGTGTTACAGTTATAGATATAGTTGGTGCTTCTATAGTTCCTGGTTCCTTTGGACTCACTGAAATATTTGGTACTGTTGGAGCTGTTGGAGCCTCAGGTGCTGTTGGTGCATTAAGTGTAATATCTATAGTTGGTGCTCCTGGTGCATTTGGTGCATCTGGTGGATCTATTTCCAATGAACTAATTACAATTTCAGATATTTCTGGAAGTTTAATTTCAGGTGCTTTTAATGGTGTATTTACATTTGGTTCTACCTTAGGTGCTTCTATTCCTTCAACTACAGGTTCATCTATAGTTAATGGTATAGCTTGTTTATTAACTTCCTTTGGAGAAATACGAGCAAGTATCTCAACTTCATTAGTAGGTTCTTTAATATTTAATAAATCTACTAATCCCCATGTTCTTCTTCCATTAGTTGATGAATATAGTGCACTATCTTTTTCAACTTTTCCTGCACCACTTAATGTATTTAATATATCTATCCAAGAAGCCAATGAATCATTTCCAGGAGTTAATGGAGTGCTACTTACTTTTCTAGCATCAAGAGCATCCATAGCATTTTTAACTTTCCAGTCCCCTCTTGTGTGTACTGCATTATAGATGTACTTTTGTGGTTTATCTCCACTACCTTTGTATGTACCTCCCCAATTTTCATAGAAAAAATTCATTCCAAATTGCCATGATGACCAAGGAGATTTTACTACTTGAGCCCCTTGTTCCATCAATTGTACTAATTCTAAATTCAAATTTTTTATTTCTTTTTTATTATTATCTCTCAACACATTCAACTTTGTTTGAACATCTCCAACAGAAGTTTTTAATTCTTCTCTTGTTGCTATTTGAGCAACTTGTGCTTTTGTATTAACTTCTTCAGAAAATGCACTTACCCCTAACATTAGAAAAAGAATTGCTAAACCTATAGAATATTTTACAGATTTATATCTTTTAGCTATAGAACGCAAATCCTTTTCAATCCTATGTAGATTGTTTTCCATTTTTTATTTTCCCCCTTTTGTATTCAATGTTAAGATTTTTTTATATTTCTTTCAATATTATATGATATTATTCTAATAATTTCAACAAAAAGATAATATTATATCTGTTATATAAAAATAAAAAAAGGACTGATTTAAATCAATCCTTTTCATTTTTTATCTTCTGTTCTTTCTCATCCAAGGTGGAATATCAATTATATCATCTGGAACTTCTTTTTTTCTTTCAGTTTCTCTAATAGGTTCACTAGGTTTAACTGTTTCCATTTTAATAAATGTTTCATTATTAGTTTCTATTTCATCTTTGAAATTATTTGCCATGATAGTAATTTCAATTTTATCTGAAAATTCAGGTACTATTGTAATTCCAAATAGGACATCTTCCACTTTCTTTCCAGTAGCTTGTCTTATTACTTCAGTAACTGTTTGTGATTCATTTAATCCAACATCTTCAGAAGTTCTTAAGTTAATAAGTATCTTATCTGCTCCTTGAATAGATTTTTCTAGTAATGGAGATTCCAATGCTTTTTCAGCTGCTTTTATAGCTCTGTTTTCTCCTTCTCCCTCTCCATATCCTAAAACAGCAATTCCTGAATTTTTCAATACAGATTTAATATCTGCAAAGTCAAGGTTTATGAATCCTTGTCCTAAAACTAGATCCACAACAGCTTTTATACCAATTCTTAAGATATTGTTTGCTTCTTTAAATGCATTAAGCATAGTTATATTTTTATCTGGTAAATCAAAAAGTTTATCATTTGGTATGATAACTAAACTATCTACATTTTGTCTTAAAAGTTCAATTCCACTTTCTGAATTTCTTCTTCTTTTTTCACCTTCAAAATTGAAAGGTCTTGTTACAACTGCAACTGTAAGAACATCTAATTCCTTTGCCACTTTTGCAATAACTGGAGCTGCTCCTGTTCCAGTACCTCCACCCATTCCAGCAGTGATAAATAGCATATCTGTTCCTTTTAAAAGTTCTTGAATTTTTTCTATATCTTCTTCTGCTGCAAGTCTTCCTATTTCAGGTTCAGCACCTGCTCCTTGCCCTTTTGTTAGTTTTTCACCAATTTGTAATTTTCTATCTGCTAGTGATTTTTCTAAGTCTTGCTTATCTGTATTAGCAGCTATATATTCTACTCCTGTTACTCCTGAATAAAGCATGTCATTGATGGCATTTCCTCCTCCACCTCCAACACCTATAACCTTTATTTTAACAAGATCTTTTATTCCTTCTGACATAAATATCCTCCTTATTTTCACCTAGAAAAATTCTCTTAGCCATCTTATGATTCTATTTTTCTTTCTTTTTTCTTTTTCTTTAGATCTGTTATCATCCATTGTTTCTAAAAAATCATCTATTTCTTCTTTGACACTATCTTCTTTTTTAGCTCTTATCACATCTCTTCTTGGAATTTGCATATTTGTTTCTTTAGTTCTCTCTATACTTTTCTTATATTCTCTTTCCATATCTTCTAAGAATATACCTACAACAGTTGCATCACCATAGAAACTATTTTTTATCCCCTTTAAAGGTATTGGTAACATTTTTCTAACTAGATAACCTGATCTATTTGAAACTTGTTCAGCTACTCCATCTATATCAACTGCTCCTCCTGTCAAAACTATTCCTCTAGCTAAGAGCCCATTGAAACCAGATTCATCTATTGTTGTATTTATAAATTCTATAATATCATCTGTTCTAGCTGCTATTATATCTTTTATACTTTTTAATGGTATCTTTTTTGTCCCATACTTGATTGTTTCATCTGATTCAAATTCTTTATTTTTTAGTTTTAATAATATTTCTTCTGCACCTTCTCTAGGTACTTTTAATATTATTGATAAATCAGAAACATAGTGTAATTCTCCTAGTGATTTTGTCTTAGCATAGAGAACTTTACCATTTTTCATAATTATAATGTTTGTCGATCCATAACCAATGTCTACATGAGCTACTCCCATTTTTCTTGTTTCTTCATCTAAAGTTCCTTTAGCTGAAGCATATGAGTCCAAATATATCTTATCTATATCCACCCCAAGACTATACAGGACTTCTCTGAATTTTTTTACATAAGCTTCTTCTACATATACAAAGTGTACATCTGCTTGTAATTCTTTACCAACCATACCTATAGGTTGCTTTATTATATTTGGTCCATCAACCTTTTTATTATACACTTCTTTGTAGAGTATCCTAAACTTATCTTCATTTTCTCCAAAAATTTGTCTTTTAGCCTTTCTTAACAATGTATCCATATCAGATTCTTCAATTTCTTTTTCAGGAAATGAAATTTTGACATTTACTGTTGTTGAGCCTACTCCAGGTCCACCTAAAGCCAGTGAAAGTCTTGTTATTGGAGATTCAACACTTTCTGCTTTACTTATTGCAGTTCTAATAGCTTCACTTAAGGCATTTATATCATAAATTTCTGATTTTCTCAAGCCTGCATGTTTAACTTTAACATAGTCAGTAATAGCTATTTTTGTAAAATCTGAACTCATTTCTCCAATAAGTAACTTTATACTATTATTACCGATGTCCAGAGCCACTTTTCTTATTACATCATCTCTCATTTATTATCACCTAAATATTTTATTATATAGTCGTTAAATCTTAAATCTATGTAGTCTATTTTTCTTTCTTTCGACATATTAAAATAAAGTTGTTGTGCTATCAAATATCTTTTGTTCTGTTTTTCTTTATTAACTTCATCATTTTCTTCTATTCTATTAGTTTTTATTTTAACTCCATCAGTCAATATTATAACAAACTCTTTATCGTTTATCTTATATATTTGAGAAATGTTTTTAAATATTGCTAAATCTGAAAGTTCATTTAAAAATTCTGTTATTTCTTTGATTTCGTCTTCGCTATTTGCCACAATAAATGGTACTTCTTCTACATCTTTTTCATTTAAGTAAGCAAATATCTCTCCAGCTTTATCCACTAAATAAATATTTTTTCCTATAACTGCATAGTAAGATAAGTCTTTCTCTTTGACATCAATACTAATTTCTCCTAAGGATTTTTTCGTGATTGTTACATCTTCAACCCTTACATCTTTTTCTAAAAATTCTTTTATTTCATTGCTATCTATATAAATAATATTCTTATTATATAATTTTTCACTTAGTTTTGTCAATTCTGGTTGTAACATTTTTGCACTCTCTTGAATATCTACTTTATTTATATTAAAGTAATCCAATCTAAAGAAATTTTGAGGCAACATATATACTAAATACATTATTATATTCAATATCAACAATCTTACTTTCATTAAGTTCCCCTAATTATTTCAAAAATGTTTCAACTGTCAATCTAACAACATCATCAAAAGTATATCCTTGAAGAGTTGCTAAATCAGGAATTAAACTTGTTTTTGTCATTCCTGGTGAAGAGTTTACTTCTAAGAAGTAAAGTTTTCCTTCACTTAGTATAAAATCACTTCTTGAAATTCCTTTCATTTTAAATTCTTTATGAATTCTTTCAGCTATTTTCATAGCTTCCTTATATGATTTATCCTCTATTTTTGCTGGGAATTCATGAATTGAACCACCTTTTGCATATTTTGAATCATAGTCATATAGAACATCTGCTTGAGGGATTATTTTTAATACTCCTAAAGCCTTTCCATTTAAAACTCCAACTGTCAATTCTTCTCCAATAATATAGTCTTCAATTATAGGTTTTCTAAGTTTTTTAAGAGCTTCCCCTGCCTCTTCTTTATTGTTACATAAAAATAGTCCTTTACTTGAACCTTCATCAACAGGCTTTATTATTACTGGAAATCTTTCAATAGAGTCTAAATCTCTATATGATTTTGGTACTCTTATTCCAATATTTTCTGCTATTTGTTTAGTTTTATTTTTATCCATAGTTAAAGCACTTGCAAGTACCCCTGAACCTGTATATTTCTTTCCTAAAATATCTAATACTGCTTGTATCTTACCATTTTCTCCGTTCCCACCATGTAGAACTAAGTATGCTAAGTCATAATCGTTTTCAAGAAAAGCTGTTACTTGATTATTCTCATCTAGTACAACTCCATATGCATCATAACCTTGTCTTTGTAAACTTTCTAAAACTGCTTCTCCACTTCTTAGAGATATTTCTTTTTCTGATGAAGTTCCCCCCATAAAAACTGCTATTTTCATTTCTTCTTTCGCCTCTTATTTAACAATTATTATTTCTTCTTCTAATTTTACTCCAAATTTTTCAAATACTGATTTTTTAACTAAAGTTAAAATATTTGTAATATCTTCAAATGTAGCTCCACCTAAATTTAGTACAAAGTTAGGATGTTTTTCTGCTATTTGAGCATTACCTATTATAGTTCCCTTTAGACCGCATTCTGAAATTAATCTTGCTGCGAAATCTCCTTCAGGATTTTTAAATGTACTTCCCAAACTTGGTTTATCTAAAGGATGTTTACTTTCTCTTAATTCTTTTATTTCTTTTACTCTAGCATCATCAAAGCCATCATCAAATTTAAAAGTTGCACTTAAAACTAACCAGTTTTTATCTTGAATTTCTGTTTTTCTATATGCTACTTTTAAATCTTCTTTTTTTATTTCCCTTATTTGATGATTTTCATCAAACACTTCTATTGATACTATTTTATCGAATATTTCTGTTCCAAAAGCTCCACCATTCATATATACAAGTCCTCCAATAGAACCTGGTATACCAAATAGGCTTTCAATTCCAGAATAATTTTTATCTCTCATAAAATCTGTTAAGTCTTTTAGGTTTGCACCTGTTTCAACTCTAACTAGATTAGATCCTAAATCTTCTATCTTATTTAATTTTTTTGTACAAACAAAAGTCTTATCCATAAAGTTATCAGTGAATAAAACATTTGTTCCATTTCCTAAAATAAAGATATTCGTATTTTCTTCACTCTTATATACATCTACTATTTCTTCTTTTGATTCAAGTATAATAAGTCTTTTAGCCTTTCCTCCAACTCTCATATTTGAATAATTTTTCATTTCTTGATTATCAAAAATTTTCATCAGACATTCCTTCCAATTCTTCAGCAATCTCATGAGCTAAAGTTGATATATCTCCAGCTCCCATAAAAATATATGTAGAGTCTTTTTTAACTCTAGTTACATATCTTTTTACATCTTTCCATTCATTCATAAGTTCCACATTTCCATGATTTATATGTTCTTTTAAAGTTTCACTTGAAACATTAAACTCATTCTTTTCTCCAGCTGCATATATAGGTAAAAGTATTACCTTATCCACATCTGCAAAAGCATCTTTAAATTCATCTAATAAGAAGTGTACTCTACTGTATCTATGAGGTTGGAATATCGCAACCAATCTTGAACTATCCACACTTTTTATAGCTTTTAAAGTTGCCTTTATTTCAGTTGGATGGTGAGCATAGTCATCAACTATTCTAACTCTCTTAGTTTTACTACCATAACCATTTTCTAATTCTTGATCATATAGTACATCATATCTTCTTTTTGAACCTTTAAATTGATTTAAAGCTTCTTGAATTTCATCTTTATTAAGTCCAAATTTTAATGCTAAATAGATTACAGGTAAAGAGTTTTGTATATTGTGTTCGCCAGGAATGTTTAGAGAAAATTCTCCTTTTAACTCTTTATTTACATAGACTTCAAAAATAGTTTTTCTGTCTACTATTCTGATATTTTTAGCATATATATCTGCATTTTCATCCTTTATCGAATATGTTGTTACAGATTTACCTTCAGGTAATTTTGAAATTGCATCCATCAAATTTTTAGAGTCCATACATATTATGGATTCCTTTTGTGTATGTAAGATGAATTCTATAAAAGATTTTTTAATATTTTCTAAATTTCCATGCACATCTAAATGATCAGCATCTATATTAGTAATTACTGAGTATTCAGGATTCATAAATAAAAATGAGTTATCACTTTCATCTGCCTCAGCTATAAAATATTCACTTTTACCAGGTCTAGCATTAGATTTTATTTCTGGTAAAATTCCCCCCACAACTATTGTAGGATCTTTTTTTAGCATAACTGCTGAAAGCATAGAAGAAGTTGTAGTCTTTCCATGAGTTCCTGCTATAGCTATACCAGTTTCTCTATTTAGAAGTTTAGCTAGTAATTCTCCTCTTTTTAGAATTTTTATACCATTTTTCTTGGCATAAGCATATTCAGGGTTAGTTTCCTTTATAGCTGTTGAAGCTATAACAAAGTCTGCTCCCTTTACATTTTCTTCATCATGCTCATTGTAAACAGTTATTCCCATTGACAGAAGCTCTTCTGTTACATAGTTAGAACAGATATCTGCTCCTTTTACATCATAACCTTTACATTTCATTATTTTGGCAAGTCCACTCATACCTATGCCATTTATTCCAATAAAATAAATTTTTTCCATTGCCTTAATTCCTCCAAATATCGAGATATGCTATAATCTCTTCTGCTGCATTAGGCTTTCTCAATGGTTTCAACCTAATTCTCATCTTTTTTAATTTTTCATCATTTCTTATAACTTCAAGAGCTTTTTTTATTGCTTCATCTAGCTCATCTTTTGTATAGACATAAGCTGCATTGTAATCCTTAAGAACTTTTGCATTTTCATATTGCCCAACCTTTATTGAACCATAAGGAATTATGATTGAAGGTTTTTCAAGTTCTATAAGTTCAGATATTGTCAATGCTCCTGCTCTACACACAACCAAATCAGCTGCAGCCATAATATTTAACATATCATTAAAATAAGGTTCTATTCTATCATTTTCTTTCTTTGTTTTCAAAACCTTTTTTAATTCAGTAAAATTATTTCCTGTAGCCCAGTAAACTCTAAGATTTTTTTCAGCACAGATTTTTTCCCAATACTTCATAATAGCATTATTGATATCTTGTGCTCCTAAGCTTCCACCTGTAATCAATAAAACTTTTTCATTAGGCCCTACACCTAATTTTTGTCTTTCAGTGGCATATCTCAAATCTTCTATTCCTATTCTTAATGGATTTCCTGTTACTTTAAATCTATCTTGAGACTTAATAGGAATATCGTCATAAGTCTTATCGAAGGCAAGGAAAGTCATCTTTGCCATTTTATAAAATAATCTATTTGCTGAACCTATGTTTACATTTTGTTCTTGCAAATATATTTTTTTTCTAAGTAAAATTGCAGCAATAATTGTAGGTACTGATATGTAATTTCCAAAACCTATAATAGCCTCTGGTTTTTCTTCTTTTATAATCTTATATGCTCCTCTTATAGCTTTTAAATATTTTCTTATATTCTTAAAACCTTTAGGAACTGATATATCAAGACCTATAAATCTATGCCCACTTTCTGGAACTATCTCATGTTCCATACGTTCTGTGCTTCCAACAAATACTGCTTCCACACCTTTTAATTTTAATCTATCTGCAACAGCTAGAGCAGGATATATATGTCCTCCTGTTCCACCTGTTGTAAGAATTACTTTTCTCATTTTGTACACCTACCCAAAAATTTTTAAAACTAACTCTTTAAAAACTTTCCCTCTATGTTCAAAAGAATTAAATTGATCATAACTTGATGTTGCTGGAGAAAGTAAGATCACTTCATCAGAATCTTTTGTAAATCTCTTTTTCATATCTAGAAGAGAATTTTCTATAGTTTCTAATTTATGAATTTTGCTAGCTTCATAGCCTACTTTCTTCAATTCAGTTTCAATCTTATCTGCTATTACCCCTATTAAATATACTTCTTTTATATTTTCTTTAATCATTTCTGCTAATGGTGCTAGATCTACTCCCTTATCATAACCTCCACAGATTAAGATACTATCTTTATTTGCTTGAATAGCAAATTTTGTAGAATCTACATTTGTTGCCTTTGAGTCATTTATGAATTTTACATCTCCATAGTTAAAGAACAATTCAGTTCTATGTTCCAAAGGAGTTGCTACCATTAAAAACTCTTTTAATTTTTCTCTATCTATATTTAAAATTTCAGCAGTGGCAACCATAAATAAAGTATTTTCTAAATTATGTATACCCTTTAGACTTAATTTATCTGCTTCAATTATAAAATCTTTTCCTACATAAATTTTATTGTCTTCAACATAGACATTTGCTTCTTTAGATTTTGATACAGAAATTCTTTTAGCTTTTATTTGTTTAGCTCTTTTTTCGATTTCTACATCATCAATATTTTCTATAAAATATTGATTTTCATTTTGATTTTTTGCTATATTAAATTTTGTATCATAGTATTCATCAAAACTCTTATATCTTTCTATATGATCTGGTCCCATGTTGATTATCATAGAGATATATGGTCTAAAATTTTCAACATTTTCTAATTGGAATGAACTAAGTTCTAAAGAAACAAAGTCTAAATCTTTTTCATGTAATAGAGCTTCAGACAATGATCTTCCAATATTTCCAGCATAGCAAGCTTTATATCCTGCATGATTTAATAGATCTGATATTTTCGCTGTAGTTGTACTTTTTCCATTAGTACCAGTAATTGCAATAATTTTTGTTTTTAAATTCTTTTCTACCATATAGTTGTATGCAACTTCTATTTCATCTAAGACTTTAATTCCTCTTTTTTGAACTTCTTTAACAAAATTATTGTATGGTATTCCAGGACTTTTAATAAAAAACTCTATATTATCTAAATGTTGCATAGCTTCTTCAGATGTCATAGCTTTTTTATCATCAACTAAAATAACTTCATAACCTTCTGTTTCTAACAGTGCTTTTGCTCCTGTTCCGCTTATCCCCATTCCATAAATCATTACTTTTTTCATTATAGTATCCCTCTCATCTTAATTGTTCCTAATGCTATTATTCCAAATATAAGTGTTGCTATCCAAAATCTTAAAGTAACTTTTGACTCTGGTATATTCATCAACTCAAAATGGTGGTGAATTGGTGCCATTTTAAATATTCTTTTTCCTCTTAATTTAAATGAACCAACTTGAAGTATTACTGATAAAGCTTCAAGTACAAATATAAATCCTAAGATTGGTAATAATAATTCTTGTTTTAAGATAATTCCTATAACTCCTAAAATTCCTCCAAGAGTTAAAGAACCTGTATCTCCCATAAATATTTGTGCTGGATAACAGTTATACCAAAGGAACCCTAGTCCTGCACCTGTTACTGCTGCCAAGAATACAGATAGCTCTCCTGAACCAACAGTATAGAATAAATGCAAGTGAGAACTCAATTCTGTATGTCCTGTAAAGTATGCCACTACCCCTAAGATAGTTGAACATATTATCATAGGCATTATAGCCAGTCCATCAAGTCCGTCAGTTATGTTAACTGCATTTGATGTTCCCATAAGTATAAGTTGGATTAAAACAAACATTCCTATTGCTCCAATATAATATGGATGAGCACTTATAGGATTTATTACTGAAAAATCTATCATAGGTCTACCTGTGAAACCAATATAGTATAGGTATGCCCATACCATTAGTCCTATAGTACCTTGAAACAACAATTTTTTCTTCCCTGCTAAACCTTTTTTGCTGACAGTAAACTTTCTATAATCATCAATAAAACCTATTGCTGCAAACATAAGCATAGAAACTAAAACAAGTAGAATCAACTTATTTGCTAAGTCATTTATCAATAAACTTGTTAAAAGTACTGAGGCTATAATCAAAACTCCACCCATAGTTGGAGTACCTTTTTTTGAAAAATGTGAACTAGGTCCATCATCTCTTATTTCTTCACCGAATTTTTTAACTTTTAAATATTTTATAAATGGTTTCCCTGCAAATAAAACTATACAAAAAGATATTACAAAAGCTAAAAAAGTTCTTAAATAAATTGACTTCAAAAATTCAAGTTCTGCAAAATACTCTGCTAAAAAATATAACAT
>ERZ772960.1186-NODE-1186-length-21401-cov-3.318936_pt1 | contig 21401 bp, 24 predicted proteins | sample MGYA00580678_ERZ772960 | MGnify/ENA primary metagenome ERZ772960 (study PRJEB29015, sample SAMEA2737930) | human oral metagenome | biome: human oral; feature: human-associated habitat; material: dental | place: China | collected 2059 ... | reverse complement strand
CTCACCTAAAATGTCGTGTTTTTACAAAGTGCAAGCAAACCTTGCACTTCCGCACCGGACAGTTCTCTAAAAGAGCCGCTTTTCATATCGCTTATGGTAAGATTACCGATTCTAACGCGTGTAAGATGCTTTATTGCCGCGCCTTCGCTTTGAAATACATTGCGGATTTCGCGGTTTTTACCTTCGATTAGAACGATTTTCATACGATGCGCATTAAGTTCCTCTGCGCGGCGGCACTTGTAAAATACGCCGTCAACCCGCACACCTTTTTCAAAACGTTCGGCAAGTCCGCGCGGAAGATTTAAACTCGTATCGACTATGTATTCTTTTTCAAGCTCTGCAGACGGATGCGAAAGAATGCGCGCAAATTCTCCGTCATTCGTAAACAAAATCAGTCCTTGACTGAACATATCCAGTCTTCCTACGTTGTAAAGCCTTTCGGAATAGGCGGCTTTAAGCAAATCCGCCGCAACGGGACGACCTTTTTCATCGGAAAGAGAACAGACATACCCGGACGGTTTATTCAGCAGAATGTAGCGTTTTTTTTCTTCGATAAAAACTTTTTTTCCGTCAACGCGCACATCATCTCCGCTGAAAACTTTTGTTCCCGCCTGCGTAACGATATTTCCGTTCACACTGACATTTCCGTCCGCAATCAATTTTTCGGAAGCACGGCGGCTTGCAACGCCGCAATGCGCAAGGTAGACTTGCAAGCGCATCGGAAATTCGTTATCGCGCAAGTTCGAACCTCTCTTCTTCGTTGTCATCCAGACGCGGCAAGTCGGCAATCGTGTTGAGGCGGAAGAATTTTAAAAATTCTTTTGTAGTACCGAATTGAATCGGGCGTCCCGGCACGTCTTTTCGACCTACTTCTTTGATAAAATTGCGCTCGGAAAGCAGGCGAATCATATTGTCCGCACTAACTCCGCGTATCGCTTCAATTTCTCCGCGCGTTATCGGCTGTGAATACGCAATAATCGAAAGCGTTTCCATAGCCGAACGGGAAAGTCTGCCGCTGTTTTTTTCACCGTAACGCTCGCGCAACACATTCCAGAATTCCTTTTTAGGCATGAGGCACCAACCGCCCGTAATCATCCCCAGTTCTATCCCGGAATTTTCCGCCCCGTACTTCTCTTTTAAATTTTCCAAACACGAGCGCACAACTTCTTCCGAAAGTTCCGCCGCATTTGAAATCGTTTTTTCTGATACCGGCTCACTTTCCAAAAAAAGTACCGCTTCCACCAATGCGGTTTCTTTTTCCAATTCCATATTCATACCCGAATTATAATAATAGGTTTAATTCCGAGTTTTATAAACTCAAGAAATCATTCTTCTAAGGCAAGCCCTAAACCTTTTTTTTCAAAGAAGGACACCAGCGGATACCTTTTACGCAATTTTGCTGTGCAAAATTGCAGCGGACGGTGAACCGGTTATACTATTTATATCCCATTTAGCCGTCCGCCGCCCGCACACAAAAGCACTCATCCAAGTCTTAAAAGCGTTTACGGGCGAAATTATGCTTTTTACGCTTTAAGCGAGCTTAAAAAAGCTCTTAAAAATCTCAATCCGCATAAGAATCGGTATCATCACCGGCGGCAGCGGGATTATCTACCGTTATGTCGATATTTACGGACTCTTCGCGCCCGTCCGCGCGCTTAAGAATTTTTATATCGCCGAAAAGTTTGTTTTGTAAAATTCTTATCATACGGAATTTTACCGCTTCAAGAATCGCCATAAACGCGCAAATGACATCCATTTCATTGCCGCTGCGCGTAATAAGATCCGTAAACATAAATTCGTTCCGATTTTCAAAAAGTTCGTTCATCAGCGTGATTTTCTCGTTTACGGAAATCTCCTCATACATATTCAAAATCTTTTCATTTGAATATTGCGATACCATATTTTTGAACAATTTTTGCATCTGCTGCAGCAAATCCCAAGTGTCTATTTCTTCCCACTCGGATTCTTTTTCATCAAACGGTAAAACACGTTGAATTTTACTGCGTTCAAAATTCCATTCGGAAGTATTTTCTTTTTCTTCCATAAGTTCGCTCAATTTTTTAAATTTCTGATATTCGATTAGCTTTTCCACAAGCTCTTGACGCGGATCTTCGGCTTCCTCATCGTCATACACAATCTCAATAGGAAGAAGCATACGGCTTTTCATATTCAAAAGCATCGCCGCCCACTTGTAAAATTCGGATAAATCGCCTAAATCCGTTTCCGTCGCATAATCAAGATATTCAAGATATTCTTCCGTAATCTGAGCAATCGGAATGTCATATATGTTTATTTCACTTTTATGAATGAGATACCAAAGCAAATCCAGCGGACCTTCAAAATCTCCCGCTTTAAATTTGCGCTTTATATCGTCGGCAGACTCCTGTTTTACCGGCTGCATACAAACCGCCGTCCGTTCACGCGTTTCTTCCATAATCGTACACCTGCAAAATTACGAATTCAGCAGCTCAATAAAATGCTTCTGTATTTCTACGGAGCATTTTGCTGCCCCTTGCTCGGGAAGAACTTTAAGATAGGACAAAAGTTTCTTCCTAAGAACAGAATCGGCAGAATCTTTTAAAATCTCAAGCGCAGGAAGAAGAACAAATTGCCTCTCGTGCATACGCGGATGCGGAATTTGTAAAGACGGCGTATCAAGTTTAATATTTCCGAATTCTTCGATATCGATATCAAGCGGACGCGAGCCGAAACGCACTTCTTTACTGCGATCGCGCCCGTATATGGCTTCCACCTCATGAATAAAATCCAGCATCGCAAAGGGCGTAAGCGTATCCGGAACCGTACACAGAGCCGCCATATTCAAGAATTTGTCCTGCTCGGCGACATACATGGGTTCGGTTTCATATATCGAAGAAAAACGAATATCACTTACAAAGTCTCTAAGCGATTTGCAGGCGCGCGCTAAAAGTTCAAGCGGTTCAATTCCGCCGGAACTTTTATTCGAACCCAAACCCAGTAATACTTCCGTCAATTAAAAAAGTCCGTCCTGTCCGGGCGCAGGAGCTTTTTTAGGCGCGGCAGTTTTTTCGGCAGGCTGAGCGGATGCGGTATCCGGATTTTTTTCGGCGGTTTTGGATGCGGCGGACGAAGAGGGAGTCTTTTTTGCGGCATCGGCGTTTGCTGCCGTTCCGTTTTTATTCTTCAACACTTGCCCCGGAAAAATCAAATTACGCAAATCGCGCTCAAGACCGTCTGCAAAATCTTTATTCTGCTCGATAAAACCTACCGCATTCTCATGCCCCTGTCCAACTTTTATATCGCCTTGCGTAAACCATGCGCCGCGCTTATCGATAAGTCCGTGTTTTACAGCGGAATCGAGCAGGCTTGCCGCGCGGGAAATTCCTTTACCGAAGTAAATATCAATTTCAACTTTGCGGAACGGAGGCGCAACTTTGTTCTTTACAACTTTTACGCGGACACGATTGCCTACGACATCTTCATCACCCTTCGAATCTATCGACTCCGTTCTGCGGATTTCAAGACGCACGGAAGAATAAAATTTAAGCGCGTTGCCGCCGGTAGTCGTTTCCGGGCTGCCGAACATAACGCCGATTTTCATACGTATTTGGTTTATAAAAACAAGAATACAATTCGATTTTCCGATTATTGCAGTCAATTTGCGCAACGCCTGACTCATAAGACGAGCCTGCAAACCCATGTGGCTTTCGCCCATATCTCCTTCGATTTCGGCTTTCGGGGTAAGAGCTGCAACGGAATCGACAACGATTATATCGACCGCACCCGAGCGTATAAGGCTCTCCGTAATCTCAAGTGCCTGCTCACCGGTATCCGGCTGAGAGACCCACAACTCGTCTATATTTACGCCAAGATTTTTTGCATATTGCGGATCAAGCGCGTGTTCCGCATCAACGAAAGCCGCAATTCCACCGAGCTTTTGCGCTTCCGCAACGGCGTGCAAGGCAAGCGTCGTCTTTCCCGATGACTCAGGCCCGAACATTTCAATTATTCTTCCGCGCGGATAGCCGCCGATTCCAAGCGCTTCGTCAAGCATAATCGAACCTGACGGAATTATATCGATTCCCGCATAATTTGCGTGCGTTCCGAGCTTCATTAAAGAGCCTTGCCCGAACTGTTTTTCAATCTGCAGCCGTGCCGCCTCAAGTGCCTTTAATTTTTCAGGCATATCATTGTTTGCTTCAGCCATTTTTTTCAATCCTCCGGTTTAAAAAATCATCATGTATATATATAGGGGACTTATATGCATTTCCGACAAATTTTACAAAAAAAAACATATTTTTATTTATTTCCGGGCATTTCAAGTATATCTTTCACACTTTGATACACAGCTCTTCCCTCAAGACAAAGTTTTCCGTCTTCGGAAGATATTTTTGCAAGGACGCGCACGGGTTTTGAGCTTTCGATTGTAGGAAGAACATTGAATTTTACGGGAACGACGCCTTCAACTTTCTGCATAGTCTCATAACCGACAAGCAAATCGAACGAATAGGAAGAAGCGTTCTGCGCTGCGTTACTTAATCGCCCCGACCAAACAACCCAACAATCCATATAAAGCGAAACGTCATTTTGAACTTCCGAATAAGACGGAACATCTTTTATAGTGTCGAAAGTCGGTTCTTCGATATATCCCATGAGAATGCGGGCATTCTGCTTTACAAGATTCGAAGCGTTGGAATTCAAAATCCTATTTATTTCGATTTGAGCCGCATTATCGCGGTAAGACTGGAAATACGCCATCGCTTTTTTGTACGAAGCCGAAATCTGCTGCGCCGACAGAATATATTTATAAGCCCCCGAAGACATATCCGATTCTTGCGCATTCTTACGCTCGTCGACGGTAAGAACAAGACTGCTCAAATCTGCACGCCCGCTTGCGCCGGAAAAATTAACGCGCGATGAAAAGTAAAATACTGCAAGCGCACCTAAAATGCACGCAAGCACGGGAAAAACAATTCCGGCAATTTTAAGAGGATTTGTTCCAAGCGGCGGATAAAATTTTTCGATTTTTCCCGTATCGACCCATTTGCAAATCGTACCGTAATCGCCGTCGGTTTTAATAAATTCCAGAGCCGCCGAAGCGATTTTATTCATGGGGTCATTATCAAGAATTTCCACATAATACTGAATAGCGCGAGCCGTATCTCCGCGCCTAAGAAAAATAACCGCTTGCCCCAAAAGCAAATTGGTACTTGTAAGCTTTATATTACGCGCGCGTTGAAAATACGACGAAGCCGCCCCCGTATCGCCTGCATAAAGACAGGCGGTCGCAAGAAGAATATAATAATCGAAATTTCCATCGTAGATTTCGCGGCGGCTTTCGAGCATGGTTATCGCTTTATTAAAACGCCGCCGATTCATCATGGATTGAGCAACAGCCAGAACATCCCGCATCATTCTTTCAGCCTCAAAATCTCCATGATTGAGTCAAGCTCCGCGTTAAGATTCAAAATCTCTTCGCGGTTTACTTTTTCCGTATCATTTTCGAGGGCATCTATACGCTCCAATAATTTGCGGACATATTCGTAATTTATTTTTTCCGGAGGAATCAAATCGGGATTAAAGTCAACGTTTGTTTTTTCAGGCTGAGATATTGCAGAATCCGCACCGGAAGAATTTTCGGAAACGGAATCGTCATCTTTTTGCAAAGCCTCGCTTTGAGAGTCTTCCGTGTTTACAAGTTTTTCTCCGAACGTATCGATAAACTTTTCTCCGGCAGGCTTGGCACCGTCGGAGGCAAAAGCTATATAGTAGACAAAAGATGTTTCTTGCCCCTGAGAAAGATGTACCGGCTCCCAGTTCAGAGCGACTGCGGAATTGTTATAAGACAATACGGAATCGAAAGTTCTCGACTGGATTACGGACGGAATCCAATTCTGCAGCAGCAGCAAATCTTTATTACTCAGAGATACGGCTTCCATAGGAGTAATATCCGCGCCGTAAATCAAAATTTGCATGGAAGTCTTTTTATTTTCCGAAATTATCCATTTTGCTTTATCAAAACGCCTAAACTGCATTTCCGTATTTACGACAACATTTTCCGCAGTAGAAAAATGAGAAATCGACTGCTCGCCCAATATCGTATCGAGTACGTTTTTTAGTGCGAAATCGGCAGCTTTTTTGCTTATATTTTTAACCGAAACCGTAACTTTTAAAATATCTTCGCTTCCGTTTAAGTCGGATTTCAGACATTCAAACTTTACGTGAACTCGCGCAACATCGGGGACAACGTAAATCAACTGTGCGCCGGTATCGTCTTTGCGCGCACCTATTACGATTCCGATATTATCCGTGAGCCTGTATTCTTTTTTGCCGACCCGCAGCGAAAAAAAGGAAGAAGTAAATTCGTCGTGTCCCGCAAGAACGGGGAAAGCAACTCCGTCCCGGTCAAGCGAATACAATTGAAAACTCCCCACCGTACCTTTTACGAGAACCTTTATATTGCCGACCGTATTTTCCATCGTTTTCGCTTGAAATACGCCATCTCCGCCGAGCATACCTACAACTTTTATAGGCACCGAAGATTGCTTTTCCAGCTTTTTCCGTTTTTTCAGTTCCGCAGCTTCCGCTTTTTTTTGTTCTTTGATGAGCTTTTTTTCCGCTGCGGAAAGTTTAAGCTTGCCGTTTACCGCAGGTGCAACGGTCAACGTCTCCGGCGCATCCGCATCAGTTGCAGCCGCCCGTTTTGATTTTGAATACGCGGAAAATAAAGACAAAAAAAATATTAACAAAAAAAACGAAACACGCAAAATTCGTAATCGACTATTCATTTGACACCTTCCGCAGTGCTGCGGACATCCAGAAGTTTTTGAGTTTCTCTGGCTTTTGCTTTAAGTTTTTCAAGAAGTTCAAGAGATTCGTTTGCTTCCGCCGTTTTGATTTTTCCGAGTTCTTCCGAAAGTTCCGCATTCTCTTTTTCCAAGTCCGCAACCTTTTTTTCAAGATCCGAATTATATTGTTTTAAATCCAAAAGCCGGTTTCTTGTCTGTGCCGTAGATTCCGAAGATGCAAGAAGAAGCTGCCTCTCGTATTCTTCTTTAGCCGCAAGATATTCTTCACCGGTTTGTTTCAAAAGATAAAGCAATTTTTCTTCACGAGCAGACTGAGCAATACTTTCGATTCTATACTGCGCCGCCGCAGCCTTTGCATCGTCGGGAAAATCGTAAAGAATCCGCGAATATAAAAGCTCCGCTTCTTCATAGCTCCCGGCGGCATAAAAAGATTCGGCTATCCAAAATAATGCGGATGCATACATCTCATGTTCGGGATATTGATGGCAAAAATCGCTCATCACAATTACCGATTTATCGTATTCGCCGAGATAATATAAAGCTCTGCCTTTGTGGTATATGACATAAGAAACGTAAGCACTGTCAAAAAAATTTTTAAGATATATTTCACAATCGTGAAAGGCATTTTTATACTCGCCGGAATACATTTCCGCCGTTATCAGCATATAATACGTTTCGGCATTAAAATTTTCAGGATACGCGACGGCTTTTCTAAGCAAAAAAAGAGAAGAAATCCAATCGCCGGCACGAAAAGCATCCGCGCCTTGCACAAATGCCGAAGACGCAAGACTTTGCTCGCCCGCATAGGAATAAAAAAGCGGCAAAAAAAATGCCAAAACGGCGCAAGGCAGAATTTTTTTCACTTCAAATCCTCCGGTTTAAAGTCCCCGTTAAAAAAAGCGGAACCGGAAACGATTATATCCGCTCCGGCTTGTATAACGGAAGAAACCGTAGATTTATTTACGCCGCCGTCTACGGAAATCTTAAAATTCGCACCGATTTCTTCCCGTATTTTTTTTAGCTCGGAAATTTTTCTTACACAAGAAGGAATTATCTTTTGACCTCCGAATCCCGGATTCACTGTCATAACAAGAACAATATCCGCATATTCAAGAAGTTCCCGCACGGCGGCTGCCGGAGTTGACGGCACAATCGAAATACCGGCTTTTTTTCCAAGCGATTTAATCCGCTGCATTAAACGGTGAGAATGAACACAAGCCTCATAATGAAATGTAATCCAATCTGCGCCGGCTTCCGCAAAAGAATCAACCTGCGCTTCGGGATGTTCCGTCATAAGATGAATGTCAAAAGGAAGTTTTGTAATATTTCGGAGCGACTTAACTACAGGCTGTCCATAAGAAATTTGCGGGACAAAACGTCCGTCCATAACATCGATATGAAGAATTCCGGCACCGCCGGCTTCCGCGAATTTTACAGCATTTTTAAGATCCGCCAAATCCGCAGAAAGCAGCGACGGTGCAAGTATAAGTTCACTCATTTGCGCAATAATAACAGATGGAAATTATATTGTAAATATTGAAGAATAATGCCCCACGGAAATCAATTTTCCCAAAATCAGCCGATAGTCCGAATGTCGAGACTTTCTATTTTTATAAATATCGGATATTAACTCACCTAAAAAATTAGAATATACGAATAATCCGGGATTCCAAAGGGCGGTAGTCCTTTGGTCGTGCCCAAGGAAGGAGGGTTTTCAAGGGAGGAAAACTGCGGGCTTCGAACTCCGAGCTGGTTTCCTCCCTTGAATATTTACTTTGAGTTTATAAAACTCGAAATTAAACCTAAAACAATATTTTTTCCCCGCTACCAGCCGCCTGAAGCTCCGCCGCCGCCGAAATGACCACCTCCGCCGGAAAAACTTTTTCCGGAAGAACTTGAAGAAAAACCGCCGCGTCCGCCGGAATATCCCGACGAACGAGAAGATCCGAGTCCGCTGCCGAGAATAAACCACGGAACAAAGCGGTGTTTACGCCCTGCAGAAAGGCTTGAAAATACTACGAACCAAAACAGAATAAACAGCAATCCTGCAAGCGGGCTTCCGTCCGATTCTGCGTCTTTTTTATTTGATTCGTCGTAGATTTCATTTCCTGCGGCAATCGTTCCGAGAGTTTTAACTCCGTTCAATATTCCTTCCGAATAATTGCCGTTTCTAAACGCGGGAACAATTTCATTGCGGATTATCATGCCGCATTTTGTATCGGTAAGTTTGTCTTCAAGCCCATAGCCGACTTCAATCCGTATTTTGCGCTCTGCAAAAGCTACAACGAGAAGTGCGCCGTTGTCTTTTCCGGACTGTCCCGGCTTCCAAGTTTCCGCTGCTTCATGCGCAAAACTTTCTATGCTGTCGTCTTCAATAGATTTTACAGTAAGCACTGCAATCTGAATCCCCGTCGCTTCTTCAACAGCAGAAAGATATGAGTCCAGTTCTTCTTTGTCTTTTAAATCGATTATATTTGCACCGTCGTTTACACGCCCGGTAAGTACAGGAATTTCAATAGAATGGAGAGCTGCCGCACACAAACACAAAATGAACGCAAAAAAACATATTTGCTTTTTCATAAATAAAATCTACGCCTCCGCAATCAGTTTTCCAAAATTGCAAGTCCGTCGGACAGTTCATTGGGATTTTCATCGTGCACGGGAAACTTTTCTTTCAAAAGCTCCCCGCATTTTTGAACGGCAGCGATAAACCCGTCTTTCGTTCTGCCGTTTTTTATTCCGTCTGCAAGGTCATCAGCGATTATGTTCCACAGTTCTTGGGGAATTTTTTCTGCAATTCCTTTGTCTGCGATAATACGCACCTGACGTTCCATATATGAAACGAAAATCAATATTCCCGAATGTTCTGAAGTGCAATAGACACCGCTTTCGGCAAAATGTCTAAAAGCTCTGTCGGTAACAGCTTTGTGTCTGACAGAATAAGGAATTATAAGACGGTCAAGTGCAGGGAAATTGAATAAACCGAACGCAATCGCAATTACAACAAGGATGGAAAGTCCGTAAAATGCGGGTAAGAACCAAACCGGCTGAATCCATAAAACGTAATCGTAAAAATCCTTTAGCTTTTTTGCGAACGGCAGCATAATTGCAAAAACAGCTGCCGCAGTGTACAAAGATGCCATGAGTTCCCAAAAAGAATAATCGCTGCTTTCCGATATAAGCGCAAGCGAAATCTCACCGGACGTGTTTTGTTCTGCGGCTTTTACGGATGTTTTGATTTCATCTAAATCCTTGTCCGAAAGGCGAATCTTTTTAAGCAGCTGTCTTTTATTCATTCCGCTCTGCTCCTAAAATTCGATTTTCGGAGCGGTTTGGGCTTCCGATGCCGCATTAAAATACGCTTTTGCCTTAAAACCGAACATATTTGCAAAGAACGCGCCCGGAAAGCGTCTTATCGTAGTATTATAACTTTGTGCAAGGTCGTTGTATTTCTTGCGTTCTACGGAAATACGGTTTTCCGTTCCTTCAAGTTCATCCTGCAAGGCAAGAAAATTTTGGTTTGCTTTTAATTCGGGATAATTTTCCGTAACAACCAGCAGTCTCTGAAGTGCGCCCGAAAGCGAGTCCTGCATTTTCTGAAATTCCGCAAGTTTTTCCGGATTATCCGTTACGCTGCTGTCGATATTGGTAACGCCGCCCGCTTTTGAACGGGCTTCAGCCAACTGCACAAATACGTCGCTTTCATGTTTTGCATATCCTTTTACGGTCGCAACCAAATTGGGAATCAAATCGAATCTGCGCTGATACACATTTTGAACCTGCGCCCATTGTGCTGTAACGCGCTCTTCCTGCTCTACCATGCCGTTATAAGTGCCGCTCACGCAGGAAGCGATTCCGCCGATAATAACGACGATTGCTCCGATTACAAGCAAAGTCTTTGTAAGTTTTGACATATATTCTCCTTCGATAAAGATTAAACCTGTTCGGAAACTTCAGTTTCAGAACAGGTTATTTTGAAAAATGGTGTTCTAAGTCGTTGAAATAAAACGATTTAAGACTCTCCAAGCTGAATGATGATTAAGTTATCATTCAAGTCTGTCGGTTACAAGGATAATGGAGAGAATATTAAAAGTCCATACGGAAAATTTGATTTCTGTCGTCTCATTTTTTTGACTTTCTAACAAAATTGTTATATTTTGCTTGCCCGCTGCATAAAATTTATGTATTCTTTCAACATGAAACATAACACAATTTTATTTGCATTAATTATAATGCTTACGGTATCTTTGCCGTCTTGTTCCAAACAAAAAACTTCCGATTCAAACACAAAGCAGCAAACACAAACAAGCGCGGCTCCTGATTTTTCATTAACGCTTTCGACAGGAGAAACGGTTAGACTTTCCGACTATCAAGGAAAGGCTGTTTTGCTTCATTTTTGGGCAACATGGTGTCCGCCTTGTCGTGCAGAATTACCGGAACTCAATAAACTTGCAGCAGAGCTTGCAAAATCTCCCGATTCCAAACTCGAATTTCTTGCAGTTTGTGTATCCGATGAAGAAGCATCAAGGGTAAAGTTTATGTCGCAAAACGGTTATTCTTTTAAAGGCGGACTTGATGCAAGCGGCGAAATCGCTTCTCTTTATAGAGTACAGGGAATTCCTTGCAGCTTTATTATATCTCCCGACGGCAAAATTGAAAAACGTCATGTCGGTGCGATGAACAAAGCACAGCTTGCCGCTTTTGTAAGCGGTTATTATGACGAATAATATTTTTCAAAAGGCTCTTGTTTTTCGCATTTTGCTTTTAGGCATCGCTGTTGCATTTATCGCAATCGGTATAATGCGCGGCGATGCGCTTGCCGTCTTTCGAAAAGCCGTGTTTATTTGTATGGAGTGCATAGGAATTGGCTGATATTCAAGCTGTACGAAGAAAGCTGATACAATTTACGGCAATGCTTGTCTACAATGCAGATGTCCGGCATTGGTTTACAGGTTCAATATCCGATTCTCCGTTAAAACACGGTTGTGTTCCCGGTTTGAACTGTTATTCATGTCCGGGCGCAATTTCATCCTGTCCGCTTGGCTCGCTGCAAAACACAATAGGGGGCGGAAGAATTCCTTTCTTCGTAACGGGATTTTTGCTTTTAACTGGAACATTGCTTGGGCGGGTCGTATGTTCTTTTTTATGCCCCGTAGGATTGGTGCAGGAATTATTGTATAAAATCCCTTCAAAAAAGATAAAAAAAACAAAGCGGAGCTTAAAAATCACCCGTAAGCTTTCGCTTTTAAAATACATATTGCTTGCTTTATTTGTGATTGCGCTGCCGCTGATTTTTTATTTAAAAAACGGAATTGGTTCACCATTTTTCTGTAAATTGATTTGTCCTGCGGGAACGCTTGGAGCCGGAATCCCTTTGGTAATTGCAAATGAAAGTTTAAGGCAGGCAATCGGTTTTTTATTTTCATGGAAAGTTTTATTGTCGGCAGCTTTTATAATCGTAAGCATTTTTATGTTTAGACCTTTTTGTCGATTTTTTTGCCCTTTGGGAGCAATTTATTCATTTTTCAATAAAACCGCACTATTCGGAATAAAATTAGATATTAAAAAATGTACCCACTGTAATGCCTGTACGGGACCATGCAAAATGGATACGCTGCAAGTAAACGACCGTGAATGTATAAGATGCGGCGAATGTATAAAACGTTGCCGTTTCGGGGCGTTAAAATAACTTTTCCGAAAGCTGCATTTCTTTAGGTTTCTTTTCATTGACGAATACTTATTTATAAACTATTATAATGTATATTATGGCTTTAAGTATCGCTACAAACCAGCTCATAAATAATTACTACGACTTGTATCGCGAAGATGAAATTGTGTTCACAAAGGACATATTGCGCTCTCTACATCTTGACCCGCGTCAGGTATACGTAAAATGTTCGGGAGCACAATGGCCGTGCATTATAAACTCGTCATCGTTCCAGATGGCAAAAATAATAATCGGTACGGCGGGCGGTGCGTTTCAGCAGATAACAAAAAAAGATGCTCCGCCGGTCAGTTTACGTTATTGCTTTATTGAACAGGACAATCAGCCTTTAATATTTTTTGTTTCGTGCCGCGTTTCCGATGTAACGCCCTACATGAATTCAAAAGAACTTGCAGTCATAACGCTTACATTTACGCAGAGACCGCCTGACGATCTGATATTCAAATTGGGAACGCTTTTGGCGGCAAACGACAGTTTTGTAAAACGCAGCGAAGAACGCATTTTAATCAATGAATCTACAATAAGAAAACTCGGACTCGATAAGAAAGAATCCATAGCTTATATCCAGAATGTTCCCAGACGCTGCATCTTATGGAATATTTCGTTCTCCGGCGCAAAAATCATAATTATGGGGATTGCAAAGTTTATTGAAGGCAAAGATATTCTGATTAGACTTACATTCTCCGAGCCGAACGAAACCATAGATATGAAAGGCACAATCGTTTCCGCAAGCAATGTTGAAGGCAGAACGGATCTTATTCAAGCCGGTATAAAATTCGATGCAAATCAAGTTCCGCTTGCTTACAAAATCAGAATCAACGAATACCTTACGGCAAACAGAAAGTCTTTCCTTGACGCTTCCTACCGTATGCAGAATGCGCAAGAAGCGGATCAGACCGTTTCAACGGAAGCTGCGGCAACCGCAAACGTTTTAGGAATGACGGAAACAAAATAAAGCCTCATCGTTTTTGTCGACGGAACCGTTTTTCAAAATGCCGGAACGTATCTATTTAAATTTAAAATAAATTTTAGGAATTATTATGAATCTTTCAAATCCGTTGGAATCGGTTTATTTCATCACTTTGCCCGACAATTTTAAACTCTCGGAATACGCTCTTAAAATCGATAAAACCGTTCCCCTTCCCGTACAGAAAAAAAGCGGCGAATCCGAGCCGGATATAAAATCTCTTGAGCCGGAACAGATACTCGCGGGAATTCTTACGGTTCTTGCATACGACAGACATAACAAAAATCTTGACTACTACCGCTCGATAATTAAAAAAGCCCGCCCCGATATTCAAAGAGAATTGACGGAAGCTGCTATCCTAAAATCGAAAGACGAAGATTGGGAACTTGCCGAAGAACTTTTTATGACACTTCGCGGTTTGGAGCCGGAAAATCCAGTTACTGCGCTTAATACGGCAATATTTCTGGACACTAGAGCGGAGTCCTACCGCAAAGCGAATTTAAATGAAGATGCGGACGCTTATGATAACGACGCTTTTAAGTATTACAAAGAAGCTATGAATGCCGAACCGCCGCTGCCGGATGCATTTTTTAATTGCGGATTTTTTCATTTAAAGCAATATGATTTCCGCGAAGCGAAAAGCTGCTTTGAAACTTATGTTGCGCTCACTTGCGATGCAAAAGATGAAGAACTCGGCGAAAACGGCATTTACAAAAAAGAACGTGCGCAAGAGCTAATCGACCGCATAAACAATGAAAATCTTGAAGATAAGGCATTTTTAAACGCATATAAACTGATTTCAGGCGGGCAGGAAGAAAAAGGTTTAAAAGAAATACGCTCTTTCTTGGAAAAAAATCAAAAAGTTTGGAACGCATGGTTTTTGCTCGGTTGGGCATTGCGCAAGCTCTGCCGCTGGGGGGACGCAAAGAAGGCATTTGAAGAATCTATTGCTTGCGGCGGAAACGAAAATGCCGACACGCACAACGAGCTTGCAATTTGTCTTATGGAGACCGGAAATTTATCCGGTGCAAAGTCGGAACTTTTAAAAGCGCTTTCTCTTGCTCCCGAAAACGAAAAAATTATTTCAAATCTCGGTTATCTTTCACTAAAAGAAGGGAATAAAGCCGAAGCGCAAAAATATTTTGCTGCGGCGTTGGAGTATTGTCCCACCGATAAAATTGCCGCCGCAGAGCTCGCAAAACTTGAAGCGGGTATTTAAAAAGAATATACGCTTTTACGGCATATTCCGCCCGAGTACTCTTTTTTGCAGGCATATTTTAGTTATTTATTCCCAGTAAAATTACTTCTTGATTTTTTGTCGTTTTAACTTAAAATACAGAACATGACATACATTCAAAATCTTGTTGAATATTATGACGAACTCCACCCTATAGATGCGTCTGTAAAGCAGTTCTACGGGAAGTTTAAGCAGTCTCTCGGCTCTCCGCCTAAGCTGCTGAACATTGCCTGCGGAACCGGCTCTTTGGAGTTTGAGCTTGCAAAGAACGGGTTTGACGTTACGGGACTTGAAGTTGCCTCAGCTCTTTTGGATTCCGCAAACTTAAAACGCCGCAGTCAAATTCTTTCCATCAGATTTTTTAAAATGTCCGTTTTAGATATGAATAAGTTTTTAGGTAAAAAGTTTTACAATGTAATTTCCTGCCTTAATAATCGCCTGACTTTCGTACACGATCGGAATTTAATGAAAAAAGTTTTTTCGGACTGCATGGAGCTTCTTATACCGGGCGGAACTTTGGTGCTGCAGCTTTACAATTACAAAAAATTGGGCAATGCGCATAAAAATCCGATTTCGGCAAAAAGCAGTATGCGGGTGAATTTTTACACGGAAATATACAAAGAAGTTGACGGTTCGTATTTCTTAAATAAAAGTATTAAAAACAGCAGCGGAAAAATCTTACCCGTATTGCAAAAAGAACGAATTTATCCGATATGCGCGGATGAAATAGAAGAATTTGCAAAAGCTGCGGGATTTAAAAAGTGTGAATTTTATTCGGACTTTGCGGAAACCCCGTTTACGGAAGACTCGCCTGAATTGCTTTGCAAAATAAGTTAGTTCCCGCTTAATCGATTCTCCACTTTCCGTTTTCCTTTGTAAAACGTTTCGCATTTATTTCCAGAAGTCTACCGTCTTCGCCGAGCATTTTTACCATCGATGTTATAAAATTTACTTCGGTTATTCTAAAATTCGTGCCGTCGTAAACTATGTGCAAACCTTCTTGCGGCATACGCTTCTTGGCTTCACTGTACCAATCGAATTCATAGGACAGGCAGCATAAAAGTCTTCCGCACTGCCCGGAAATTTTTAATGAATTTAATGAAAGATTTTGATCTTTTGCCATTCTGATTGAAACGGGACGAAGTTTATCGGATATTCCATGACAGCACAGCGGGCGGCCGCACATTCCGAGACCTCCTGTGATTCTTGCTTCATCACGGATACCGATTTGACGCAATTCGATCCGCATTTTAAATACGGAAACCAAATCTTTAACAAGTTCTCTAAAATCTACTCTGCTGTCTGAGCAGAAAAAGAAAATTACTTTTTGCTCGTCTGCCAAAAAATGAACGGTAACAAGTTTCATATCAAGGCGATGTGCAGCTGCTTTCTCTTTAAATATTCGGAATGCTTCCGCTTCTTTCGCCTTAAATTCTTCCATCTTATTTAAGTCTTCTTTTACGGCTTTGCGCTCTATTACTACGACTTCAGAAAGTTTTACGCCTATGGGTTTCGCCGCGATTCCTTTTATTTGAACCATATCCTTGCCGTATCGGGTTGCTGCAAAAACAAAATCGCCCGGTTTTATATCAAGATTTCTGTCATTGCGCGCATAAACTGTTTCACTGGAATAATTCATACGCAGTACGTAAAGGGGTTTCTCAAAGACAAGTTCTTCGTCGATGGTTTCCGTTGTGTCGGAATCTTCCAAAGCAGACAGGTTTATATTTTCATCTTCAAGGTCATTTTCAAATATATCGCTCATAATTTTTCCAATTTATTTAAAAACGTAAAGCTACCTTGTAAAAGTATGTTTCAGAGTTACAGCTTCTGCTTTTGAGCGCGTCTGCATTGATTCTAAAAATATGTACAAAATATATTTACGCGTATATTTTTTATTCTGCAGCATGATTTGCATGGTCAAACCTTAATCTATACTGCACATTGCGCCATTATAGCCATTAAGCTGCAAAAAAATCTACAACAAGCCCTTTTATTTCATCGATTTTAGAAAGCATTTTTATTTTGTCCGAATGATTTTGTAAAATCATAGACGCAAGCTCTTCAATTTTTTTATCAAGCACCCGCACTTGTACAAGCGGATCGCGTTCCCGCTGCTCTGAAAAAAAAACGCTTTGCTTTTTTACATAACCGCGTCTTTTCGTTTTGCATACTTCATAATTATTTTTTGAAACATAGCGGATGAAATTCCCTACAGAACTTTTAAAGTCGGCAAAAGATGCGGTATCCATCTTTTCAATCAATTTATCGCCTGCAATATCGACTGCGTCTTTTAAAAAAACAAGGGCTTCTTCAATATCCATTCCGGCAATTTCAGACGGAAGCCCTGCCGATATGAGTTCTTCGACTTCCTGCGTTCTTTCAAGCATAGACGCGAACGGCGAGCGTTTCGTCTTTGCAGCCTTTTCTTTTTGTTTTATCGATTCTTGAGATGCCTGTGCCGCCGCCGAAAAATATAGTGAAGAATTTAGCGGATCAACGGAATTCATATACTTTCAGCCTTGTCCAGTATCGCTTTGGCTTCAAGAAATTTATTTGCGTGTTCGGCGCATTTTTCTTTATCGGAAATCGATATGCAATGCCCGTGAAAGATTACTTTGTCTTCCATTTGAACTTTTCTAGTAATTATATTGCCGATTACTGCAGATGATGACAAAAGTTTTACACTTTCGGGGGCGGTAATATCGCCCAAAACGATTCCGCCGATGATTGCGGAGGAAGCATCTATATTCCCTTTGATTCTTGCGTTTACGCTGACTATTACGGCAGCATCCGTTTTAAGATTTCCGTCAAGGTCTCCGTCTATACTTACCGAACCGTTGATATTCAAATCACCTCGGACAAGGGAGCCGTTCCCGATAAGCGTGTTGATTGAAAAATTGTCTGCACGCAACGCCATAAAATGCTACCGGGATAACTTTACGTTTATATATTTGCTCGGATCTACAACATCGGAACCGATATGTACTTCGTAATGAAGGTGAGGTCCGGTTGTAACGCCGGTGTTTCCAATGTTTCCGATAACTTTTCCCTGCTCAACAAATTGCCCTTTACTTACACGAGTCGCACTCAAGTGCGCATAGCGGGTGTAAATTCCGTGTTTATGGCGAATAATTATATAATTTCCGAAGCTCGCATCATATCCTACCGTAACAACTTGCCCGTTCGCGGTCGCCATTACGGGGTCTCCGGAAGACCATGTAGAAAAGTCAATTCCTTTGTGTATATACCATTGTCCGGTAATCGGGTGTAAATTGGGACCGAACATCATGGATATATGCACGTTCGGATTTTTTACCGGCCAAATATTGGGAATCTCTTTGAACAAAGAATTCTGATTTTCAAGCATTTTTCCAATCTGCTCGATGGGCTGCACCGAATTTTCAAGATAAGATGTAAGGGAGCGGATGCCTTCCGTTTCTTTTACGGAACTCTTTACCGTATCGGATTTACCGAACAGCGAAGACAAATCTCCGTTATGCAGGGGGTTCTGCGCAAAATCATTAGTTCGGTCAAGTCCCAAAAGCGAAAGAGATTGAGAAAGCGATGCCTGAAATCTTTTTGCAGTCTGCAAGAGATTGGTATTTTCATCTCGCAGCTCATCCAAACTCGCCGCTGTTTCACGGTTGGAAGTCATTAACGAACTTATTTCCGCAGACGTGGAGATTGCTCTTCTATTGAAGTATAGGAATGAAATTACGATTCCGGCAACAAGCAATATACCCGTAGACATTGCAAAAACATTTGTCTGGAGATTTATGACTTTGCCCTGTGAGTGCGGCACAATCATAATTGTCAACTTGCCGTCAAAGATTTTGAATATCTTTATGAAAAAAAGTTTTAAAGCCCTGAAGAACGAAATACATTCATTTTGAATATTAGAAGCGAATCTTTTTTCAATCTTTTTATATCTTTGTGTTCTGGACAATTTTATCTCCGTAGTAAAACATCACTTCCGAATTTTTAGCGAGTATAACACAGCAAGTTATTATATGTCAAACAAATACATTTCTACGGCATAACGAGTTTCCGGCAGGTTAGTTATATTAAGTTGACAACTCGATAAAGGTATATTATCTTTATCGGCAGGAATAGCAGTAAAAAACACTATTCATTTGTAAGACATTCCTGTCTTTTATTATAATCTTTTGGAAGAAAGCCATGCAGTTTTTTGATACTCACGCCCACATCGGGCTTATATACGATGATCCTATAGAGCAATTGCGTGTAATACATCAAGCTAAACAGGCAGGAGTTACGCGCATAATCAGCATAAATAACAGTCTTCACGATTTTGAACGGGTTTATCCGGCACTTAAAGTTGTTTCCGGAGTTTACCATGCGGTTGGCGTTGCACCGTCGGAAGTCGTGAATCCGGGTGCCGATTATGCAGAAAAGATAGAGAAGTATTTAACTTATCCTAATGTACTTGCTGTGGGCGAAATGGGGCTTGATTATTACAAGCAGTTCGGAAACAAACGCTCACAGATCGAACTTTTTATAACCCAGCTTGAAATTGCTCAAAAGCATAATCTTCCTGCAATAATACACAACCGTGACGCAGGAAAAGATGTTTACGATGTCCTGCGCGAACGTATTCCCGACAGCGGTGCAATTTTTCATTGTTATTCGGAAAATGCTGCTTACGCTAAAAAATGTCTGGATATGAATGTTTATTTTTCATTTGCAGGAAATTTGACATATCGAAATGCGCATAATCTCCATGAAACTGTTCTAAATATTCCGCTTGATAGGATTCTTATTGAAACCGAAAGTCCTTTTATGATTCCAAATGAGTTTCGGGATAAAAAGCGCACAAAACCGGCATATCTTACTTCTACCGCAAAATTTCTTGCGGATATGTTGGAACTGCCGCTTGAGGAAGTTGCCGCACAGCTTTGGAAAAACAGCTGCAAAGCATTTAAATTGCCGGAAGAATAATGCTCTATCATCCCGTAAAAATAGGAAAGCTCGAACTTAGCGGAAATATTTTTCTTGCACCCGTAGCCGGTTACAGCGACCGTTCGTTCCGTTCGATATGCGTAGAACACGGCGCAGCTTTTACGTATACGGAAATGGTTTCTGCCGAAGCTCTTGTAAGAAACAATTTAAAAACGGAAATTTTAATGCGCCGTGCAGAAAATGAAACTGCTTATGCCGTGCAAGTGTTCGGAGGAGAGCCGGAAACGGTTGCGGACGGCGCAAAAATAATTTTAGAGAAAACAAACTGCGAATGTATCGATATAAATTGCGGCTGCCCCGTACCGAAAATCATAAAAACCGGAGCAGGTTCCGCGCTTACGCGCGATCCTGAAAGATTGTACAGCGTTGCAAAAGCGGTTGTTCAAATCGCCGGCGATATTCCCGTTACTGTAAAGATTCGTTCCGGGTGGGATGAAAATCACATAACGTGGAAAGAAGCCGCCCTTGCCGCCTTGGATGCAGGCGTTTCAGCGATAACCATGCATGCACGGACGCGCGCACAAGGATATGAAGGCAAGTCGGATTGGTCTAAAATAAAAGAATTAACAGCTCTTGCTGCAGGAAAGATTCCGATATTCGGGTCGGGAGATTTGTTTACGCCTGAAGATGCGGAGCGCATGCTTTCGGAAACAGGCTGCGACGGCGTTATGTTTGCGCGGGGAGCGATGGGAAATCCGTTTATATTTGATAAAACGATTCAACTTTTGACGACCGGCAAATACGATGATATTCCTGTACAAAAGCGTATTGAAACAGGTTTCAGAGAGTTGTTGAATCTTTCCAATGATATTGGAGAAAAACCTGCTTGTCTTGAAATGCGTAAAAGATTCTGCGCTTATTCAAAAGGAATAAACGGAGGTGCTGCGATCCGTGAAAAAATAGTAAAAGCGCAGACGATTTCGGACTATAAAGAGTTGTTTAATTCCGTCGCCGACACAAGTTTTTGATAAAAGCTCAGCTTAATCTATAACACGAAAAATAATTTTAAGTCGTTGTTGATTTTTATCAGGCTGCTAAAAAAGTTTGCGAATTCTTTTTACAGCCGTGTCTAAAATATTTTTACAATATCGTTAAAATCCCTTTTGGGGACGCAGTAGTTACCGTCATCATCAATGTAATACTTTACATCACCGTCTTTCATTTTTGTTACGGAACTTTTATGCAGCGGATACCCAAGTGCGATTACCAATATTAAAACTTCATCATCCGGTATGGAAAGAAGTTCTTTGATTTCTTTTGATTTAAATCCTGCCATTATGCAGCTTCCTACACCGTTGTCCCACGCGCAGGACACAATCGATTTGGCGGAAATTCCTGCATCAATGTCGGAATATGAACCGGCTCTGCCTTTTTTGGTCATCGCTATAAATGCAACCGGCTGCTCGTTCTCTTCAGGATAACCTTGTTCCGGCGGAAGATATGCCGCCCATCGTAGATAAGGTTGTACGGCTTCAACCGTATCTTGGCTTTTTACAAGATAGTAACGCAGATTTTGTAAATTTCCGGCACAGCTTGAAGTTCGTGCACATTCCAACATTCCGGTAAAAACATCATCAGGGATTTGCCTCTGCTCAAATTTTCGATAAGTGCGGCAAGTTTTTTGTAATTCAAAGAAAGTCATGAGTACAATATAAAAAGTTTTGTATTAAGTTGCAATGTTATAAAAATTAGAATGAATAA
>ERZ772960.1185-NODE-1185-length-21410-cov-5.720066_pt1 | contig 21410 bp, 16 predicted proteins | sample MGYA00580678_ERZ772960 | MGnify/ENA primary metagenome ERZ772960 (study PRJEB29015, sample SAMEA2737930) | human oral metagenome | biome: human oral; feature: human-associated habitat; material: dental | place: China | collected 2059 ... | reverse complement strand
TCACGATTAGAAAGAGGGGGTTCTGTGTTTATTGGGCGTACCCGCGAACTTGAATTTCTACAAGAGTGCTACGACTCCCCGCGCGCTGAACTTATCGTTCCTTATGGAACAAAATGGGGCGATATAAAAGGCAATGTTATTTCTAAAGTTACTCCGCACGCTAATTTTCAAGTGATTGTCTGGAGAAAACGCGGTAAAACAGGTGCTGAATTAAACGATAATGATATATTCGGCGGTAATACGATAATATATGCCGAAACGCAACAGATAAACGTTACCATCACGATTAAAGGCGACGGTCATGTTCAGCTGGCTGCTGATTCTACAATTACAAAACCCTATGGAGTAACGTGGGGCGAAATAAAAGATGAGGCAAAAACCAAGATAACTTGCAACTCAGGCTATGTATTTGCCGCATGGAAAAAAGGCAGCGCAACAGCAGAAAACGAATTGGCTGACGTGGATGACTTTAAAGAAGACACCGACGTATATGCGACAACGCAACAAGTTCCCGTTTCCGTCGGGGTAAAGATAACGCCGCCTGCAGGAGGTATTACAGGACACAACATTTCGTATACCTTGCCCGCCGCCGACGCTTCTTCATGGAAGGGCGTATTTATCGACGGACGCACGGTCAATTTAAATGCCTACAATATAGGTAAATACGAAGTTAGTGTGAAAATATGGAATGAAGTATATGAATGGGCAAAAGAAAACGGCTATTCGTTTTTTGATTTTGATCCGGAGGATGAAGATACTCCTTCCGAAGACGAACAGCCGATGGCGAATATAAACTGGCGCGATTGCATAACGTGGTGCAATGCATACACCGAAATGTGGTTCGGAACGACGAACGAATGCGTGTACCGCAAGGGGTCGGTATCGGGACAGGTAATAAAGGACGGAGCTACCGACGGCGATAGCGCTTATTGTGATTTTTCAAAAAAAGGCTACCGTTTGCCGACCGAAGCCGAATGGGAGTACGCCGCACGATATCAAGGCACCGACAACGTCAATGCGGAACAATACGGCAGTATCTATTTAACCAATTTGAATTCCGCAAGCGGTGCAACAAAACCCGTCGGTTTTGAAAATATGGCAATGCCGTCAGGTGAAACCTATGAAACCTTACGCGCGGAAACCGCCCGTGTTGCGATTTTTAATAAATGGTGGGACGGTACGGCTTTTGTACCACAAACGCCGCCGGTAAGCGGCAGGGCAAATGTCGGCAGCAAACCTGCAAACAAACTGGGACTCTGCGACATGAGCGGCAATGTTGCCGAATGGTGTTGGGATTTGTATATCGAAACCGTAACGTCAAGTACGGACGAATATCCTACGGGGCCTTTCCCATCGCATGAGACTACACATATCGTGCGCGGCGGCTACTGGTCATCCGGCATTGACAATGCTGTTTATTTTTGTATGACCGGCAAGCGGGATAAAAAAGCGTCCAGCAGAGCCGATCCTATCAGAGGCTTCCGCTTGGCGTGGAAAGAATAGCCGTGACCGTAAGGGCAGCTTGTCTCTCTACGGCGAGCTGCCCCTTTGTTTTATATGCTTTATAAGTCCTGAGTTTTTTCAGCGGGTATGCGAAGCAGGGCGTAAAAAACCGTGCTTTCGGAAATTGCGGAGTTTTACCGATTCTGTGTTCCGTCCGCTATCGTAAAAAATGCGGTTTCGCTTTCCCAATCGAAGACCGTGTTTTCTCGCGCACTTTCGAGGAGACGCACGATTCTTTCGAGCTCTTTCGGAGAAAGCGAACGTGCTATCCGAGCGCCGTATGCGGACGCTTTTGCATCGAACCACTTTGCAAGTTCCTCTTCCGTGATCCGCCGTTTTTCGACGAAGCGGCGCGATAAGCTTCGTACGGTAAAGCCTTTTTTTTCGAATGTGCGGATGACGGACGACGCATCCCAGTTGAAAAGCGGGTTTTTCGTATCGCCGAAAAATTCGTCTTCCGCCGCTTTCATTTTTGCAAGCGTATCTTCGTATGCGCCGAGCGTTGCGGGCGTGAGTATCTGCGTTTCGACGATGCGGCTCAAATACTGAGCGCTTTTGGGAATGCGCTGCGCGACGACGGCAAGCCATCCTTCGGCGAACACCGCTTCACCCGCTTGTTCGCTTTCGGCAGGGGAGGACGCTTCTTTTTTTCGCCCCATGTACGAAAGAGAAGAGGCTAGGGATTCGATCGATGCGGGTGAGATAAAAGGATTTCGGAAAAAGAGACGGTCGAATTCGGCGCCCCGATATGCGAACTGCAAGACGACATCGGAAAAGATTTCGGGAGTGATGCCGTCTCCGCCCGCTCCTTCGGGGAGCACTTGCAGGACGGGTTTATCCAAATCGCCGAGCGTCCTTCCGTACTGCTCGAGAATTTCTTTTCCCTTTTCGGTACGGCAGAGTCCGCACGTCATCCCTTCGGGCGTTTTCCGCGCGACGTCCCACAGTAAAAGACCGTCGTCCGCGTTCCACACGAGCGAGCGGTGATGGCGGAGGAGACCCGCGAGTTCGGTCATCGTATCGCGCACCGCCAGAAGCACTTCCGCTCGGTTCGAGTCGAGACGCGCCCTCCACGATTTATCGGCTCTGTCGAGCGCCGTCTCCTTTGCCGCGTCTGCGGGGCTGAAGGTGAGGTGTTCGCCTTTTTTATTGTTAATAAAATGTACGGCATCGTGCTTCGTAGCGGTCGCCGTTTTATGCTGTGCGCTTTCATCGGCCGAGACCGATTCCCGTTCGAGGAGCGAAGCGATTTGGATTTCGCGCCTTGAAAGCACATCTCCTCGTATCGTTTTTTCGTAGCCCTGTGTGCCCGGCGTATAAAAAACGCGGCCGACGAGAGCGTCGGGTAAATATTGTTGTGCGACCCAATGGTCGCGGTATGCGTGCGGGTAGAGGTAGCCTTCTCCGTGACCGAAACCTTCGGTATCGCGGTTTCCGTCGCGCAAGTGATTGGGCACTTCCGCGTCTTCTTTTTCCACCGATGCAAGCGCATCGAAAAACGCCATACTGCTGTTCGATTTCGGCGCCGTCGAAAGATAGAGCGCCGCGTGTGCGAGAAAGTAGCGCCCCTCGGGCATGCCGACTCGGTCGAATGCGTCGGCGCAGCTTGCGACGATGCTCACTGCGTTCGGATCTGCAAGTCCCGTGTCTTCACACGCCGATATGAGCATTCTCCGGAAGATAAAAGAAGCGTCTTCTCCTGCGGCGACCATGCGCGCGAGCCAATACATCGCGGCATCGGGATCGCGCCCTCTCAGGCTTTTAATAAACGCGCTGATGATATCGTAATGATAATCGCCGTCGCGGTCGTAGAGCACGACTTTTTTTTGAATCGATTCTTCGGCGGCTTCGCGGCTTATGTAGATCGTCGAACCCCACGCGGGAACGGGAGGCGAGGCGGCGGCATCCCATTTTTCGGGTGTCGTTTCTACTGCGAGTTCGAGCGCGTTCAGCAAACTGCGCGCGTCTCCGTTCGCCGTTTCGATCAAGTGTTCGAGAGCGCCTTTTTCGAATTCGACTTTCCAATGACCGTAGCCGCGCTCTTTGTCGCCGAGCGCCTGTTCCGCTGCTTTTCGCAAATCGCCGGTTGTGAGCGGTTTCAGTTGGAACACGCGGCTTCTGCTTACGAGCGCTTTATTGACTTCGAAAAACGGATTTTCGGTCGTCGCTCCGATTAAAATGATCGTACCGTTTTCGACCCACGGCAGGAGGGCGTCCTGCTGCGCTTTGTTCCAGCGGTGCACTTCGTCGACGAATAAAATCGTGCGGCGGCTGTAAAGACTGTAAAAGTCTTCGGCCTGTTTGATCGCCGTTCTGATGTCGGCGACTCCCGTGAGCACGGCGTTCAGCGTGATAAAATTGCTTTTCGTATGATTTGCGATGACGCGGGCGAGCGTCGTTTTTCCGCTTCCCGGCGGCCCGTAAAAGATAACCGACGAAAGCTGATCGGCTGCGATCGCGCGCCTCAAAAGCCTGCCCTTGCCGACGATGTGATCCTGCCCGATGTATTCGTCGAGCGTCCGCGGTCTCATCCGTGCGGCCAGCGGTTCGCGGAGCGCGTGTGCGTTTTTAAAAAGGTCGGCATCGTTCGATTCGGACATGATATCAGTATACTGCGTCTCCGTCCCTTTGCCTATCGGAAGGTATTTGCCGATCGGACGGAATCGATATTTGACCTTCGACGTCTATCTTTAAAAATTGACTGTTTTTTTTTAAGGATTATTCTCTGTTCCAGTTGCCGCGGGACGGATAGTACGACCAGAGACCGACGTCTTTGTAGTTGCCGCCGCTCGAATTCGATTTCCGCTTAAAGTCCGCTGACGCGTAGAGCTTCGCGCCTGTTTCCGGTGCGGCGGAGTCGATGCAGAGCATCGCGGGGATGATGTACGGAGTGTCGAGGGCGGAATCCGCGTTCGTGGAAAAGCTCGAAAGCGAAGAGCCGGGCACGCCGCTTGCATTTGTCGTTTTTTGAAGGCCGCGTCCGTTCGTTCCCAAAAGGATCGCGTTGCTCGTCGCGGCTATGGACGTGATGTTTACAGAACAGCTTACCGCACTCGTTCCCGATGAAGCGGCTGTTCCCGCTGCAACGTATTTTAGCGTAGAACCGCTCGCCCAATAGACATGCGTCGCTGCAGTCGTCTCTGTTTCATTTGTTGCCGAACACGAATTGAAAAAATAAACGCCGCTTGCATAGACGGCAGAGACCGTGGATGCACCGGGCGCATCTCCCAATGCGGATGATGCGGGACCTTGGATAAATGAAGTGCTCGAAGGATCGTTTTTCAATTCACTTACCGTACCGTTCATACGGATATACGCTTTTCGATTTGCCGTTTTGTTTGTATTTGTACAGAATATCGTCGTCGTACCCGAAGTCCCGGTAACCTCGCCGTCGCATTTCGTCCACGAGCTTCCGCTGAAATAATACAGGTAACGGCTTCCCGTAATATTTACGCCGTCGTCATTTTTGTTTATCGAAGCGCCGAGCGCATAGAGCGTGTTTTCCGTTGCGGCAAGCTGATAGATGTAGATGCCTTTGAATTTATTATCGTAATAACTGTATTCGAGTTTCGGAAGTCCGTCCGATTTTTCGATCCAATCGCCGTGCGACTGCGAAGATGCGGGTTTGCAGTATACTCTTCCGTTTTGGATAAAAACGTATTCGTTATAGCGGACAATAGAATTGATGTGTCCGCTTATCGTCGCATCTTCGAGTGCGACTTCGCCCATAATTTTGGCGAATATGATATCCTGACAGCCGGTAAAAAAAACGGTGCAAGCGAGTGCGAAAAAAAATATTAAAACGGAGAATGTGCGCTTCATGTACAATCCTTAAAAATGATAGCGTGCCGAAAGGGATGCGGTCAAAAAGAGACCGTCGAAATTATATGAGGGATCGCGGTACCACTGCGGCATCCATAAAAAGACGCTTCCGATTCCGAACGACCAGCTTTCCGACATACGGTAAAATATGCCGATTTCGGGTCTTACCACGAGTCCCGGAAAATATCGTCTGCTCTGATAGGTTTCGAATGCGATACCCGCGCCGACGGAGATCGGAAATTCGAAGCGCCACAGACTCGGCTGAAACGTGACGCTTGCCGTTACGGGCCAAAAATTGAATATATTGCTGCCTATAGTCGGATGATAGCCGACCATGATATTGCCGCCGACGGCAAACAATCCGTTGAGAAAGCGCCGGTAACCCAAATCCGCCGCGCCTCCGACATACATTTTGCCTTTGAAATTGAGCGGAAAACTCGGCATAACCGAGATTTGAATATATTGATCGCCGGCTCCGTTCATCGCATAGCGGAATTCCGTACCGTCATCGTATTCGTCGCCTTGAGATTTGCCGGCGGCAAAAAGAGCGGCGGCGCAAAAAAACAATATGCAGCACAGCGGTACAATCCGTTTCATTTTTCCTCACATAGATAGCATATTTTTATAAAAAAAGATATAGTACCCAGTATATCTTTTTTAAGCGGTTTTATCAATGATAAAACGATGCGGAATCGGGCAGGTTACACGATGAGCGCAGTGATTATCGACGGAAAAAAAACGGCGGCGGAGATTCGGGAGCGCATCGCCTCTCGGACGGCGGAACTGAAATCGAAAGGTATTGTTCCCTGTCTCGCCGTTATCCTTGTCGGAAACGACCCCGCAAGCCTTTCATACGTGCGTGCCAAGCGGAACGCGCTTTCGGAAGCGGGCATGAGCGACCGTTCCGTCGAGCTTCCCGAAAATACAAGCGAAGCGGAACTGCTTTCGCTTATCGGAGAACTCAACCGCGACGAGGGCGTCCACGGCATTCTCGTGCAGCTGCCGCTTCCGAAGCACATCGACGAACGTAAAATACTCTTTGCGATTTCGCCCGAAAAAGACGTCGACGGTTTTCATCCTGTCAATATCGGAAAGCTCGTTATAGGCTGTGATGCGCCGCTTCCGTGTACGCCGCACGGCATCGTCGTGCTCCTCAAATCCATGCACATTGAAACTTCGGGTGCGCGCGCGGTCCTCGTCGGTCGATCGAATATCGTCGGAAAACCGCTCGCCATCCTTTTGTCTCGCAAAGACTGCAATGCGACGGTGACGCTCTGCCATACGGGAACGAAAGATTTGAAAGCGATTACAAAGGATGCCGATATCGTCGTTTCGGCGGCGGGCGTGCCGAATACGATCCGCGCGGATATGGTAAAAGAAGGTGCCGTCGTCATCGATGTCGGCGTAAACCGCATTCCCGATGCGTCGAAAAAGAGCGGTTTCCGTTTGACGGGCGATGTCGATTTCGATGCGGTAAAAGAAGTCGCATCGTATATTACGCCCGTGCCCGGAGGGGTCGGCCCCATGACGATTGCGATGCTCATGCAAAATACGCTTGAAGCTGCGGAGAGAGGGCGTGAGCGCTGACGTACAAAGATCCGGCCATGTCGATGGAATTGACTATGACGTATTATGCGGAATGCAAATGACGTATTATTTTGAAACATACGGATGTCAAATGATGAGGCGAAGCAGGTGCGTACGCCGATTCCCGCGTCAGCGGCCGAAGGCGAGATCGTTATGAAAAAACGTCGTGTTTTTTCATAACACGAGAATTCTCTTCGAAGCGAAAGAGCGGGTGCGAATTCTCGCTCGGCAAAATCCGCGCATCCGTGCGCGGCACTATTTTTGAAAAATGCAAGTGGAATGTAAATGACGTATTATTTTGAAACCTATGGATGTCAAATGAACCTCGCCGAGTCGGCGTCGATCGAACGGCTGTTTATCGCGCGCGGATGGCAAAAAGCCGAAGACGCGCAAGTCGCCGACGTCGCGGTTATCAATACCTGTTCGGTGCGTGCGACGGCCGAAAACCGCATATTCGGCAGGCTCGGCTGGTACGCGGGATTGAAAGCTCTGCGGCAAAAGACGCCCGGCGCAAAATCGAAAACGCTCGAAAAGGCCGACTCTTTTGTCCGCGACGGTGCAAAGCCGCTTACGCTTGTGGTTACCGGCTGTATGGCCGAACGCCTTCTTACGTCGCTCAAAGAAGAGTATCCGTGTATCGATTACGTTGTCGGAACTTTTGCAAAAAAATATTTCGGCGATATCATCGAAGCTGTGGAAAAAGGGGTGAGTGCGGCTCCTCTCGACGATTCGCCGTCGTATACCTTCGCACCGATTTCCGCCGAGCCGGGAGCTTTTTCGACCTTTGTGCCCATCATGCACGGCTGCAATAATTTTTGTACGTATTGTATCGTGCCCTATGTGCGGGGGAGGGAAGTGTCACGTCCCGTCGAAGAAGTGCTTTCGGAGCTCGACGCGCTTTCATCGTACGGCGTAAAAGAAGTGACGCTGCTCGGGCAGAACGTCAATTCGTATTGCGACGGGGATACCGACTTTGCAAAATTGTTAATTATTATTTCCGATCATCTTAAAAAAAACAATTCGCCGATAGAGTGGGTGCGCTTCGTTTCAAGTCATCCGAAAGATTTGAGCGATGCCCTTATCGACGCGATCAAGCACAACGATGTGCTGTGCCGTCATATTCACCTGCCGGTGCAGCACGGTTCGACGAAGATATTGCACGCGATGAACAGGCGCTATACGCGCGAGCATTATCTTTCGCTTGTCGGCCGCATAAGGGCCGCGCTTCCCGACGTATCGCTTACGACGGACGTCATGCTCGGCTTTCCGGGAGAGACGGACGAAGATTTCGAAGAAACGCTCGATCTGATGAAGACGGTGCGCTACGAAAACGCGTTTATGTACTATTATAATCCGAGAGAAGGAACGCCTGCGGCAAAGATGCAAAACCAGATTCCGATCGAAGTAAAAAAAGCGCGGCTGCAAAAGATCATCGATATGCAGCTTAAAATTACGGCGGAAGAAATGCAAAAGCGAGTCGGTTCGACGGTAAAAGCTCTCGTCGAATCGGTGAGCCGCGACGACGAAGCGGAGCTCCTTGCAAAGACGGAACGAGATGAGAGAGTCGCATTTAAAGCGGAAAAATCGCTTATCGGAAAATTCGTCGAGCTTCATTTGACCGAGCTTTCGGGGCAGACCTTTAAAGGCGCGCTTTTGAAATAGGTTTTTGAAAGCGCAGGGGCGGTCGTTTTGCGGCAGCCCTGCGGCAGGGTCGGCACGGACGAAGTTCTCTCCTGAAGCCCGGTATTATCGATATTTTCGGAATTCGGTTTATTAATTTGACGCTTGAGGCGGAGCGAGCGTCACTTTGACGGTCAAGTCTCTGCCCTTTCGTCTGATCGTCATCGAAACCGTATCTCCGGGGCGCTTGTCTTCGAGCGCGGAAAAATAATCGGCCAGAGAGGCGACCGCGATGTCGTCGATCTTCGTCACGATATCGCCGCCGAGGAAAATTATCGAGCGTCCGTAGTTTGCCCGCTGCGTACCGCCTCGTATACCGGCTTTGTCCGCGTTTCCGTTTTTCGTCACTTCCGAAACGAGTACGCCCGCCGACACATCGAGTCCCGCATACTGTACGATCGTCCGGTTCAGCTGTACGATCGACATTTGAACGACGCCGCGGTTTACGCGTCCGTAGCGTATCAAATCGGAAACGACGCGCACGGCGGTTTCCGCGGGAATCGCAAAGCCGACTCCTGCGGAGCTTCCCGAAGACGATACGATCATCGTGTTGATGCCGACCATGCGCCCGGCCGTATCCAAAAGCGGGCCGCCGGAATTTCCCGGATTGATTGCCGCATCGGTTTGGATCATATTGCGGATAATCCTGTTGTTGCTGTTGCGCACGGGACGGGCGAGTCCCGAAACGATTCCCGTCGTCATCGTACGGTCGAGTCCGAACGGATTTCCGATCGCGATGACTTTTTGTCCGACTTTGAGTTTGCTCGAATCTCCGAATGAAATCGTTTTTAAAACCGTGCCCGCAGGCGGTGTGAATTTAATAACGGCCAAATCGCTTTCGCTGTCCTGTCCGACGATTTCCGCTTCGTACTGCGTGCCGTCGGAAAGCGATACGTAGATTTCCGACGCGTTTTGGATAACGTGTACGTTCGTGACGATATATCCGCGCTTGTCGATAATCGAGCCGCTTCCCGTTCCTCCGTCTTCGACCGTCGGTTCGAGAAACCAGTTTATGCCGGCGATCTTCGTGCTTATGTTTACGACCGATTCCGCGCACTTGTCGTATACGCCGATGTTCTGCTGTTCGCTTTCGGTAAAGCGCGATGCGTCGGCGATCGGCCGTACAGGCAGGACACCGGTGTCTTCAAAAATCGACGGCGTTTCTTCTTCCGTCCGATTGTTAAAATCGATTTTTTCGGAAGAAGGATTTTCTTCCTGCGTGCGGGAAACGGTAAGGGAAGCGAAAGATGAAAAGTTTCTGTCTATAAAAACCGCAAGGGCTGCTGCGAGAACGGCCGCTCCGATTGCAGCGCATAAAAGCTGTGTCTTCGAATATAACTTCATACCGTAAATAATAACAATTTAAAAGAGATACGTCAAACCGATACCGCTTGAAAAATACGTTTTATCCTGCATGTAGATGAGCGCCGATCCCCTTAAATTGAAAAAGGCTGAAGACGAGCCGAGTTTCCATGTGATGCCGCCTCCCGTATCGATTGCGCGGAACCAGTCTATGCCGGCATTTCCTCCGAATGAGCTGTGGAGCGCGCACCACGCTTTGAACGTCATAAAGGATACGGCACGGAATTCGACCGCCGCTCCGTTTTTCCAAACGCTGTTATTTCCGTTCGGATTTTTACGGAAAAAATCGTAGACGTATTCGCTCGACATACCGACGTATGTTTTTTTGCCGTCGATGCCGAAAACAAAGCCCGTGCCGAAACCGTTGCCCGTATCGGCGCCGAAGGGTTCATAGAGAGCGCTGTTTGTGGTATAACCGAAGCGCATAAATCCCGCAAAGCATGCGCGGCCGTCTTTTCCTATTTTCGTCGACGAACCGAATTTCATCGATGCGTTGAGCGAAATCGGTACCTCTTCCATGCCGGCGTGAATGCCGAAAGAAAACATACATTCGAACCACGGTACCGGCGTTATGCCGAAAAACATATTGATCGGAATAGCGTAGAGCGAAGTTCCGCCGCTGCGGCCGGAAGTAAAAGTCGGGAAGGCTTCTATGCCGATAACGGATGCGTGTTCTCCCGTCGTATACGCGGCTGCAAGCGTACCGATGCCTCCTCCCGATTTCGAAGCGTCCGGTATACGGTAGACGAGCGAAGAGTCGATTTCAGTGCGCGCCGTCCGTACGTACGATGCCGCGCTGATTGTCGCCGTGTATACGCCGTCTGCTGCGATTTCACCCGCATCGTCGGTGCCGTCCCATGTAAATCGCTGATCCCATGTCGTAAACTGCGGAAAGCGATAAGTACGCACGGCTTTTCCCGATACGTCGGTTATGACGAGCATTGCGTTTTCAGGCGCGGTTACTCTGAACGAAAAAGTGCACGAACCCAATTGCCCGCCGTACGACGGATTGAAACGCTCTTTCGATACCGCAAAACCTGAAAGCGAAAACTGCGCCTTTGTCATACGTACTTCGAGGGGCGCGACAAGACGACGCATAACGTAGATGCGCGATGTAAAATCGTTATAGCCGAATTTTTTCACCGAAACCGTATGATAGCCTTCATCCGCTTCGAAGGGCATTTGCGTTATAAGAGCGCGCGATGAAAACGAAAGCGCCTCTCCGTCGATATACACCGCGCTTCCGTCCGGCACGCCCGACAGCAAAATAAAGCCCGATGTTTTTTCAAGCTCGATGTAAAACGATGCGTTTTGTCCCGCATTTAGGTTGATAAAAAACGATTTCGATTCATATCCCCGTTTTGCGATTTCGAGCGAGTGTACGCCCGGCGCAATATTCGTAAAAGAGCACGGCGTCTGTCCCCGATACGCTCCGTCGATATACACCGCCGCGCCCTGCGTATTCGTGCGGATCGAAAGCGACGTTTTATATTCTTCAATAAAAATAATACGTTCGGCCGAAAGATATATTTGCGGAGAAGGATCGTTGGGCATATCGTTTTCCGAAAGCGCTTTTCCTTCGGCGGCTGCGAAAACGAGCCATATACAGATGAGCAGATGCCTGTAAGATTTCATTCTTCGATTATAACTTATTCCGAAGGAGTGAACAACAGATCGTGTTCGAGAAAGCTGAAATACGAATCCCTGTCCAAAATGATGTGATCGAGCAGGGTGATGCCGATGATCTTCGACGCGTCAATGAGCGTCTTCGTCGTTTCGATATCTTCTCTGCTCGGCGTGCAGGAGCCCGACGGGTGATTGTGGCACACGATTATCGCCGCGGCGTTTTCGACGAGCGCTTCGGAAAAAATTTCGCGCGGATGGACGATCGTTCGGTTAATCGTACCGACGCTTACGACGCGTATCTGTATGATTTCGTGTCCGCCGTTGAGCGTTATGCACAAAAAGTGCTCTTTCGGCAGTACCGAATAATTTTTTACAAAAGGAACGACGTCTTTCGGCTGCGTGATGACCGAATGCAGGTGCGCATTCCGTCTGCGTCCGAGTTCGAGCGCGGCAGCTACGGCGAGGCTTTTTCCCGTTCCCATGCCTTTGATCGACAAAAGATTCGACACGATGTTCTTATCGTCCGATTCGTACAGCGCTTCGACGACGCTTCGCGCGAGGCGGCGCACGGGAGATTTTTTCGTGCCGCTTCCGAGTACGAGCATAACAAGCTCCTCATCGCTCGGATATGAAAATCCGTGTTTTAAAACCTGTTCGCGTATGTCCGGTTTTGCATTTCGGTGATAGTTCATCACATAATAATCGAAAAAATGTTGCGATTTCGGAGTTTTTATTCGGAGTTTTTACGATAAAATTGTGCATTTGTTTGTATGCACGTGCGCGGTATGTGCACATCGGCGTTTTGCCGCCCTCGTTTGCGCGGTATCCGTACCGCGGACAGTCCGCAGACGTTTGTACGGGGCGCTCACGAAGAAGGGACGCGGTGCCGAAAATATCGATATGACGACATTTGTAAAAATATCGGCGGAAATAAAAACCGCGGCGAAAAATGCAGCGGCGCTGCTGTGTTCGGTTGCGTTTCGTTTTACCGCAGTATCGTGTATCTCTGCCGCGCTTTTCGTTTCGTGTGCGACGCTTCCGCTTGAAAGACCGGCAGCATCGCGAAGCCTTACGGGACAAGGCGTTTTTTCCGATCGAGAGCTTGCATCGTTTTTGCGTTCTCACAACCCCGCGATACGCAAAGAGGATGCCCTCTATATTGCGCAGTGTTATATTTCGGAAGCGCACGACGAAGGGATCAATTCCGACGTCGCCTTCGCGCAGATGTGCCTCGAAACGGGGTTTTTGAAATTCGGCGGAGCGGTTACCGAAGACATGCACAATTACTGCGGACTCGGGGCGGCCGGAAGCGGAACGGTTCCCGACCGTTTTCCGACGGTACTGCTCGGCGTGCGCGCGCATATCCAGCATTTGAATGCGTACGGAGATACCGACGAACTCGTCAATCCCGTCGTCGATAAGCGCGCCAAATTCGTCTCTCCGCGCGGCAAAGCGCCGACGGTTTTCGATCTTGCAGGGACGTGGGCGTCCGATAAAAAATACGGCGAAAAGCTCGACGCGCTCCTTTCCCGCATGGAGCGGAAGTAGGGCCCCGATGCTTGTACGCGGCTGTATAAAACGCTTTTAAGAAAAAATCAATGTTTCTGCATTGTGCGATGTAACGTTACAGTAATACATTTTACTTGATTTATGCACATACACAATATACAATGAAGATGCGGAACGGAATACGGATTTTGTCTATCTTGATACTTTTGTATGGGATACGGCAAAAAACGAATACAATAAGGCTAACCACGAAAAATTATCTTTCGAAATGGCAAGTCGTATATTCAATGATCCGTTACTTACTGTATGAAGAAAATGCAAAGAGAATACAAGGTTATTGATTTTCCCCCGCTGACAGCAGAGGAAAAAGCAACGCTTGAAGAAATGGCAAGCCGCCCTGCAAGTGAGATAAACTGCGATGACATTCCCGATAGCAAACCGACTGCAAACGGCGGCTTTTATTATATTCAGTCTTTGAAAATGCCTAAGACGGACATTCACACAAAAATTGACAATGATAATCTTGCATGGCTAAAACAAGCGGGAAAAGGCTATCAGGCGAGACTGAATAATGTAATACGCTGGGCAAGGCTCAATAATTGCCCTATTTCTCAAATGTAGAAAACTACATGAGGATATTTCTAAAAACTCACCTTTAGCGATTCTTATCCGCAATGCCGAAGTCGAGCGACGGACTTGCAAGTGTTATCGACTTATTCGGTGTTATATTATGTACAATGATTCGGTGATTGGAGTTTTATTTTGTTTGATTATTTTTACATTATGTGCCATAATATTTTTTTATGAAAGCGATAGAGCTTGAAAAAGCGTATAACCCGAAAGATTTTGAAGACCGCATATACAAAGCGTGGGAAGAGGGCAATTGGTTTAAACCCGCGTCCGATCCCGCCTCTCCCGTTCACGCAGAATACGAAAAACACATGGCGGGCAAATCTCCCGAAGAGATTAAAGCTGCGACGTTTTCCGTCGTCATTCCGCCTCCGAACGTGACGGGCGTTTTGCATGTCGGGCACGGTCTCAACAATACGCTGCAGGATATCGTCGTGCGCTATCACCGCATGAAAGGCGACAATACGCTGTGGGTGACGGGCACCGATCACGCGGGTATCGCGACGCAAAACGTCGTCGAGCGCGCGCTTAAAAAAGAAGGCAAATCGCGGGGCGACATAGGCCGCGAAAGATTTCTCGAGCGCACGTGGGCGGTAAAAGACGATCACCATGCGACGATCGTCAAACAGCAGCGGAAGCTCGGCAACAGCACCGATTGGGATCGCGAGCGCTTTACGATGGACGAAGGACTTTCGCGCGCGGTGCGCGACGTGTTCGTAACGCTCTATGAACGCGGACTCATCTATCGCGGACATTATCTTGTCAACTGGTGTCCCCGCTGCGGTACCGCGCTTGCGGACGACGAAGTCGAACACACGGATACGGCCGGTGCAATGTATCACATCTATTACGAATACGCCGACGGTCCCGCGCCCGACGGTTCGACGAAAATCGAAATAGCGACGACGCGGCCTGAAACGCTGCTCGGCGATACGGCCGTCGCCGTAAATCCCTCCGACGAGCGCTATAAAGATATCGTCGGAAAAAAATTAAAACTGCCGTGTACCGACCGCGTCATTCCGCTCATCGCCGATGCGTATGTCGATAAAGACTTCGGCACCGGTATGGTAAAGATTACGCCGGCGCACGATCCGAACGACTGGCTGGTCGGAAAGCGAAACGATCTCGACGTTATCAATATATTGAATCCCGACGGCACACTGAACGATAACTGCCCCGAACGATACCGCGGGCTTTCCTGTGCAAAAGCGCGGGCTCTGATCATCGAAGATTTGAAAGCGCAAAATTTATTCAAGGGTGAAGAGAAGATTACGCACGCGGTCGGACATTGCTATCGCTGCAATACCGTCGTCGAACCGTATTTAAGCGATCAGTGGTTTGTCAAAATGCAGCCGCTTGCACAAAAAGCGCTTCGTGCGTGGAAAAACGGCGATATCGAATTTTTCCCGCGCAAATGGGAAAACACGTATAAAGTATGGCTCGAAAATATCCGCGACTGGTGCATCAGCCGTCAGCTGTGGTGGGGTCACCGCATTCCGGTGTGGTACTGCAAAAAATGCGGGGAGACGATCGTTTCGCGCGAAGACGTGCACGTCTGTCCGAAGTGTTCGTCGACCGAACTCGAACAGGATCCCGACGTGCTCGACACGTGGTTTTCTTCATGGCTGTGGCCGTTCAGCACGCTCGGCTGGCCGGAGGAGACCGACGATTTTGCAAAGTTTTACCCGACGAGCGCGCTCGTCACCGCCTACGACATCATCTTCTTTTGGGTGAGCCGCATGATTATGGCGGGCATCGAATTTACGGGCAAAGCGCCGTTTCACGACATCTACATTCACGGGCTCGTGCGCGACAGGCAGGGCAGAAAGATGAGCAAGTCGCTCGGCAACGGAATCGACCCGCTTGAGATCGTCGATATGTACGGAAGCGACGCGTTCAAATTTACGCTCGGCTTTATGTGCGCGCAGGGGCAGGACGTTTTAATCGACAGGGAATCGTTTAAGCTCGGAAGCCGTTTTGCGAACAAAGTGTGGAACGCGAGCCGCTATATACTCGGAAATCTCGAAGGGCGGAATCTCGTTCCGGTGCGCGACGAAGATTTAACCGAACTCGACCGGTGGATTTACACGGAGCTCGACAGGTGCGTGCGAGCTGAGCGCGAAGCGCTTGAGAGCTACCGCTACAACGATGCGGCTTCTTCGCTCTACGAATATTTTTGGAACGAATACTGCGACTGGTACGTGGAAGCGACAAAGCTTTCATTTAAAAACGGAAGCGATGCGGAAAAAGACAGAGCGGTTTCGGTTTTGCTCAACGTGCTCGAAGAAAATATCCGCCTCCTCCATCCCTTCCTCCCCTTTGTGACCGAAGAGATCTACGCAAAACTTCCGCTTGCCGAAATTGTTAAAAATAGAAAACTCGCAGGTGCGAATAAAATCCTTTCGACGAGCGACTATAGCGGTATGCTCATCGCATCTCCTTTTCCCGAAGCAAGCGATGCTCGCGTCGATGAAAACGTAACGCGGCGTTTTAACGTGCTTCGCGAACTCATAAAAGGCGTTCGCGCGCTCCGCGCCGAGTGCGGCATCGATCCCGCTTCGAAAATACGCCTTGCGCTTATGATCGAAAAGGGCAGCGCCGCGGAAGTTTGTGCTGAAAAATCCGACATCATCATGCTGCTTGCGGGAATCTCGCACATCGATTTTGTCGACAAAAAGCCCGCCTCTTCGATCGGTACCGTCGTACCGGGTGCCGAAGCCTTTTTGCTCATAGACGAAAGCATCGACAAAACGCAGCTCGCTTCGCGCTTCCAAAAAGAAAAAGCCGAAGCCGAAGCGATCGCCGCCCGTTCGGAAGCGAAGCTTTCGGGCAAATTCGCGGAGCACGCTGCGAAAGAACTCGTCGAAGCGGAAAAGGCTAAGCTCGAAGAAAACAGGCGCCGCATAGAAAAACTTGCGTCGTATATGCAAAGCTTGTAAGAGGCGGAGCCGATGAAACGATTGAAATACAAAATGCATGTCGACCGTTCCGGCCGGATGGACAATAAATCCATGCGCCAGTTGAAAAATATTTACCTCGCGCCGTACATGCAGCTTGCGACGGTACTCATCGGCAAAGCCCGTCACGCCGGCGGCAATATGTTCCGTCATCAGCTCGACACGATGAGTATCCTCATCGACTACGGCTATATCGATTCGGTGCTTTTGAAAGCGTCGTGCATTCACGACGTCATCGAAGACGTGCCCGGCTTCGATCCGAATTTAATAATCGATATCGACGAAGACGGGCCGAAAGTGTATAAGCTCGTCCTCGAAGTGACACGAAAAGAAGGGCAGCCGAAAAGCGATTACCTGCGTACCATCATCCAAAGCGGAAGTCAAAAAGCGAAAATATTAAAATGCGCCGACAGGATCAGCAATATGATAAGCCTCGGCTTTGTCACCGATCCCGCGTTTATCGAGCGGTACTGCGACGAAACCGAATTTTTCGTTTTGCCGATTGCGCTTGAAGTCGACTACAATATGTATCAGGAACTCATCGGACTGGTCATATCCCGCCGCCGCTACCTCGAAGAAAGCGGTTACATAGACCGGAAAAAGAAAAACGAATCGGCGCAAAGCGACTAGCGGAAACGCGGCGAGAAAACAGCGAGACAGAAAACAACGAGACTGTTGACACGGTGCGCGCCGTCATGCTATAGTTCCCGTACAGCTCCGTGCTGTATGTCTCCTTCGTCTAGTGGTTAGGACATCGGGTTTTCATCCCGACAACAGCAGTTCAATTCTGCTAGGAGATGATTCATGGATATAATCGTTTTCGATCTCGGCGGCGTTTGTATTTTCAATTTTCAAACAATCGGAAAAATCGCTTTACACTATCACCTCAAAGAAGATGACGTATATGCCGAATATATGCGCTCGGATATTCCGCTTATGGAAGGCGTCATGACGACAAAGGAGTGGTGGAAAACCGCATCGGAAAAATTCGGCCTTGACTCGAATGCCGACCCTCTCGTCGATCTCTTTACGCCTTATCCGAATTCTCCGGTTCTTGCGCTCGTCGACGAACTTCGCTCGCGCGGAAAGAGGGTCGTGTGCGGTTCGAATACCTGCGAGGGGCATTGGCAAAAGATGAACGCCTGCGCTTCGCTTGAGTCGCATTTCGACCGCTGCTATCTTTCCCAGCGTATGGGGCTTGCAAAACCCGACGTGCGTTTTTTCGATTATATTTTGCGCGCCGAGGGCGTAAAAGCCTCCGATGCGCTTTTTATCGACGATACGAAAGTGAATATCGAAGGCGCCGAAAAAGCGGGTATGCGTGGATTTTTATTCCGCGACGAGTTTTCGTGGGCGGCTCTCGATAAACTTCGAAGCATCGTTCTGTAGTCTTCGATGGACAGTCGAAAATATTTTTCAGATTCGGTTATCGATGAACTCAAGCGCGCCGTCCGAGAAGCGGGCGGCAACGAAGTGTTTTTTACCGGCGATATCGATTCCGAGGGGATCGTCGTTTCGGTAAAAGTCGGCGCCCGCGGCAACGAGAGCGAAGTTCCCATAAATCAAAATGACGTGCGAGAATGCGCGGTTCTCATCCACAATCATCCGAGCGGATACCTCGAACCTTCCGACGCGGATATGGCGGCCGCTTCCGCAGCCTCCGAGCGCGCGCAAGGTTTTTACATCATCGACAACAGCGCTTCCCGAGTCTACGTCGTCATGGAAGCGGTCAAACCGAAATCGATTAAAAAACTCGATATCGATGCGGCTTCTCTGTATCTCGAAAACGGCGGTCCTCTTTCGATGCAATCCGAAGGCTACGAAGAGCGCCCCGTGCAAATCGCCCTGCTTCGAAGCATCGCCCGCTCCTTCAATGAAAATTCGCTCGGCGTATTCGAAGCGGGAACCGGTGTCGGAAAATCCTACGCGTACCTCATCCCCGCGATGCTGTGGGCGCTCTCGAACGGCGAGCGCGTCGTCGTTTCCACGGGCACGATCAATTTGCAGCAGCAGCTGTGCGAAAAAGATATTCCCGCGGCGGAGAAGATAATCGGAAAAAGGTGCAAAGCCGTCCTCGTCAAAGGCAGACAAAATTACGTGTGCCTCCGCCGCCTTTCGGATGCGGGAAGCGAGAGAGAGCTTTTCGGAGACGATACGGAAACCTTCGATGCGATCGCCCGGTGGGCCGAAAAGAGCGCGACGGGAAGCAAAAGCGATTTGCCATTTATGCCCGGAGAAAAGATATGGTCGCGCATAAAAAGCGAAAGCGATGCGTGCATGGGGCCGCGCTGTCCCTTTTACGCGCAGTGCTTTGTCATGAAAGTGAGAAAAGAAGCTTCCGCCGCCGATCTCATCGTCGTAAACCATCATTTACTTTTCGCTGACATCGAATCGCGCATGAGCGGAGCGGGCTGGGACGATCAGGCGGTTTTGCCGCCGTATCGGCACATCGTATTCGATGAAGCGCACGGTATCGAAAACGCGGCAACGAGTTTTTTCAGCGGTACGGCGAACCGATTTGCGCTTTTGGGTCAAGTAAATCTTTTGTACCGCAGACATAAAAATTCCGAAGCGGGATATATCTGTACGCTTGCAATTTTGTCGTCGAACGAAGAGCGTGCGGCGGATGCGGGCGGAATCGTGAGCCGTGTTAAGTCGGCGATTGCGGATTTGGAAACTGCGGCGAGAGATATATTGCAGGACGGCTACACGATCCGACTTTCCGATGCGACTTCTCGCGATTTCGGGCCGCTTCTTTCTCTTGCCGCTTCTCTTGCGTCTTCTCTTTCATCGCTTATCGCCCTCGTAAGAGAATTGATGGAAGGTATCACGGACGAGGACAAAGCGGCGGGCGCGTATTGGGAAGCGAAGCTCGTCGTTCGCAGGCTCGAAGCGGCTTTACTTTTGTTCAACGACTTTACTGCGTGGGATGAAAAACGCGATTCAGTGTTTTACTTGCAAAAAAAATATCTTCCGAGCGATGCGCTTTCGGCAAAAGACGAAGATAGGCAGTATACGCTGTTTACGAAAACGCCGCTCGACATCGCGCCTCTTATGAACACGGGCGTATTCGAGCCGATGCAGTCGGTCGTGTGTACGTCGGCGACGCTTTCGATACACAAAGATTTTTCGTGGTGGATGCGGCGTACTGGCGTTTCCTTTGCCGACGAAGACCGCATCCTTACGGGAGATTTTCCGTCTCCGTTTCCGTATAAAACGAATCTGCTTTTTTCGGTTCCGTCCGACGCGCCGCTTCCCGAAAATGCCGTCGATTTCCAGCGCTTTGTCGTGTCGGCGGTGAGCCGCCTCGTTTCGGCTGCACGGGGCAGGACGCTCGTTCTCTTTACATCCTACGATATGCTTCGAAACACTTTTACCGATGCGGCTCCCTTTCTTTCGAAGTTCCGCCTTTTAAAGCAGGGTGACGACGATGCCGCCCGCCTCCTCGATGCGTTCCGTGAAGATATCGGGAGCGTGCTCTTTGCAACCGATTCGTTTTGGCAGGGAGTCGATGTGCCGGGCGCCTCCCTTTCGCAAGTGATCATAGCAAAGCTGCCTTTTTCCGTACCGAACGATCCCGTTTTTACCGCTCGATCCGAAGCCGTCGTAAAGCGCGGCGGAAGCCCGTTTATGGAACTCAGCGTTCCCGAAGCGGTGATCAAATTCCGTCAGGGATTCGGACGCCTCATAAGGCGGAACGACGACCGCGGCTGCGTCGCGCTCCTCGATAAACGCATCTACGAAAAGCGCTACGGGACGATATTTTTAGGCAGCATACCCGAATCGAAACGCCTCTACGAAGATCTCGATACGATCGTATCGGAAACGGAGCGCTTCCTATTTGACAGCTGAGACTTTTCATTATATTATGATGCCATGTCGAGCCTTATTACATTATGCTGCATGTTCGGGATGGTTATCCCGCCGTCCATCTTCAATGTAATTTTATATCCCATATCTAAAAAAGCGAGCGCCCTTTTTTCCGATTACATCGTTCGTACGGTAGCTCCGCGCCTTTTTTCGATTTTATCGTGCTATAAACATTTCCGTTTTATAGGCGACAAGCGGCGGTTCGGCGAACTTCCGCCGCAGTTTATCGTCATTTCGAATCACCAAAGCCTTTTCGACATACCCTGCTATATGAATTATTTCCGCGATAAAAGTCTGCGCTTTGTCGCAAAGGCGGAGCTCGGCCGCCACATTCCGCTCGTGTCGGAAATGCTGCGCGCTCAGGAACACTGTCTTATCCCTCGCCGGGCGAGCCCCGTAACGGCGATGAAAACGCTCGAAGATTTTGCAAAGCGCGTGCTCGATCGCGATCAGATTCCCGTGCTTTTTCCGGAAGGCTCTCGGACGCGGGACGGAAACGTCGGAAAATTTTATTCCGCGGGATTTCGAAAGCTCGCAGAAGCGACGGGACTCCCCGTCGTCGTGTGCGCCCTCGACGGGGTTTGGGAAATCGGCAGGCTCCGCACGATTATGACGAATTTGAAAAACGGAAACTATAAAGTGACTGTCGTAAAAATCTACGACGCGCCGAAAACGAAAGAAGCACAAAACGCGATTTTGGAAGAAGCTCCGCGCCTCATCCAAGCCCAGCTCGACGCGTGGAGGGCTGCGGCTGAATCGGGTAAATAAAAAAAGGCTGTCCAAAACTTCAGTTTTTGGACAGCTTCCTTGATGTACTATGCGACGTTTAAAATTTAGTCATTACAATGTAAAGACTTAATTTTA
>ERZ772960.1183-NODE-1183-length-21420-cov-7.259724_pt1 | contig 21420 bp, 22 predicted proteins | sample MGYA00580678_ERZ772960 | MGnify/ENA primary metagenome ERZ772960 (study PRJEB29015, sample SAMEA2737930) | human oral metagenome | biome: human oral; feature: human-associated habitat; material: dental | place: China | collected 2059 ... | reverse complement strand
TCAGATTGGGACAGTACGTCTTCTGCCAATCTTCATCCTCCTTCCTTCGAGGTAATCGCCTCGGGGGTTACTGGAGCATGAAGCTCGTAATGTAGACATCGTAGACCGAGCCCTGCCCGAGCTTGTCGTTGAGCTCATCCTTGATGCGCTTCTTGAGCTGATCCTGCTTCGTCGCATCGAAATCGTCGAGCTTCGAGCTGCGAAGGATCTGGATCGTCGTGTCGAGGATCTTCGTCTCCGCCATCGGCTGCAGCTTGCCGTCAAGCATATTGTCCTTCTTGCCGGGGTTCATCTCAAGGACGATGCCCGCCTTCAGGAACTTGCCCGCCCTCTGCCCGCCGACATTGACGAGGATGCCTTCCTTTGCATCGCCGAGCTTGATGAACACGCCCGGGTCGTGATGATCGCTCACCGCCTCCTTACTGCCCGTGTCCGCCATCATCTTCGTCGTGACAAAGAACGAAATGCCGGCCGCGAGGACAAGCCCTACGAGCACAAGGACGACGACCAAGATGATCGGAGATTTCTTCTCCACCGGTGCCTGTGCTTCCCCTGCGTCCTTTTTCTCATCCGCCATAAAGTGATCCCTCCATATAATGTTACCTTAACCATTATACCAACTGTTTGGGAAATGTCTACCTGTAAAATTTATCAAAATTGATGGAGCGCCCGGCGGTACTTCATCACGCGGCGGACGATCTCATCCATCGGCTCATCGACGATGAGCTTCTTCCCATTCGTCAGCGTGACGACCGTGTCCGGCGTTTCCTCTATCGTCTCAATGATTTCCGCATTCAGGATGAATTCTCCCTTTTGGTTCGTCTTTGAGTTGAACTTCGTCAGCATGATCATTTCTGTTGCATCTCCCCGTTATCGGAATGGAATCCTGTCTATACCTTTTATAGTTTCGTCAGACCTTCCGAATTTCCTTTATTTTTTTAGGCGAATCGAAAAATTTATTAAGCCAGTCACAAGAAAACAGCCTCCTCAAGCGAGGAGGCTGCCACAAAAACCGCTTAACGCTTCATGCCGATGACGGTTTCAAGCATTTCGTCGTCGACCGTGATGATCTTCGAGTTCGACTGGAAGCCGCGCTGCGTGACGATCATATCGGAGAACTCGTTCGCGATGTCGACGTTCGACATCTCGAGCGCCGACGGCGTGATGGTCACGCCGAGATCCGATGCCGTCTTGACGTTTGCGACGCCGCTGTTGTTCGACTCCTGATAGAAGTTGCCGCCGAGCTTCGTGAGGCCGGAGGCGTTGTTGAACTGGGCGATGGCTACCTGCGCTTCGTTGCGCTTGACGCCGTTCGTGTACGTGCCCGTAATGATGCCCGACGCGTCGACGGAGACCTCCTTCAGCGTGCCTGCGGCATTGCCGTCGGCATCGGCCTTTTCTGTGTTGCTGCCGCTGTACTGCGTGAGCCTGGAAAGATTGACCGTCGCCGTCATCGACGAAAGCGGCGTCGCCGAGCCTGCGCTCGTAGAACCGGCGCCGTTCGTCAGCGTGATCGTCGGAGAGCCGGAGCCCGACACGAACTTGCCGCTGTAATCGAATTTCAGCGTGACAGGGGTCATGGCAAGCGTCGTGACCGAGCCGTCCGCCTCTTTGATTTCCGTCGTGCCAAGAGAGACCTGCCAGGTGTCATACGTATTTGGTGGCGTTGCAGTGCTCGACGCCTTCTCAAAGTTCAGCAGGACCTTGTGCAGATTGCCGAGGCTGTCGTAGACATTCGCGATCGTCGTCATCGGGACGCTGTGCCCTGGGGCCGTCGCCGTAGCAGGCGTATACTTGACGTCCCTATTCTTCGCCGTGATGATCTGCGTCGTTCCGTCGGAAAGCGTCAGCGTCAGCGAGTGGATTGTCGTGCCGTCAACTGCCGTCGGCGTCGTCACCGCATTGCCGTTCTGATCCTTCATCGACACGATCGTCGGGACGGAGGAATTGAGATTGCCGGAATAGGTAATATTCGACGTCGCCTTCGCATCCATCGCCTTGCCCGACGGGATTGTGATCGCCTCGGGCGTGCTCGCCGTGCTCAGTGTGCCGTTCGCGTCTGCCATCCAGCCCTGTACGAAGCCGCCGTTTCCGTGCATGACGTAGTTGCCGAGCGCATCAAAGGAGAAATTGCCGTCGCGCGTATAGTATGTGCCACTGCTCGTCTTGACGACGAAGAGCCCGTTGCCCGAAAGGGCGAGATCGGTGTTCTTGCCCGTCGACTGCGCGCTCGAATCCGTGAAGAGGAGGTCGGTCGAGGCGACGGAAACGCCAAGGCCGATCTGCTTCGGGTTCGTGCCGCCGAGGTTGCCCGTCGGGGCAGACGCGCCCGACTGCGTCTGCGAGAGCATATCGGCGAACGTCGCACGGCTCGACTTGAAGCCGTTCGTATTGACGTTTGCGATATTGTTGCCGATGACGTCCATGCGCGTCTGATGGGATTTCAGCCCCGAGACGGCAGAGAAAAGAGAACGCATCATAATGAATCTTCCTTTCCATTTAGAAGAAGTTATGATGCAGCAAGCGGAAGCCTTCTGTCGGTCGGGCTTCCCAGGATCTCCATTGGTCCAATCCTATAAAATTGCTGCACTGTCAATATTCGTAAAAATGTTTTCCTTGGCGCTTGTGCCGTCCATGGCGGTAATCACCGTCCGATTCGGAATGCTCACGATGAGCGCCGCGTCGCGCAGGTAAATCAGCGACTCGCGCGCGCCCTTTTCCGCCATTTTGCTCACCGCAGAGTCGAGCTGCGAAAGCTCGCCCTCCGTGAAGCCGATGCCGCGCTCGTCTAGGCGCTCTGCGGCATGGCGCGAAAAAACGACCTTTTGCTGCTCTTCGAGGAGCTTCGCAAATTCCGATTCTCTCCGCGCGGATTTTCGCTCCGCGGGAAGGGCTGGGGACGGGTTTTGATTTTGGATGGGCAGAAGCGGCCGTGTGTCAAGGCAAAGCCCTGCGCGCTGCATAGCCTGCTCCTTTCCGAACGGGCGGGCGCGTCAAGCGCCCGTCGCCGCATCCTTTCCGATGCGGGAGATGTCGCTGATCTTGACCTTGTAGGACTTGCCGCCTGCCTCCGCGATCACAGTCGGCTGTCCGTCCGTGATGCTGACGCCCTTGACTTTTCCTTTAAAGGTCTGCGTCGTCGTCTTCACGTTGCCCTTTGCGTCCGTGACCGCCTTGCCGTCTGCGTCCGTGACGACCGTAGACGACGTCCACTGCACGTCCTTGTCGATCATCGAGCTCAGCTGCCCGACGAGCACGGACGTGTCGATGTTGCTGACAAGGCTGGACACCTTGGAGAGCGCTTCCGAGACGTTCGTCATCTGCTCGAGCGACGAGAACTGCGCGAGCTGCGACAGGTACTCGCTGTTGTCCTGCGGATCGAGCGGATCCTGGTACTGCATCTGCGTGACGAGCAGCTGCAAAAACGCATCCTTGCCGAGCGCATTGTTCGAACGCGAAGTTGCGCCAGAGAGCACGCTCCCCGCCGTCGAGGACGTGCTCGTCTTCCTGTACGTGTCCGCGTCATAGGTAACGCCGTTCACCGTGATGGTGTTGAGTGAGTTTGCCATAATGGCCTCCTTTTGCCGGAGAATCAGATTCGATAATCTACGCCCTGCGCGTCTTCCGTGCTCGCCGCCTGCGATCCCGCCGCTGCGAGTGCGTCCGCTTCATCCGCGTAGCTCTCTGCGTCCATGCCAAGGCTCCCCTGTGCGCCGCCGCCAGCGTGTCCCTGCTGGTTCTGGTACGCCTGCTGTCCCTGTCCTTGCGGCAGCTCGCTCCCCATCCCGGAGAACACCTCGACGCTGTCGACCTTGATGCCCTGATTGTTGAGATCCTGCCGGAGCTGCACGAGCGAGTTTTCAATCGCCGTGCGGACCTCTGCGTGCGGGCTGTGGAATGAAGCGTTCACTGCTCCACTCTCCGTGACGGAAATCTTCAGCGTGAGCTCGCCGAGATGCTCGGGCTTTAGCTTGATGACCATTTCCGTGTCAGTCGCGTGGCGGATGAGACGCGCCTGGTCGACGATCTGGCGCGGGATGTCGTAGTCCGTCTGCGGCTGCGTCGGATTCGCGGTCTGTCCAGTGCCCGCAATCGTCTCATGGAGGGTCTGCTGGAAAGCGCTCTGCGCTGCTGCCGTGCCTGCCGCGTGCGGCATCTGTACGGGCTGTGCGTCCGTGCTCTGCACCGTGCGTATGCCCTGCAATTCGTGCGTGCGCGCCTCGCCTTTCCCCTGCTGCTCTGCGCTGCGACTGTCCTGCTCTCCGCCCTGTGGCGTCTGCTCCTGCTCGCCTTGCGGGGCGTTCTGCGCGGCATGCTGTGCCGTGACTTGCTGCGCTGCATCCTGCTGCGCCGCCTGCAGGGGCGTTGCCGCTTGTACTGCAGTCTGCGTGAGCTGCGTGGCATCCTGCTGGACGCTTGCGCCCGCCGCCACGCTGAGGGCGGGCTGTGCCTGCGTTGTCTCTGTGGCAATCGCCGCGTTCTGCTGCGCTCGTGCCACGTCTGCACCGCTTTCCTGCGGATCGCGCGTCATGCGGATTGCATTTCCCGCATGGGGCATGATCTGCGCGAGCGTCTGGACGTCTGTCCCGCTTCCTGCGAGCCCTGCCTCCAATGGTGTCGCCGCCTTCTGGCTCTTTGCCGTCTGCGCGGCCGTTCCATTTGCTGCAAGCTGCATTCCTTGCAGCAGATGAGTCCCCTCCTCCTGCTGCACCGACTGCTTTAGCTGATGACCGGAAAGCATAGCGAGAAGGTCACTGCTCTTTGCCTGCTGCGCCGCATCCTGCGGCACGAGGCTCTGCAGGCTGCCTTGTGGCGCGAGGCTCTGCAAGCTCGCCTGTGGCGCTTGCGCATCCTGTACAGACGCTTCTTCAACACTCTCGCTCTGCGCTGTTGCCTTCGCATCGCCGGCACTCTGCACAGCAGCCGCTGCCGCGGCTTCTGCTGCAAGCACATTCTCTGCGCCATCCTGCTCCGCCATGGGCTTCTCGTCTGGAGCGTCCTGCTCCACGGCGTTCTTTGTGTCCGTTACATCCTTGTTCTCCTTGGCATCCCGTGTTCCTTGGGCTGCCTTGGCGTCCGATATGCTTTTCCCGTCCCTGGGATTTGCTGCAGAGCTCGCGCTCTGCGCGTCGCTCGCCTTGTCCTGCGCACGGCTCATCGCCGTGTCGAAGCCCGCATCCGTGCTCGCCTTTGCGCCTGCATTCGCCTTCGACGTGCGCACCGCTGACGCGGGCTGCGCCTTCGTACTCACGCGCGCTGCGATTGCAGGCTGAATGATATTTGCCATACGCTCACCTCCTTTCATTGTTTTATCGGATAAATCAAAGGCTTTCTTAAGCCCATAATGACAAGAAAACTTTCGCGGGCGCTGCCCGCGAAAGTTTTCGGTTCTCGTTATGGCGTTGGTGCATTCGGAGCTGCGCCAGACTGTCCATCAGCGGACGCCGTATCTGCGTTATCGCCTGCTGCCATCTGATCGGCCTGCATCTCCTTTTGGATGTCGGCCGCCGTCAGCACTTTTTTTTTCGTTCCTTCGTAGAGCATCTGGGTCAGGCGCGCCGTCTTCGACGGCTCAAATTCCGTCAGGATCTTTGCCGCGTTGCTCTCGTCCATGCGCTGCAGGATGAGCAAAATGAGATCGTCGTCGAGCGAATCCATCGCCGCCGCCGCATCCTTCGGCTTCATCTGGTTGTAGAGGCGCGCGAGCTTTGAGACGCGTTTTTTCTCCGCCGCCTCGCGCTCCTTCATCTGCTTTTCGATTTCTTCCTTCGTGAGCGTCAGTTTTTTCGGCTTGTCCTTGCTCGCGTCCTGCGTGGCGGGCTTCACGTCCTCAATGGGCTTATTATCCATCTCGTCCTGCGTCGGGGCAGGCTTCACGAAGTACTCGCCGATGATGGGAAGCTTGTAGAGCCCGAGCGACTCATTCGCCGCCTGCGTGTCGAAGATGCGCAGGTAGATGCCTGCCGCAAATCCGCCGATGATGAGCACGAGCAGCAGGAATAAGATCAATAAGACCTTGACGACCTTCTTCCCCTTGCCCTGGCTTTCCTGTTCTTCCTCCATCGTCTTCCTCCTGCCTTACCTGTTCGATCAGCGGTAGATGTCGAGCACCTTGTTGACGTAGTTCTGTGTCTCGCGGTACGGTGGGACGCCGCCGTAGTCCTTGACGGCCTGCGGGCCTGCATTGTACGCGGCGACCGCTTTTCTCACATCGCCACCAAATGTATCGAGCATCTGCTTGATATACTTCGCGCCGCCCTCCACGTTCTCTTTCTCGTCGTAGGGATTGACGCCAAGGCCTGCCGCCGTGTCCGGCATGAGCTGCATGACGCCGATTGCGCCCGCTTCTGATACGGCGCTCTGGTTGCCGCCCGACTCGACCTCCGCAACGGCGGAGACGAGCTTCGGATCGACGCCGAACTTCGTCGACGCCTCGCGCACGAGGTCAGCAAGCGGCGCATCGGCAAGCGGCAGAGCCTCGCTCGTGGCAGACGCAGTCTCTGCCTTCTGCGCGGCGCTCGGCGCAGCTGCCACGGTTGGTGCGTTCCCGTTTTTCCGGGCAGAATCTGCCTTCTGCGTTTCCGCTGCCTTCTTGATTTCCGTGTCGAGCTTCTTCTGGAAGTCCATTCCGGGAACGCCGCCCGGCATCCCGAACCGTTCTTGTATCGCGGCAATGCGCGCCTGCACGTGGCGCACCTCAGCAAAATTTATCATCGTATCTCCCCTGCTTTTCTCGCCCGCATCGTCAGCTGCAGGCCAATCTCATCGAGCATCTTCTGCTCTTCGTGTAGCGCTTCTTCCTTGTATTCCTGGAGGCGCTTCTCGCGCAGCTGCTCCATGCTCTTTAGGTAGCTCATGACTTCCATCAGCTCTTTCAGCTTCTTTTGGCGCTCACCCTTCGTATGGAGAATCATGTCGTTTTGCATTTCAATCTGCTCGCGCTTCCACGCGAAGTACTGGTTGAACTGCATGAGGCGCAGCACGGTGACGCGCTTGCCCTCGCGCGAGATGGCTTCGTAGTCGCTCTGCCACTGCTGCAATTCGGCGAGGAGCATGCGCTTATGCGCGCGCTGGTCTTCGAGCTTTCGTGAGAGCTCGGCAAACTGCACCTCTATATCTTCTTTTTTCATGCGCGTGACTTTTAGGAGCGTTTCCAGTTGAAATTTGAATTTCTTCACGCAAGGCACTCCCTATTTCACGAGCCGGATATCGAAATCAGCTTCTGTTCCGTTTCCTCGTAGCCGTCGACCTCGTAGATGTCCTGGCAGAGGAAGTCGTTGATCCCGTCGATCTTCGCGATTGCCTCGTCGATCTTCGCGCTCGATCCCTTGACGTAAGCGCCGATATGGATAAGGTCTTCCGCGTCGCGGTAGACGGCCATGAGCTGGCGCATCTGCTGCGCCGCCTTCAAGTGAGCGCTCGTCACGACCTCGTTCATCACGCGGCTCACGCTCGTCATGACGTCAATCGCGGGGAAGTGGTTCTGCGCCGCGATATGGCGTGAGAGGACGATATGGCCGTCGAGGATGCTGCGCACGGCATCGGCAATCGGCTCGTTCATGTCGTCGCCGTCGACGAGCACCGTATAGATGCCCGTGATCGAGCCTTTTGCGCTCGTGCCCGCGCGCTCCAAGAGGCGCGGCAGCATGGCAAAGACGGACGGCGTGTAGCCGCGCGTCGCCGGCGGCTCGCCAATCGTGAGCCCGACCTCGCGCTGCGCCATCGCAAAGCGCGTGACGGAGTCCATCATAAGGACGACCCTGCGCCCCTGGTCGCGGAAATACTCGGCGATTGCCGTCGCCGTCATCGCGCCCTTGATGCGCACGAGTGCGGGCTGGTCGCTCGTCGCGACGACGACGACGGAGCGGCGCATGCCCTCCTCGCCAAGGTCGCGCTCGATGAAGTCGCGCACCTCGCGCCCGCGCTCGCCGACGAGGGCAATGACGCTGATGTCCGCCTCCGTATTGCGCGCGATCATCGAGAGCAGCGTCGACTTGCCGACGCCTGAGCCCGCCATGATGCCGATGCGCTGCCCGTCGCCCATCGTGATGAGCCCGTCGATGGCGCGCACGCCGACGTAGAGGTTCTCGTGGATGCGCGGGCGCGCGAGCGGGTCGGGCGGCGGCGCCTGCAGCGGGTACTCGTCATGCGAGAGGATTGGTCCCTTGCCGTCCATCGGATTCCCAAGCCCGTCGAGCACGCGCCCTAGGAGCTCGTCGCCGACTTTGACCTTCAGTGTCTTTTGTGCCGAGACGACCTCGCAGCCCGGCCCAATGCCCTGCATCTCGCCGACGGGCATGAGCATGACGTGCCCGTCGCGGAAGCCGACGACCTCCGCGGGGATGGGCGGAACGTTCGGGAAGTGCGAGCTGACATAGCAGAGCTCGCCGACGCTGACGGTCGGCCCCTCCGACTCGATGACGAGGCCGATGACCTGCGTCACCTTTCCCGTCAGCTTGACGGAAGTGCATCCCGCTATCGCGTCCTTGAACTTTTTCACATCGACCTGAAAGGGCTGCCCTTCTGCAACTGTATCCATCATAGCTTATACCATAACTTCCCTGACCGCCTGCCGGACGAGCTCGATCTGCGTCGCAAGGCGCGCGTCGACGCTGCCGCTCGGCGTCTCGATGACGCAGTCGCCGGGGCGAAGCCCTTCATCGGACTCGATGAAGAGCTCCGCATTCGCGCCGACAAGGAGGCTGCGGAACTCATCGCGTGCCATGAGCACGAGGTCGTAGGCATCGGGCGCGACGCGAATCGTCAGCTCCTTTTGATCCTTGACCTTCAGCAGCGCCTCGCGCACGACGGGCAGGACGACCTGCGGCACGTCGATGAAGTGCTGCGGCAGGATCTTTTCGACGGCCGCCATCGCGATGGCGACGATGTCCTCCTCTGCCTGCTGGACGTAGTCGCGCGTCGCGGCTCTGGCGTCGCGCAGGGTCTTTTCCGCCTTGGCATTCGTCTCCTTGATGAAGGCCTCCATCTCCGCGCGGACGAGCTTTTCGCCCTCCTCGCGGCCGAGGCGGATGCCTTCCTCATGGCCTTCCTTCTGCGCTTCCTCGCGCTCGGCATCGATCTCTCCTGCGACAGACTTCTTCATTTGCTCGCAGTCGGCCTCAGCTTCCTGCTGCATGATCTGGACGCGGATCTGCGCATCCCGCAGCATTTCATTCGCGCGGTCTTCTTTTGCGCGGATCTCCGCCATCATGTGCGCCTGCGCTTCCTCATCGAGGGCGGGCAGGGCTTCCTTTGGCTTTGGCGGTGGAGGCGGCGCCTCGATGGAGCGTGGATCTTCCTTCCAAAGGGCGCCCTTGATAACCTTAGACAATCATCTCGTCCCCATTTCCACGCGAAATGACGATCTCGCCCTTGTCCTCCAACGTGCGGATGACGGCGACGATCTTCTGCTGTGCTTCCTCGACGTCGCGGATCTTGACGGGTCCCATGAACTCGATCTCCTCGCGGAGCATATCGGCGGCACGCGACGACATATTCTTGAACACCTTGTCGCCGACCTCCGAGGGCGCCGCCTTGAGCGCGAGCGAGAGATCCTTCTGGTCGACCTCGCGCAGGACCATCTGCAGCGAGCGGTCGTCGAGCTGGACGATGTCCTCGAACACGAACATACGCCGCTTGATTTCCTCGGCGAGCTCCGGGTCGTCGACCTCGAGCGTCTCGATGATCGATTTCTCCGTCGTGCGGTCGACGCGGTTGATGACCTCGACGAGCGCGTCGATGCCGCCCGTCACCGTGAAGTCCTGCGAGACGAGCGTCGAGAGCTTGCGCTCGAGGACGCGCTCGACGTCGCGCACGATGTCTGGCGAGGTGCGGTCCATGATCGCGATGCGCTTCGCGACGTCGACCTGCGCGTCCGCCGGAAGCGAGCCGAGGACGGTCGCTGCCTGGTCGGGTTCGAGGTACGCCATGATGAGCGCGATCGTCTGCGGGTGCTCGTTCTGGATGAAGTTGATGAGCTGCGACGGGTCGGTCTTCCGCAGGAAGTCGAACGGGCGCACCTGCAGGCTCTTCGTGAGGCGGGCGATGATGTCCATCGCCTTCTCCGAGCCGAGCGCCTTCTCGAGGACGCTCTGCGCGTACTCGAGGCCGCCCGTCGAGATGTAGTCCTTCGCCATCGCCATCTGGTAGAACTCGCTGATGACGGCGGCTTTCTGCGCCGACGAGATCTGCTTCTGGCTCGCGATCTCGAGTGTGATCTGCTCGATGTCCTCGTCCTCCATGTGCTGGAAGAGCTTCGCGGAATACTCCGGGCCAAGCGCGATGAAGAGAACCGCGACCTTCTGCCGTATGGTCAGCTCCGAATCGGAGCCCCCGTATAAATCCTTTGCCATTTAGTCGTCCTCCGAGAGCCACGTCTTGATGAGCATTGCCACCTCGGCGGGCTTCTGGTCGATGAGCCCCTGCAGGGCGAGTTTCTCGTCGAGGTGACGCTGTTCTTCCTCCGTAAGCTCCTCCTCGACGACTTCGCCCGCCTCGACGGCTGCCGCGCGTTCCTCCGCCTCGCGCTCCTGTTCGAGCTGCGCCAGGCGCTGCTGCTCTTCGAGCGCCTCGCGTTCCTGCTGCTTCTTGCGGCGGTACATCATGATGCCGCCGATGATGAGGGCGAGCACGAGGAGGACGCCCGCGACCTCCATGTAGAAGATGCGGTCTTCCTTGTCCTTCGCCGCCTTTTCCTCCGCGGCAAGCTTGTCGCGAAGCTCGGTGCTGAGCGGGAGCGGCTCGACGGAAATCGTATCGCCGCGCGTCGTATTGATGCCGGCGGCGCTCGAAACGGCGCGCAGGATGCTGTCCTGCTGGGTCGCGCTCACGTCGTCATTGACGAGGACGGCGACGTTCAGCCGGCGGATTGAGCCGGGCGAGGAGACGACCTTCTGCTTCTCCTCGTTGATCTCGTAGTTCTTCGTCGACTCCTTCTTCTCGTAGTCGGCGTTCGCATTGGCGTTCTGCGCAACGTAGCCCGGGACGTTCGACTGCGTGCCGGCAGGACCGCCGGGGTTCGTCGAAGTGCCGCTGTACGTCTCGCTCGTGTCCTGCTGGCTGCGGACGATGCCGGAGTCATCGACGACGGGCGTAAACGTCTGCTTGTCCGTCTGCTTGTCGTCGAAGTCGAGCTCGACGCTGATGCGCGCATACGCCTTTCCTTCGCCAAGCGCCTGGTCAAGGAGGCTCTGGACGCTCTTCTGGATGTTGTCCTGCACCTTCTTCGTCATCTCGAGCTGGGTGAGCGTGCGCGCGCCGACGCTCTTCTCATCCTGCTCGTCGGGGTCGTTTAAGATCTTGCCCGTCTCGTCGACGATCGTGATGTTTTCGGGCTGCAGTCCCTGGATGCTGTGCGCCGTGAGATTGACGATACCTTTGATTTCCTTTTTCGTAATCTCGGCATTTGGCTTCAAGCGAAGCATGATGGACGCCGTCGCGGGCTTTTCATTCTTCTTGTAGAGGCTGTCTTCCGGCAGGACGATATGGACGCGCGCCTTCTCGACGGCATTGATCTGCTCGATTGTGCGCGTCAGCTCTCCTTGGAGCGCCTGCAGGTAATTGACCTTGTTCTGAAACTCCGTGACGCCAAGCTTGCTGTCATCGAAGATTTCAAATCCCTTCTGCCCGTGCGGCAGTCCTTTCGTCGCGAGGTCGAGACGCGCCGCGTGAACGTTCTTCGAGGGGACGAGTATCGTCGTCCCCTGCTTCGTCTCCTGCACCTCGTATGCGACCTTTGATTCTTTTAGCTGAGCCGCTACTTCGCCGGCGTCCTTTGTCTCCATATTCGTAAACAGAGGCACCATATCCGGCTTGCTTCCATACCACGCGCTGACGCCTAGTATGGCGATGAGCACGGCCAAAGCGGAGCCAAGCATGATGTAGCGCTGACGCTTGCTGAACTTCTGCCAGAGGTTCAGATACCGCTCTTTCCAGTCTCCCATGTTCTCCATCCCTTCAACGAATTAGTGATGCGGCGTATGCCCATCACACCTGCATGCGCATGATTTCCTGATAAGCGGAAAGCGCGCGGTTGCGAACCTGAAGGGTGAGTTGCAGCGCGATATCCGCTTTCTGTGCCGCCACGACGACCTGCGAGATGTCCTCGATCTGCCCGGCAGCGAGGAGCGCGTTCTCGCGGTCTGAATCAAGCTGGAGCGCGTTCGTTTTGGCGAGCGCGTCCTTTAGATACGTCCCGAAGCTCTTTGCTTCTTCCTGTGGCAGAGTCTCCCCGAGATGGCTCTCGGCGCTCATTCGGACGGGGGTCATGCCCAGTGCTGCTATTTCCATGCCAATCTCCTATCCCGCTTACTTGCCAATCTCAAGCACCTTCATCGTCATCGCCTTCGCGGCATTTATCGTCGTCGTATTTGCCTCGTAGGCACGCGACGCCGTGATCATGTCGACCATTTCCGTCACGATGTTGACGTTCGGGCGCTCGACGTAGCCATCGGCGTTCGCATCGGGGTGTCCGGGATCGTAGACGAGCGGTCCTTGCTCATTGTCGCTCTCGATGCGGACGGCGCGGACGCCCTCGCCCGTCGCCGTCTTCGTCGCCTTCTTCAGGAAGTTCTCAAAGGAGCTTCCGCCCGCCTCGCGCGGCTCGAATACGACAAAGCGGCGATGGTAAGCACCGCCCTCCTGCGTCCGCGTCGTGTTCGCGTTCGCGATATTATTGCTGATGACGTCCATGCGCAGGCGCTCCGCCGTAAGGCCGGACGCCGCCGCGTCAATTCCCAAAAACATGCTCATTTGCTCTCGCTCCCAGTATGTTCAGTATGCTGCTTAGCTCTGTCCGCTCGTGATGACGCTCTTGAGGCGCGTCACGTAGCCGCCGAGCTCCGTCGCCATCGCATTGTAATAGAGCTGATTCTTCGCCAGCCCTGCCATTTCAATATCCACATCGACGTTGTTCTTGTCGACGCGCATCGAGTCGCGTGTGTCCTCCTCGACGGTCGGCCGTGCCTGCCCGATCGGCGGCATGGGAAAATGGCGATCATGCGTGCGGATCATATCCATGCGCCCGCTGCCATCATCGAGCGCGAGCTCCTTTGCGAGCATATCCTCGAAGACCACCTCGCTGCGCTTGAAATTCGGCGTATTCACGTTCGCGATGTTGTTGCTGATGACTTCCTGCCGCAACGATGCCGCCGCGAGACCACGCGAGAGATAGCCTATCGTTGGGCCGTTTACAATCTGTTCCAGCACGCCAATCACACCTTTCGTCTGCTGCTATTTTACGATGCACTCTATTTTCGTCAAGGAAACTCAGTTATTAGTTTTCTACACGCTTTAGACAATTCCTCTAAATTCTATCACTTTTTTTATGTAATGAGAAGTTCATGCGCAGAATTTCCTAAAAAGATTTTAGCGCTCTGCAAAGAATCGAAGTGAATCTGCGCACACGAATGCCCTCCCATTCTCCGGGGCATCACCGCAGGGGAGAATCGGAGGGCATTTTGATTGCGTGGGGCGCAGTTCGCCCCTCGCTCAGTCGTCTTTGAGTTTCTGGACTTCGTCGAGCAAATATTCGTTTAGCACCTTGATATACGTGCCCTTCATGCCGAGCGACTTCGAGGAGATGACGCCTGCCGACTCGAATTTGCGCAGGGCGTTGACGATGACGGAGCGCGTGATCTTGACCTCGTCGGCAATCTTGGACGCGACGAGAAGTCCCTCGTTCGAGTCGAGCGCGGAGAGGATTGCGTAGGCCGCCTTTCGCTCGGAGAAGGAAAGCGTGTTGATGGCGATCTGGACGGTCGTCTTCTTGCGCATCTCAATCTCGATCTTCTGCGCGCGGTCGCGCAGCATCTCCATGCCGACGACGGTCGCGCCGTACTCGCAGAGCAGGAGATCGTCGTCGGTGAACTCCTCATCGTACTTCGCAACGATCAGCGTGCCGATGCGCTCGCCGACGCCATAGATCGGCACGATGGTCGTATTCTTGCCGTTGAACAGGCATTTCTGTTCCTCGTCGTAGGCACACATGCCCGTCTTGGAACGCAGGTTCGCATTCGTCTCGTCAAGGCGCATAAGCCATTTGACGTAGTGCGCGGGGAACACGCCCTGCTCAATGACCTTGTCGACCATGAGGTCGCACTCAAAGTCATCAATGAAGGCGTAGCCATAGATCTTGCCCTTTTGGTTCGTAATGTAAACATTTGCGCCAAGCACATTGCTAAGGACGCGGGAGATCCCGTCGTACTCCACGGTCTCCGAGCGCTGAAGCAGGCGGTTGATCTTTCGCGTCTTTTCCAGCAGTGTTGCCATTGCCATCCTCTCCTTTGGTGCTAGGGAAACACGATATTGTTACGGATCTTTTCCGATTCTATTTTATCACACTTTTCTAAATCATCATAGATGTTACAGAAAAATTTTTTCGCAAAAAGAGGATAAAATTAGGGAAGCGCTGATTAAATGAAGTTGCCCAGATTTGCATAGATGCGCTGTTCCTATCTAGGAGACAAACCACAGGCGTAGTGGTGCTACGCCGCGGATTTGTCGACGACGAGAGGACAGTGCAGATGTGTGAAGATGGGCGGCTGAATTAATCAGTGCTTCCTTAGAGAATAAATTGGGAGAGGTCGCGGCTGCCGGCGATGTCCTTGAGACGCGCGTCGACGTAGGCGGCATCGATGACGACGTTTTTATCCGCGAGCTCCGGCGCGTCGAAGCTGACTTCCTCAAGCAGCTTCTCCAGCAGCGTGTGGAGGCGGCGTGCGCCGATGTCCTCGGCCTGTTCGTTGACGCTCTCGGCGAGCTCAGCGATGCGGCTGATCGCGTCGGGCCTGAAGTCAATCGTCACGCCCTCCGTCGCGAGCAATGCCTCGTACTGCTTTAGGAGCGCGTTCTTCGGCTCGGTCAGGATCTTCTCGAAGTCCGCCTTGACGAGCGACTTCAGCTCGACGCGGATCGGGAAGCGTCCCTGCAGCTCCGGGATGAGGTCGGACGGCTTCGCCATGTGGAACGCGCCTGCCGCGATGAAGAGGATATGGTCGGTCTTCACCGGGCCGTATTTCGTCGAGACCTGCGAGCCCTCGACGATCGGCAGGATGTCGCGCTGCACGCCCTCGCGCGAGACGTCCGCGCCCGCGCTGCCATTCTTGACGGCGACCTTGTCGAGCTCGTCGAGGAATACGATTCCGCTGTACTCCGTGACGCGCAGCGCCTCCTCGGCGACGGCGTCCATGTCGATGAGCTTGCCCGCCTCCTCCTGCGCAAAGATCTTGCGCGCCTGCTCGACCGTGACCTTGCGCTTCTTGCGGTGCTTCGGCATGAGGCTGCCGATCATGTCCTGCAGGTTATCGCCCATCCCCTCGAGCGACGAGCCGGAGAACATTCCGACCATCGGCTTTGCGCTCTCCTCGACGTCGATCTCGATCATTTCCTTTTCGAGCTCGCCGGAGGCAAGGCGCTTCTTGACCCACTCGCGCCCCGCTTGGTACTTCGGCGGCTCTTCCTGCTTCTCCTCTTGCTCATTCTCGGCGCTGCCGAAGAGGCGGCCGAGCGGGTTCTGTGACTTCTTGCTCTCCGGGACGAGTACGCCGAGGATGCGCTCCTCTGCCAGCTCGTCCGCCTTTTCCTTGACGGCGTCCATGCGCTCGCGGCGCACCATGCGGACGGCGCTCTCCGCGAGGTCGCGCACGATGGACTCGACGTCGCGGCCGACGTAGCCGACCTCGGTGAATTTCGTCGCCTCGACCTTGATGAACGGGGCGCGCACGAGGCGCGCGAGGCGGCGGGCAATCTCCGTCTTGCCGACGCCCGTCGAGCCGATCATCAGGATGTTCTTCGGAATGATGTCCTCCTTCATCGTGCCCGTAAGCTGGCGGGCGCGCCAGCGATTGCGCAGCGCGATTGCGACGGAGCGCTTCGCCTCGTCCTGCCCGACGATGTACTTGTCGAGCTCCGCGACGATCTCGCGCGGGGTCTGCTCATTGACGCCGATTGATTCCACCAAATTTTCGTTATCCATCACGCAAGCTCCTCCACCTTGATGTTATGATTCGTATAGACGCATATATCGGCAGCGATCGTCAGCGCTTCCTTTGCGATCTCTGCCGCCCCCATTTCCGTATGCGCCGAAAGGGCGCGCGCCGCTGCGAGCGCGTAGAAGCCGCCCGACCCAATCGCAGCCGTATCGCCGTCTGGCTCGATGACCTCGCCGTTACCCGACAGCATCAGAATATGATCCTTGTCCGCGACGAGAAGCAGGGCCTCGAGCTTGCGCAGCACGCGATCCGTGCGCCAGTCCTTCGCGAGGTCGACGGCGGCGCGCTGGAGGTTGCCGCTGCACTTTTCGAGCTTTTCCTCGAATTTCTCAAAGAGCGTGAATGCGTCGGCGACCGAGCCGGCGAAGCCCGCGAGCACCTTGCCGTGATAGAGCGTCCGCACCTTGCGCGCCGTCGCCTTCATGATCGCCGCCTGTCCAAATGTGACCTGCCCGTCGCCCGCAATGGCCGTCTTGCCGCCCTTACGGACGGCGCATATCGTCGTCGCGTGAAATTGTAATTGTGTTTCCATGATCGATATGACTCCTTTTCAGAGATGGGGGACGAAAGCGTCGATTGCTGCAAGCGCGCGCGCCGCGAGCATCGCCTTTTTTTCCTTCTTGCCGCGTATGCGCCTGCCACGCGCATCGCGCGTCACTACAGTCGGCAAAAGCCCAAAATTGACGTTCATCGGCTGGAAGTGCTTCGCCTCGCTCGTCGTGATGCAGTGCGCGAGCGCGCCGTGGCACGTCTCCTTTGGAAATACGAGCGGCTCTTTCCCCTCTGCTATGCGTGCGGCGTTTACACCTGCCATCAGTCCCGATGCCGCCGACTCGACGTAGCCCTCGACGCCCGTCATCTGCCCGGCGAAGAACAGTTGCTCCTCCCCACGGAACTGGAAGGTCGGCAAGAGGTGGCGCGGCGCGTTCAAAAATGTATTGCGGTGCATGACGCCGTAGCGCAGGAACTCCGCCTGCGCGAGCCCCGGTATCATCGAAAAGACGCGCCGCTGCTCGCCCCAGAGCAAATGTGTCTGAAAGCCGACGATGTTGTAGAGCGTCGCGGCCTTATTGTCCTGCCGCAGCTGCACGACTGCGTAGGGGCGCACGCACGTCTCAGGGTGCTCAAGCCCGACGGGCTTCAACGGTCCGTAGAGCAGCGTATCCTTTCCACGGCTCGCCATGACTTCGACTGGCATACAGCCCTCGAAGAACTGCTCTTTCTCAAAGTCCTTTGTCTTGGTCTTTTCCGCCGTCACGAGTGCTTCCCAAAACGCCTCGTACTCTTCCTTCGTCATGGGGCAGTTGATGTATGCCGCCTCGCCCTTGCCGTAGCGCGAGGCGCGGTACGCCTTCGTCATGTCGACGGTCTCCGCACTCACGATCGGCGCCGCCGCATCGTAGAAGTAAAGCGAGTCGCCGCCCGTGCGCCGCGCAATGTCCGCTGCGAGCGCGCCATCCGTCAGAGGACCGCTCGCGACAATCGTAATGGCATCGTCCGCAAGTGGGATTTCCTCTACTTCCTCATGCACGAGCGTGACATTCGGGTGATTCGTGACGCGCTCCGTGATGTAGGCGCTGAAGCCGTGGCGGTCGACGGCGAGCGCGCCGCCCGCTGGCACGCGCGTCGCGTCTGCCGCCTCCATGACGAGCGAGTGGAGGCGGCGCATCTCTTCCTTCAGGACGCCGACGGCGTTCTCCAGTCCCGCCCCGCGCAGGGAATTGCTGCAGACGAGCTCGGCAAAGCCTGCCGTCTTGTGCGCAGGCGTCATCTTTTCGGGGCGCATTTCGTAGAGGCGCACGTGCGCGCCGCGCTCTGCCGCCTGCCACGCCGCCTCAGCGCCCGCAAGCCCCGCGCCGATAATCGTAATGTCCTTCATGCGTCCTTCTTCACTTTCCTGCCCGCCTTTGCGGCTTCGCCCTTCGCTTCTTTTGCCGATTTTGCCGCTTCCTTTGCCTCTTTTGACGCGAGGCGCTGGCGGATCTTTTCAAGCTCCTTGTTGATCGGGTGATCCATGCGCGTCTCGCAGGCATCGTTGCTGCAGTAATTCATCGCGCGCCCGTTGCGGAAATGGTGCTGCAGGAGGAACGAGCCGCACTTCTCGCACGTCTTTTCCTGCGGCGTGTCCCACGTCGTATAGTCGCACGTCGGATAGTTCTCACAGCCGTAGAACGTGCGCCCGCGCCGCGTCCGCCGCTCGACGAGCTCGCCGCCGCACTTCGGGCACTTGACGCCCATCTTCTTTAAGATCGGCTTCGTATTGCGGCATTCGGGGAAGCCCGGGCAGGCGAGGAACTTGCCGTAGCGCCCCTGCTTGACGACCATCATGCGGCCGCAGTTCTCACACGGCACATCCGAAACCTCGACGGGAAGCTCGACGTGGCCGATTGCCTCGTCGGCTTTTTCAAGCGTCTCTTCAAACGGATCGTAAAACGCGCGCAGGAGCGCATTCTTCTCGACCTTGCCCTCTGCAATCTCATCGAGCGCATTTTCAAGATCTGCCGTGAATTTCACGTCGACAATCGTCTTGAAATAGGATTCGAGCATATCGACGACGATGAAGCCGAGCTCCGTCGGCTGGAAATGCTTGTCGACGCGCTGGACGTAGCCGCGCGCCTGTATCGTCTCAATGATCGGCGCATAGGTGCTCGGCCGCCCGATTTCCTTCTCCTCAAGCGTCTTGACGATGGACGCTTCGTTGTAGCGCGGAGGCGGCTCCGTGAAGTGCTGCTGCGGCTCGGGGCGGACGAGCGTCAAGACGTCGCCTGCGGCGAGGTCAGGCAGGACGACGTCTTTCTCCTGCTTCGCCTTGTCGCTGCCCGTGTAGACGGCGGTGAAGCCCGCAAAGCGGAGCTTCGAGCCGGCGGCGCGAAGGCGGCAGCGCGCGCCCGCCGCGATCTCGACGCTCATCGTGTCGTAGACGGCCGCCGTCATCTGGCTTGCGACGAAGCGCTGCCATACGAGCGCGTAGAGGCGAAGCTGATCGCGGCTCAGGTACTTCTCGACGCTCTCGGGCGTCAGAAGGACGCTCGTCGGGCGGATCGCCTCATGTGCGTCCTGCGCCTTCTTGCCCGCCGCGTAGACATTTGCCGTCTTCGGCGCGTAGTTTGCGCCAAACGTACTGACGATATACGCCTTCGCCTCGCCCTGCGCGAGCTCCGAGATGCGCGTCGAGTCCGTGCGCATATAGGTGATGAGGCCCGTCGCGCCGTGCCTGCCAAGGTCGAGTCCTTCGTAAAGCTGCTGGGCGAGCATCATCGTCTTGCGTGAGGTGAAGCCGAGCTTGCGCGCGGCGTCCTGCTGCAGGGAGCTCGTCGTAAACGGCGCGGAGGGCTTTCGCTTCCGCTCGCTCTTTTTGACCGCCTCGACACGAAGGTCTGCCGCTACGATTTCGGCGGCGATTTCCTTTGCCTCGCGTTCATTATGCAGGGCAAAATTCTTTCCGTCCTCCTCGCTGACGGCGAGCTTCTTGCCGTCCACGAGCGCGAGCTCCGCCGCGAACATCGGCGACTTATCCTTGCGGAGCTTCGCGCCAATCGTCCAGTACTCATCCGAATGGAACGCTTGGATCTCCTTCTCGCGGTCGCAGATGAGGCGCACCGTCACCGACTGCACGCGTCCCGCCGAAAGGCCTTTTCGTACCTTGCGCCAGAGGAGCGGCGAGAGCTTGTAGCCGACGATGCGGTCGAGCATACGGCGCGCCTGCTGGGCGTCGACCTGATCCATGTTGATGGCGCGCGCGTGCTTGACGGCCTCGCGGATGGCTGGCTTTGTGATCTCATTGAAGACGATGCGGCAGGGCTCCGCCGGGTCGAGTTCCAATAGGTGCGCGAGGTGCCACGCGATTGCCTCGCCCTCGCGGTCGGGGTCGCTTGCGAGAAAGACCTGCGCAGCGCCCTTCGCGTCTTTTTTCAGCGCGCGGATGAGATCGCCCTTGCCGCGGATATTGATGTACTTCGGCGCAAAGTCGTGCTCGACATCGATGCCGAACTGGCTCTTCGGCAGGTCGCGCAAATGCCCCATCGAGGCGCGCACCATATATTTTTTGCCGAGATACTTCTCGATCGTCTTTGCCTTCGCCGGTGACTCGACGACGACGAGCGTCTTCTTCTCCTGCGGTTTCTTTACGCTTTTCTTCGCCTTGGCTTTCGGCTTTGCCGCGTTCTTTTCTTTTGTTGCAGCCAAAGTTTCACTCCCTCTCGGCACGCCGATACGCGTGCAGTTCATTTTCCACAACGATGCCCTTCATCTCCATCTGCAAGAGCAAAAAGGCGAGGTTCGGGATTTCCCCGTCAGGCAGGCTCATGAGGATCGCATCCATCGAAAGCGGATGGTCGAACGAGAGCACCTGATAGACCTTGCGCTCCTCGTCGGTGAGCCTCGCGCGCGCCTTTTTCGATTGCCCGCCCACGATGCCATAATCCTCCAGAATGTCCTCCGCGCGCGTCACGAGCTTTGCCCCCTGCTGGATGAGGTGGTGGCAGCCCTCGCTCGTCGCCGAGAGCACGCTCCCCGGCACGGCGTAGACCTCGCGCCCCTCAGAGAGCGCAAGCTCCGCCGTAATGAGCGAGCCCGAGCGGCGCGCCGCCTCGACGACGAGCGTGCCCGCCGAAAGCCCGCTGATGATACGGTTGCGCGCGGGGAAAAAGGCGGGCAGCGGCTGCGCGCCCGGCGCGTACTCCGAGATCACCGCGCCGCGCTCTGCGATCTCTTCGAGCAGACGGCGATTCTCGGCCGGGTAGGCGACGTCGATGCCGCAGCCGAGCACAGCGACCGTGCGCCCGTCCTTCGCCTTCAGCGCACCACGATGGGCGCGCGTGTCAATGCCGCGCGCCGCGCCGCTGACGACAGTCAGCCCCGCAGCGGCAAGCTTCTCGCCAAAGTCGAGCGCAAGCGCCTCCCCATAGCCCGAAAACTTCCGCGCCCCGACGATGCCGATACGCACCGCGTCGCTTTGGAGCGTGCCACGGACGTAGATCGCCATCGGCGGGTCGAAAATTTCCTTCAATATATATGGATAATCTGAATCTTCCATGGTAACGAGGCGCGCCCCGCACTGCTCGCACGCGAGGGCAATCGCTTCGGGAAGGTCAGGCGATTCGCGGCGCAGACGCACGAGCGCCGCGGTGACGCCCTCTGGCAGTCCGCCGAGATCCGCGAGCTCGCGCGCGTCCATGCACCAAAGAAGGCGCGCATCGGGACATTTCGCGAGGAGCACCGTCAGGCGCTTATACCCCAGCCCGCCGCACCGCGCCAATGCCGCCAGATAAAACCGCTCTTCTCGTTCCAAACGCACGCCCCCCTAACGGATTCCCCTCTAACATTGTTTCATCTTATCGAAAACTTTATTTTTATGCAATATCTTTCTTAAGGAATCACTGATTCATTCAGCCGCCCAGCCTTGCATAAGCGACCGCTAAGCACTAAAGTG
>ERZ772960.1181-NODE-1181-length-21441-cov-6.931544_pt1 | contig 21441 bp, 12 predicted proteins | sample MGYA00580678_ERZ772960 | MGnify/ENA primary metagenome ERZ772960 (study PRJEB29015, sample SAMEA2737930) | human oral metagenome | biome: human oral; feature: human-associated habitat; material: dental | place: China | collected 2059 ... | reverse complement strand
CGCGAAGGTGGTCACCACGCTGGGCTCCCGGCTGCGGAGCAGGGCGATGGTGACCATTGCCGCCCTACTGGGGGTGGCCGGCCTGGTGCTGTGGCCGGTGGCCGCCCTGCCCGTGGCCGAGGCGGACCAGGGCTCCGGCACACTCCCGCTCGCGCAGTCCGGCGGGCTCTCCGCTGAGATTGCCCCGGCCGCCCCGGCAGCTTTGGCGAAGCCGTCCGCGACGTCGGCCTCGACGACGGCCACCCCATCCGCCCCGGCGGAGAAGGACAAGACCACCAACCAGGTGACCGTGAGCATCGACGCCATGGCCCCCGAGGTGCTCCACAGCGACCAGGACCTCAACCTGACCGGCACCATCACCAACGGAACCGCTCAGACCATCACCGGGGCGGACCTGGTGACGCGGGTGCAGCGATCCACGGAGGCCACGAGTCGGGGCCTGAGCAAGTGGCTGACCGGGACCGACGAGTCGGGACTGTCCGACCCCTTCACGGTCCCACTGGGTCACGACCTCCAGCCGGGGGGCGTCTCCCAGTTCTCCATCACCATTCCCGCCGACGAGCTGCCGCTGGACAGCACTGACCAGTGGGGGCCGCGCGGCGTCTCCGTCGCCCTGGCGACCCAGGACGTCTCCCTGGCCCAGGACCGCAGCATCCTCGTGTGGGACAGCGGCACCTCCGTCGCGCCGGTGCGCATGACCGTCTTCCTGCCGGTGACCGCCTCCGCTCAGGAGATGGCGGTGCTGTCCGCCCCGCATACCCAGGAGCGCACGGAGGCCCTCAGTCGCATCCACAACCGGGTCCTGGGCCTGGTGAGCATGGCCGGCGACGGCGTCGTGGTCGCCGTCGACCCGGCACTGATCGAGGCCCTCGGTGTCACCACGGCCAGCCTCGAGCAGGCCGCCCGCAACAGCAGCTCCCAGCCCTCCACGCCGGACGCCTCCCCTCAGGCGCCCCAGAGCGCCGACTCCTCCGCGTCGTCGGCCCCGACCGCGCCGTCGACGCCGGCCCCCTCGGCGAGCACCGCCCCGTCCCCGCAGGCGGGGGGCACCGCGACGTCGCCGTCGGACAAGAAGACGTCTCAAGTCTCCAACGAGGTCATCCAGCTCTCCGCGGCTCTCGCGCGGGCCATCCACACCGACAGCCTCGTGGCTCTGCCATGGGGCGACTCCGACACCGCGGCCCTGGCGCACCTGCAGCAGACGAGCCTCATCGAGACCGCCGCACGGCGCACCCAGGAGTCGGCCATCGTCAAGGTGGGGGCCCCGACGTCGGTGTCCTGGTTGGCCTCCAGCGTCGCGGACGCCACCACGGTCAATGCGCTGGCGCAGCCGGATTCGACCATCATCGCCTCACCGGAGTCCTTGCCGCCGTCCGACGACCTCACCTACACCCCCTCCGGCCTGGGCGCCTCCGGGGACCACGCGGTCCTGATCCCGGAGCAGTCCCTGTCGGGGGCGCTCACCGGTGAGGACGCCAAACCCACTGCCTCCGATCAGGGCACCCCGACCACCCAGAGCGCCCAGGCCACCGCGCTCGACACCCGCCAGCTGCTGCGCAGCGACAGTGCCATCCTGGCCCGCCAGGCCCCGGCGCTGGAGCGGGACATCGTCGTGGCGATGCCCCGCCAGGCCGCCTCCGCCGTGCAGTCATCGGTCGTGCGCGAGCGGGTGGCCGCCCTGCGCTCAGTCCCCTGGACCCAGTCCCAGTCTCTGTCCGCCCTCCAGGAGCGCGCCCAGCAGGAGGTCTCGGCCGTGGCTGAGGGCACCTCTCGGATCGATCGCTCCGAGACGCCGGAGACGGTGATCGACGCCAACGAGCTGTCCGCCGACACCCTCGCCGCCGCCGGCCGTACCTCCGCGACCCTGCAGTCGATCTCCTCAGTGCTCTCCGAACCGGCCGCCCTGTTGGGCGACTACACCAGCCTGGAGGCGGTGGTCTCCTCAGCGTCCTGGCGCTCGGACCCCAAGACCCGCAGCGCCCAGATCCCCTATGCCGAGGCGGCCGGCGCCGGCGTCACCTCCTCGCTGGCCGCGGTGCCGTCGTCGACCATCAACGTCATCAGCTCCGAGGCCCAGCTGCCGGTGCGCATCACCTCCTCCCTGAACCAGGACGTGACGGTTCAGGTCTACCTGGTCTCGAACAACAAGCGACTCCAGGTCCCGCGCACCACCACCGTGCGGGTCCCGGCCCACCAGCAGGCCAAGGTCACAGTGCCGATCCAGGCCGTCGGCTCCGGCGACGTCGCCCTGACGGTGCAGGTGCTCGCCGCCGACGGCACCACCGTGGGCACCCCCACCACCGTCAACATGCGCGTGCGCGCCGACTGGGAGGGACGCGGCACCGGAGTCATCGTCGGGGTCCTGGTCGCCATCGTGGTGACCGGTACGGTGAGGACAGTACGACGAGGCCGCCGCACCGCTGTGGCCCCGGCTGCACAGGAGACGGCATGAGCATCATCAAGCGTGTACGGATCGGGCGATCCTCCTCCCAGGGGCGCAGCCAGGCCTCCCTGGCGCGCTCCTCGGCCGTCATGGCCTCGGGGACCCTGGTCTCCCGCATTCTGGGCATGGTGCGCAACGCCCTGATCGTCATGGCGCTGGGCGCCACCGGGTCGGGGGCCGCCGACGCCTTCAACACGGCCAACAACCTGCCCACCTACCTGTACAACATGATGATCGGCGGGATCCTCAACGCGATCCTGGTGCCGCAGATCGTTCAGGCGCTGCGACGGCGCAACGGCGAGGAGGTCGTCAACCGCCTCCTGACCGCCGCGGCCACGCTCATGCTGGCGGTCACGTGCATCGCGACCGCGGCCGCGCCCCTCATCTTCACCCTCAACGCCAACTCCTTGGCCCAGGGGCAGTGGCGAGCGCTGTCCTTCGCCTTCGCGTTCTGGTTCATGCCGCAGGTCTTCTTCTACGGCCTGTACGCCCTGTGGGGGCAGGTGCTCAACGCCCGCTCGAGCTTCGGGCCCTACATGTGGTCGCCGGTGCTCAACAACATCATCTCGATCGCCTCGATCCTGTTCTACCTCCATATCTACGGCCGCTACACCACCGGTGAAGGCGCAGAGGTCTGGGACTGGGGCCGGATCACCCTCATCGGGGCGACGACGACCCTGGGCATCGCGGTCCAGGCGCTGATCCTCTACATCCCCCTGGTGCGCTCCGGGTTCCGGCCGCGCATCATCTTCGGGGTGCGGGGCCTGGGGCTGGGCAAGACCGTCAAGGTGGCCCTGTGGGCGCTGGCCGGGGTGGGCGTGGCCAGCCTGAGCAACTGGATCACCTCCAACCTGGGCTCCTACGCGGTCACGGCCTCCGAGCAGCCCGAGTACGCGAACGTCATCGTGCCCTCCACGACCATGTGGCTCAACGCCTACCTGGTGTACATGCTGCCCCAGTCCCTCGTGGTCACCTCCATCATCACGGCCCTGTTCACCCGGATGAGTGAGAAGGCCGCGGCCGGGGACGCCGCCGGCGTGCGTGAGGACCTCTCCCTGGGACTGCGCTCGGCGGGCGTGTTCACCGTCCTGGCCACCGCAGGCATCTGCGTGCTGGCCGTCCCGGCCCTCCAGCTCTTCACCCCCTCGATCACACTTCCCGAGGCCCAGGCCAGCGCCCCCATGCTCATCGCTCTGGCGCTGGGCATCGTTCCCCAGGGCATCTGGTTCGGGACCCAGCGAGTCATGCTGGCCTACTCAGACACCAAGCGGCTGCTCCTGGCCGACGTCGTCGTCGGAGTCGTCCCGGTCGTCCTGTGCGTCATGGCCTACTTCATGGCTCCGGCCAACCACTGGATGGCCTGGGCCGGGGCGGCCAACACGCTCAGCCAGATCGGAGGCTGCCTGGTCGTCATCCCCATGCTGCGCTCCCACCTGCCCAGCCTCGACGGACGCAAGATCATCACCACCCACCTGCGTCTGGTCATCGCGGTGGCACCCGCCGTCATCGCCGGGATCGTCCTCAACCTGATCCTGGGCAATGTCGACGCCGACTCCTCCCTGACTAAGATGCTCGCGGCCTTCGGGCACATCTGCATCGTGGCGACGGTTATGTCACTGGTCTACCTGCTCATGGGGCGCGTCGTCAGAATCGAGGAGATCGCCGTCGCCTTCCGGCCCTTCTCACGGATCCTGTCCACCATCGGTCGTCGCCTGCCCGGCGGCCTCGGGAGAGTGGTTCTGGCGATCACGAGCTGGCTGTCGCCGCCGGAGCCGACGACGACGGCAACCGCTCAGATGGATGCCGTTCAGACGCCAGCACCACCGCCCCCGCCTCAGTCGGCTTCCGGCCCGTCGGCCATGCCATCGGGACCGGCCGCTCATCCGGCCGCTCATGGTGCTGTTGGCTACACCGCCGGCGGCACTCATGCCTCCCCGTCCGCCCCACCCCCGCCCCCGCAGGCGCAGACCGACTCCCGGGGTCAGCCGGGTCAAATGGGGCAGCGGAGTGCCGGAGGCCGGCCCGCGCAGGCGCCCACGGGCTACACCCAGGACGGACAGCCCGTCTACCCGCTCGCGCCGGCGCCCCCGGCGCCCTCGCAGGCAGTGGCACCACCACCCCCTACACGCGCCGACTATGCGGCTGACGCCTCTCATCGCTCCTGGACCACGGGGCACATCCCAGCCAACACTCCCGGGAGTATCCCTCCCTCACTTCCCGCGAGCATCCCGCCTTCCCCGGTGGCCACAGGGCAGTCCGCCCCCTACCCGCCCCACGCCTCTGCCCACACGAGCCACATCACCCCGGTTTGGAGCCCTCAGACAGTTACGATGGGTTCAACTGGTTCAGATGGACAACCATCTCAAGGAAGGAGACGCATGTCGGAGGCGACGCCGATCGGCAGTGGTCGCTACGGACTCCTGGGTACGCTGTCCACCACGCTGCCGCGCATTGTCAGGCACCGTGGTGTTGACACGATCCTGGATCGAGAAGTCACGATCCTGGTTCTCACTGACGCGACGCTTCACCGTGACAACGTCCTGGAGTCCGCCAGCCGCGCTGTGCTGGTCGAGGACCAGCGCCTTCAGCAGGTCTACGACGTCGAGCGCGCCGAGCCCTCCGTCATCGTCACTGAGCCGCTGACCGGACGCACCTTCTCCTCCCTGGTCTCGCGGGGCATGCCCCCGGCACAGGCGCGCGCCATCATCGGCGAGACCGCGCAGGCGCTCGACGCCGGCGCCCGCAAGGGTCTGCACCATCTGAACCTGTCGCCCGAGTCCATCCGCGTTCTTCCCGACGGCACGATCAAGGTCAGCGGCCTGGGTATCGAGGCTGCCGCCCTCGATCTGGAGAGCCGGGTAGCCGGTCACGACCCCTCGGCCGCCGACCGCGCAGACGCCCGCGCTCTGGTGGAGATCCTCTACTACGGCCTGACCGGGCGGTGGCCCGGAAAGCGCCCCGGCATCCCCTCCGCACCACGACTGGGCGGCATTCCGGTCAAGCCCTCCACGCTTGTGCCGGGCGTCGACCCGGTTCTGGATGAGCTGTGCGAACGCACCTGGAGCAGCCAGCCCCCCGTCTCCGCGGCCGAGGTGGCGCGCTCACTGGGAAGCTGGGACCAGGTGGTCGGCTACCGCGAGTCCAGCTCGACGCCGATGCCGACGTCGCAGCGTCCGTCATCGGCCGCCGGCAGCACCGGAAGCGGGTCTGCCGGGGCCAATGCGGGCGCAACGGTCGCCGCCGTCAGCGCTGCCGGAGCCGGCGTCGCCAACGCAGCCCGAGGGGTCCTGGACCGGCTGCGGCGCAGTGGTGCCGGCAAGGGCGCAACGGTCGCCCCGTCAGCGGTGCCGGCGCCCCCATCGACACCGCCGAATCAGCCCGATCAGGCACCGGCAGCTCCTGCGCCTGTGGAGCAGAGCTCCACCACCGAGGAAGCAGCCGCACCGCCTGCGGCTCCGCGTGAATCCGCACCAGTTCCGGAGCCTGCTGCCGAGGAGACCTACGTCCAGGTCACCGGGCCGACGAACCCGATCCCGAACGTCCTGTCAACCGCCTCCGAGACCGTCCCCGGGCCCGCGCCGGTTCCAGCCGAGCCCTTCACCGGCAGCTTCCCGGCCTTCGAGGACGATGACGAGGAGGAGGAGATCGATCCCGCGGTCGCTCGTCAGGAGAAGCGCACCACCAGTTCCATCCTGGTGACGCTCGTCCTTATCGTCATCGTCTCCCTGGCTACGGCCAGCTACATCGTCTACCAGACGATCGGTATCCCCTTCGCGGACAAGGATCAAGCGGCCGCGGACACGGTTCCCTCAGCCACCGCGCACAACGCCGGTGGCGGGGGTGAACAGCAGCAGGCTCCCGCCACTGAGGCGCCTGCGGCCAAGCCCGAGATCGCCGGCGTGAACGTGGTCAACAACCCGAGCTCGCAGGCGGCCAACAACCAGCAGTACCTCAGTGACGGCGACACCAGCCGTCCCTGGTTCTCCCACAACACCAGCAGTCCGGAGCTGAGCCAGCCGATCGACATCGAGATCAAGCTCAAGAGCCGCGCCAAGGTCTCGGAGATCGACATGCAGGGCACCAACGAAGGCGGGCAGGTCGAGGTCCGTGCCACGGACATCAACAACGCGGGAGGCGGTACGGTTCTCGCCCAAGGCCCCTTCGCCGCGGGGAGCACCACCCTCAAGGTCGACAATCCCCAAGAGGTCGACACCATCGTCATCAGGGTGATGCAGCTTCCCAAGAACAGTGAGCCCGGCGAATACCCCTACAAGGCCACCATGACAGAGGTCACAGTCAAATAAGTTGTGGCGAGGGAACATACTTTATTGATCACTAGTTGCACTGGGTGACCGCGGACCGCGTCCATCGCCCATTCGTCAGGAGAGTCATGATTCACGACGTCGTCATCGTCGGCTCCGGCCCCGCCGGCTACACGGCCGCCATCTACGCGGCCCGCGCCCAGCTCAACCCGGTCATCCTGGCCGGCTCGGTGACTGCTGGCGGCGCCCTGATGAACACGACCGAGGTGGAGAACTATCCCGGTTTCATCGAGGGGATCATGGGCCCCGAGCTCATGAACCAGATGCAGGAGCAGGCTGAGCGCTTCGGCGCGGAGATCCGCTACGAGGACGTCACCGCCCTTGAGCTGGAGGGCGGCGTCAAGCGCATCACTACCTCCGACGACGTCTACGAGGCCCGTACGGTCATCATCTCCACCGGCTCGGAGTACCGGCACCTGGGCATCGATGGGGAGGACCGCCTCTCCGGGCACGGCGTGTCCTACTGCGCCACCTGCGACGGGTTCTTCTTCAAGGACCAGGACATCATCGTCGTCGGCGGTGGGGACTCGGCCATGGAGGAGGCCACCTTCCTGACCCGTTTCGCTCGCTCCGTCACGGTGGTGCACCGCCGCGACGAGCTGCGCGCCTCGGCTGTCATGGCCAAGCGCGCCCAGCAGGACCCGAAGATCTCCTTCGCCTGGAACTCGCGCGTCGTTGAGCTTCACGGCGAGGACTCCCTGACCGGCGTCACCCTGGAGGACACCGTCACCGGGGAGCGCCGCCAGATCGAGGCCACTGGTCTGTTCGTCGCCATCGGCCAGGTGCCGCGCAGCGAGCTCGTCGCCAACGTCCTCGAGCTCGACGAGGCCGGCTACATCAAGGTCGAGGTCCCCTCGCAGCGCACCCGCATCCCCGGGGTCTTCGCCTGCGGTGACGTCGCCGATCCCACCTACCAGCAGGCCATTACGGCAGCCGGTTCGGGTTGCCGTGCCGCTCTGGACGCCGAGCACTACCTGACCACCCTGCAGGCCTGATCCGGCCTCTCAGCTCAGCGAAAGGCAGGCTCCGACGTCGTCGGAGGACCTGCGCTGCGCTATCCCGACTCACCCACCCACAACGTTCGAGGAGAAAACCATGTCCGAGGCACTCGCCGTCACCGACGCCACCTTCGAGGCGGAGGTCCTCAAGTCCGAGGTTCCCGTCGTCATCGACTTCTGGGCCGAGTGGTGCGGCCCCTGCCGCCAGATGGCGCCGATCGTGGACGAGGTCGCCGCCGACTTCGGTGACAAGGTCAAATTCGTCAAGGTGGATGTGGACGCCAACCCGGCCACGGCCCGTTCCTACGGTGTGCGCTCCATCCCGACCTTCGCGGTCGTGCGTGACGGCGAGGTCTTCCACCAGTTCAGCGGCTCCCGTCCGAAGGCGTCCTTCAAGGCAGAGGTGGAGAAGGTCCTGGCCTGAGCCCGGACTTCCGCCAACTGATACCAACTGCTACGGCGCCGGTCCCATTCACCGTCTCTCACGGAATGGTGGATGGGACCGGCGTCGTCCACGAGTTGTCTGATGACTTGCCGCACCCGGTTGAGCTCGTCTGTCACCATGGGCCACGGCCCCGTAGAATCGCTCAGGAATCGCAGTGGCATCATGGCATGCGACACGGCAAGAAGGCGGCACATGCAGCACACTCAGTACATCTCCACCCGCGGACAGATGGCACCCGCCGGGTTCATGGACGTTCTCCTGGCGGGTCTGGCACCCGACGGCGGCTTGGCGGTACCGGAGCGGCTGCCCGCTCTCACCCCGGAGCAGCTCGAGACCTGGAGATCCCTCAACTACGCGGAGCTGGCCACCGAGGTCATCGGTCTGTTCGCCGCTGATATTCCCCGTAAGGACCTGGCGGCTCTGACCCGGGCGGCCTACGGCGAGTCCCGCTTCCCGCAGCCGGTCGTTCCGGTGACCGGGCTCGACGACGTCGCCGACGGCCTGGTCCTCGTGGGCCTGTCCGAGGGGCCGACCATGGCTTTCAAGGACCTGGCCATGCAGTTCCTGGGGCAGGCGATTCCCTACGTGCTGGCCAAGCAGGGCAAGGTCCTCAACATCCTGGGGGCCACCTCGGGCGACACCGGTTCAGCGGCCGAGCACGCCTTCCGGGGACAGGAAGGCGTCAGCGTCTTCATGCTCTCGCCGGCCGGCCGCATGAGCCCGGTGCAGCGGGCGCAGATGTACACCCTCCAGGACGCCAATATCCACAACATCACGGTGCGCGGTGTCTTCGACGACTGCCAGGCACTGGTCAAGGCCCTGAGCAACGACGCGAACTTCAAGGCGGCCCACCACCTGGGTGCCGTCAACTCCATCAACATCGGCCGGATCGCCGCGCAGGCCGTCTACTACGTGTGGTCCTGGCTGCGGGTCACCGACGCGGTGGAGGAGGGGGCGCGAGCCGGCTACCGCGTCGACGTGTGCGTCCCCTCGGGCAACTTCGGCAACATCTACGCCGGGTTCCTAGCCCGGTCCATGGGGGTGCCGATCCGCCGTCTCATTCTGGCTACCAACGAGAACAACGTCCTCGAGGAGTTCTTCACCACGGGCATTTATCGACCTCGCTCGGCAGCCGACACCTTGGCTACCTCCAGCCCGTCGATGGACATCTCGAAGGCCTCGAACCTGGAGCGCTTCATCTGGGCCCTGCTGGGGCCGGAGGCCTTCGTGCAGCACTGGGCGGAGCTGGAGTCCACCGGCACTCTCGATCTGCGCGATCAGCTCCCGCGCCTGGGAGAGGACTTCGGCTTTGTGGCCGGGACGTCGTCGCACGCCGACCGCCTGGAGGCCATTCGCTCCGTCAAGGAGCGCTCCGGCCGGCTCATCGACCCTCATACCGCCGACGGCATCACGGTGGCTCTACGCACCATGGAGCCAGGATTCCCAACCCTCGTCATGGAGACGGCCAAGGCCGCGAAGTTCCCGCAGACCGTGGCCGAGGCGCTCGGGACGGAGCCAGAGACACCCGCTGTCATCACCGATCTGCTCACCCGCCCCCAGAAGGTGGAGACGATCGACAATGAGGAGGCCCCTTTGCGCCACCTCATCGAGGAACGAGCCCTGACCTCCTGATCAACGCCCATCCGGAGTCGGATGAGCGTCTCTTGCCGCGCCGCGCATCGTGCCCATGATGCGCGGCGCGTCTGCATCTGCTGGTACCGACCGGTCTTGTCCCGCTCCGAAAGCACTTCCGTGTTTCACGTGAAACACCGCGGATTACTCCTGACCTCACCATGTCCTTCCCACCGGTGCGGCGTGGCACACTTGGATCCACGGACGCAGCAGCGGCGACCAAGGAAGGACCGAAGGTGAGTCAGAGCAGTAACCAGGTGAAGGGCAACCGACTCGATCCGTGGCTGGACAGCTACGCTGCACGAGCTCACGGTCTGCGCGCCTCAGAGACTCGCTCACTGTTCGCCGTCGCCTCACGACCGGAAGTGGTGTCGCTGGCGGGCGGAATGCCCAATCTCAAGGACCTCCCACTGGAGCGGCTGGCAGAGGCCACGGCGCAGATGATCCGCAAGGACGGCGGCAAGGCACTGCAGTATGGAAACGGCCAGGGGCTACCGCGACTGCGGGAGCAGATCACCGAGGTCATGGCCCTCGAGGGCATCCAGGCCGATCCGGAGGACGTCATCATCACGACTGGCTCCCAGCAGGCCGTCGACATCGTCACCGAGCTCTTCGTCGATCCCGGCGACGTCGTCCTGACCGAGGCGCCCACGTACGTCGGATCCCTGTCGATCTTCGCGACGTACCAGGCCGATGTGCAGCAGGTACCCATCGACGCCGATGGAGTGGTCCCTGACGCCCTGGAGGAGACGATCGTCCGCCTCGAGCGCGAGGGGCGCCGCATCAAGTTCTTCTACTGCCTGCCCAACTTCCACAACCCTGCCGGGGTGACGCTCACGGAGGAGCGCCGTCCACAGGTCATCGAGATCTGCCGGCGCCACCACATCCTCATCGTGGAGGACAACCCCTACGGGCTGCTGGGCTTCGAGGGACAGACCTACACAGCCCTCAAGACTCTCGCACCCGACGACGTCGTCTACCTCGGCTCCTTCTCCAAGATCTTCGCGCCCGGGTACCGCGTGGGCTGGGCAGTGGCCCCACCGGCCGTTCGGGAGAAGATGAAGCTGGCCTCCGAGGCGGCCATCCTGTGCCCGTCGTCGGTCGGCCAGTTCTCGATCTCCATGTACCTGGACCAGTTCGACTGGAAGCAGCAGATCGTGGACTTCCAAGCCATGTACCGGGGACGGCGCGACACCATGGTGGCAGCGCTGGAGGAGTTCCTGCCGATGTGCCACTGGAACATCCCCGAGGGCGGTTTCTACGTGTGGGTGCAACTACCCGAGGGACTCGATGCGAAGGACATGCTTCCGCGCGCGGTCACCAACCTGGTCGCCTACGTATCCGGGACTGCCTTCTACGCCGGTGGAAGGGCCGGACAGGACCATCTGCGGCTGTCCTTCTGCTACCCCGAACCTCCTGAGATCCGCGAAGGCGTGCGACGACTCTCCGGCGTTGTCACCCGCGATCTCGAACTGCTGGATCTATTCGGTCCCACCCACAGTCCCCGTCCATCCGAAGGCGTCCACGCGCCCGCACCCGACCAGATCTGAGGTTGACGATGAACCAGTCTCCACTCCGTATCGCTGTCCTCGCCGGCGGTCTGAGCCACGAGCGCGACATCTCGTTGCGCTCCGGGCATCGCGTCGCCCAGGTCCTTAAGCACCTCGGGCACACCGTCCTGGTCCTGGACATCGACGCACGCACCATCGGATCGCTCAAGACCTTCGGCCCCGACGTCGTATGGCCGCTGGTCCACGGTGGCCCAGGAGAGGACGGAGGGCTGCAGAACATGCTCATTGCGCTGGACCTGCCATATGTGGGGACCCATTCCGACGGCTGCCAGCGAGCCTCCTTCAAACCCACCGCTAAAGCGAGCGTTCGCACCGGAGGAGTGATTACTCCTGATTCGTTGACGCTTCCACATTCCTACTTCAGTCAACTCGGGGCGCAGGATGTCCTGACCGTCGTCGCCGGTCATCTGGGTCTTCCCGTTGTGGTGAAGCCTCATCAGGGCGGCTCCGGACTCGGCGTATCCTACGCTTCGACGGCAGACGAGTTACGGTCGGCGATGGTGGCCTGTTTTGCCTACGACGAGCGGGCCCTCATTGAACGTTACGTCCCCGGGACCGAACTTGCTGTGTCCGTCGTCGATACGGGAGAGGGGCCACGTGCACTCCCTCCCGTCGAGGTGGTGACCGAAGGACAATACGACTTCGATGCCCGGTACAACCCAGGCCGCTCAGAGTATTTCGTACCCGCGCGCTTAGATGACTCGGTCATCGACATGGTCAAGACCACCGCCATCACCGTCCACACGACGCTCGGGCTCGGGAATCTCTCTCGAACCGACCTCATCCTCGACGAGGAGGGGATGCCCTGGTTCATCGACGTGAACGTCATTCCAGGAATGACTGAGACGTCGCTACTCCCAATTGCGGCCAAGGCAGAGGGCTCTTTGGAGGAGCTGTACGACGCTCTCGTGCGAAATCCACTTGTGCACCCGTAGCTCCTGTTTCACGTGAAACAGTGGCTCCACTCTGATTGAGGGGAGCCACTGTCGTACGTAGGAGGTGCACCGCCAGGCATGACACCACGATCGAGGAGCGCACCCTGAACGGTTCGTGCGGCGCATCGTTGTGAATCGGTCACTAGCTCGAGGATAGAACCGACATCGCTCACCGAAGACAACTGAAATGGTCCTGCCTCTCCGTGTTTCACGTGAAACAGCGTCACGACACGAATCACACGCGGCTCCACACAGAAGCGTCCGTGGCCGTTCCCCTCCCCAGGGGAGTGGACAGTAAGTCGCCTGCAGGATGAACACCACCGGGCACTGGTTCGCCCCGGAGATGCTTTCACTGCTGATCTCGGACCATTTCCTTGTTTCACGTGAAACCGGGTCACTCATCAGATTCGGGTAGTGGAGTACAAACGACACTTATGCGGAACGTGAGGCGCAAGTAGGAGGACGTACCTGCCTCCGCTTGCGGCCGAGCAAGCGCACTAACGAAGGCCCTCATATTCCTCCCTACAGAATCCCGACATCGTGCCTGGACCCCGCTCCCCGGGAGACGAAACCAGTTCTCGGGCGAACAACGGACGGGGCATGGTTGCTGAGAAACGGCTAGCTCTACCACCGGGTAAGAGACTCACTCATGCAACGATGCCGGTGCGAACTATCGACGGGGCTGCAGATCTGGTTTCACGTGAAACCACGCGAATGCGGGTTTGCCCATCGGGACAAAACAGGTCGTTCCACGAACGATACGAAGCCAGGTGGCATCGCCCAGTGGATCACAAACTACGCTGATATCCAGCTCGTCACCCACCGAGCTGTTCTCGCACCTAGGGGATGTCCTCCATATGTCCCCTCGCCACGGAACGATCGACCATCATGGAATCCGAGACCTGTTTCATGATCGTCGTCCCCATGCTCAGTTCGATACCGAGCCGACAGTCGGACTCGCAGTAGCCGTTCCGCCACACAGCCCCTCCACGGTTTCGGGATCTGTTTCACGTGAAACAGTGCCACTCCCCGCTTCGATCGGTAAAGCAATATCAGTCCCGTGTCCGAACCAGATGACGGAGCGAACGGCGACCTACTGTGCTGGCACCTCACCAACAACGACGCCCGTTGCCTTCGACGCTACTAAGACCGTGTTCAGTTCCAAGCTCCATAACTCTTAGGAATACAGGAGCCTCAAGTGAACACCGGACGCCGAATCAGTCCCGACAGTGGTTTGCACCGCCTCGACACGGGGTAGCAGGTTCCCTCAACCAAAACTGACATTGCCCCGTTCACGAGACACCCAATCTGGTTTCACGTGAAACCAACCTGGACACCTTGCGCAAGCTACGTGCGGACGAGCCTAAGACAACACCATGTCATGCGATTCTTTCGGACAGCCCGAAGAGGGATATGTGTCCATAGATCCTTCGCGGTTTGAATCCTCGTTCCGAGGGAGGAGACTCACTTTCGAACGATGCAGTTGACATAGGCAGTCATGCAGCCCTTCCCCGATTTGCCTTCTCCTGCTCGCGGACGCACTCGGTTACCAAGGCGTTTCACGTGAAACCGAAGTTCTCATCTCGTTCGATCGGACTCACATCGTCACCGCGGCACCGGGACTGAACACGCTGCGAGCACCAATACTGCGGTGGTGCGCCAGCGAGATTGAAACCAGAAGAGCAAGAGACTCCTCAACCCCATCTCAGTTCCTCTCCCTACTCTCGATGAGAGGAGGCACGTCAAGCGAGCAACCGCTGCATCGACCCCAACCGTATGCCCACATATCGGGGCACCGAGACATACAAGATTCTCCCCGCCAGCACCAACCACCGGATTCATGTACGACGAGCCTGTTCTCGTTTCACGTGAAACCGGCATTCAATGAACAAGGCACAAAACAAGCCAATCCCAGATTCGCGCTCCGCCATCGTCAGGTCTACGTTTCACATGAAACCGCAATCGAGCCACCAAAGCCATCAAACGACAGGTGAAGCTCGACGAAGCTTCGACGTGTGAGGTTCCCTCATGTAGCCAGCCAACATCGTGGCGGTCCATACGTCATCCACTGACGCAGGCTTGGGCTGAAGACATGACTTCGATACATCGACTCGCGACGGGCGGGCCTTCTTCTGCGAACAGCTCTCTTCGACGAACGCGGCATCCTCGTTCATTGCTGAATGGACGCCTTCAGCGCCGCACTGACGATGAGAGGAGTAGAGGTCACTACCTTGGAGTGCCGTCTCGCGAGTCAGCCACTGTTTCACGTGAAACCGATCTGCTCCCCACATCCAATTGGAAGCACGTTGCTGAGGCGCTACATACGCAACGCCACACCGAATGTCGCCGGACAGCATACGACAACAGCATGAGAGGCTTGCACAGGCGGTTCGGCTGGCTCTGTCGTTCAGGTCTGTCGGCCCCCTCGGGAGGAGGTTTCCCAAGCAAACACTCACCGCCGCGTCATTCTCGACAGTCGACCGCACTACTCCGCATATGTGCACGGACTCCTTCAGTCAGAGGTGCAGATACGATGCAACCGCCACGTTTCGTTCTCGGTTTCACGTGAAACCGTCGCAAAGTGAATGCAGCGCTCGAAACAAGCAGGATCTGGGCACGCACACATACTGCGAGGATCTCAACGCTTCTGCGATACGCGCACGCCCTCTGCTCATCACTCACCGAGTTGACCAAGTGGATGCTCCCTATCATCGATTCACTCACCGTTCCTGCGGGAAGCACCGGCAGCGAGCTCACCGAATGCAGCGAGCGCTTTCTCCTCGTGGGTATCCACTCAAGTTTCAACGTGGGGAGGACTCTTGAGGGCTCACTACAGCTGTGCAGACTGCCTCACGCATCCACTTCCCAGAAAGTCTTCTCCAGCACGGCAGAGGCTCACGCTTCGTAAAGCGGTTTCACGTGAAACCAAGTCATTTTCTTCAACCGCATCGTATGCCGTACGGGACAGGACGGACACCACAGCCATCATCCGTCGGCACTCCCCCAGGGGAGGGGCTCCGCGACACACTGCCTACGAACCCAATTGTTCACGTCCAGAACACCGCCCGTGTGCCGCTTGCCGCAGTCCTTCACAAGTGTGCTGGTTCCTGTAACACCATCCCGTCCCTTGTTTCACGTGAAACTAAGGCTCATCCTTTCCACACCGGCTTGGACCGCATACCGGCATCGTATGTCTCAGTGGATACAGAAGTGGGGCCAAGGCATATTCGGCCTCGGCCCCACCGTCGTATTCACCTCCGATGAGGTTTACTCCTCGTCGAGGGACGTACCTGGTGCCAACGCATCGACGATACGCGCGAGATCCTCATCTCCTGCGAACTCGATAGTGATACGCCCCTTCTTCGCCCCACGTGTCACCTTGACGCGCGTATCGAAGGCGTCGGAAAGACGCGTTGAAAGCGCCGGGAGAGGCGTACTACGGGCCCGCAGCACCTTTGGTTGGTCCGATCCCGAGTCCGTTTCCTCGTGAAGAGCAACGAGCTCTTCCGTTGCCCGAACTGACAGCCCCTCGGCCACAACCCGTTGGGCGAGCCGCTCCATTTCAGCAGCATTCGGGAGTCCCAGCAGTGCGCGGGCGTGACCCGCCGAAATGACATTGGCGGCCAGCCTCCGCTGCACCAGCGGAGGAAGCTTCATGAGGCGCAGCGTATTCGAGATCTGCGAGCGTGACCGAGCGATCCGTTCGGACAGCTCCGCGTGGGTGCACTGGAAGTCCTCCAGCAGTTGCTGGTACGCCGCAGCCTCTTCGAGCGGATTCAGCTGTACTCGGTGCAGGTTCTCCAGTAGGGCGTCACGCAACAGGTCGACGTCGTCGGTATCCCGAACGACAGCCGGAATCGTTTCCAGGCCAGTTTCTTTCGAAGCACGCAGACGACGCTCACCCATAATGAGCTCGTACCGCGGCTCCTCTCCCTGCAAGGTCGGCACCTGCCGCACCACGATGGGCTGCAGCAGTCCCACTTCCGCGATCGAAGCCGCTAGCTCCGAGATGTCCTCTTCGTCGAAGACCTGACGAGGTTGCCGAGGATTGGGATGGATCAAGTTCACCGGAATCTCAGCAAAACGAGCCCCAGGAACAGGAACCAGATCAGAAGCATCAGCGTCCGCTGGGTCATCGCCGGCATCGGACTCACCATCAGCCTCAAGTCCGGCTGATACTTCATGGTCGGTCTCAGAGGATGACGGCTGATCAACAGCCTCCGACAACTGCTCGTCCTCCGTTTCACGTGAAACAACTGATTTCTCTGAAACTGAGACCGTCTCCGGAGCCGGCTCTACAGCAGCGTGATTGAGCGCGGTCTCATCGCCCTGCGTCGAAGCATCAACCGCACTGGATGCCGCTTCCGCGGTCTTCTTCTGTGCACGCTTGCGAGTTGCCTGACCAGCCGCGTGAGCTCGCTTGGTCGACGCGGTCGTCGAAGCCTTCTCAGTCTTCTTGACGGACTTCTTACCAGTCTTCTTCTCGGTTGTCTGCGTCGTCGTAGCCGAAGCCGACGTGGTTTCACGTGAAACCGGTGTTTCCTGAGCGTCCTTTTCCGCCGTTCTGGGGGATGTCGTCGAACGCGTTGAACGGCTCTTTGATCCCCGCTTCCGCTGAGAGGGGGCCAAGAGGGCGGCGGTCAGATCTCGGGTACTCCGCGATTCCGCTGTCGGCTCGGGCTCCGGCGCAGCATGTTCGGCTTCGGCGTGGGAGGGAGTGTTTTCCTCATGTGCATCGTCCTTCTTCGACTCAGGAAAGAAAACATCGGAGGGACGAGACGCAGATACCTTCTCCTTCTGTGCCTCGGGAATCAGCGCCTGCAGACCCCGACCGAGTCCGCGCCGTTTCTGAGCCATTAGGCTTCCTCGCCTTCATTTCGGGAAGCGCCCCGCAGAGCGATCTCACGAGCCAGTTTCTTATACGCAATTGCGCCGGTGGACCGGGGGTCCCAGAACACCACAGGAGCGCCGAAGGAGGGGGCTTCAGCAACACGGATTGAACGTGGGACCTTGGTGTCCAACGTTGCATCAGGGAAATAGGAACGAACTTCGGATTCCACCTCGCGCGCCAAGGTGGTGCGCCCGTCAAACATGGTCAGCACGATCATGGATACGCCCAGCCCAGGATTGTGAATGCGGGCGATTCGATCGATAGAGCGTGTCAGAAGTGCCAAACCCTCAAGAGCGTAGTACTCCGCCTGCATCGGAATGAGGACCTCGTCGGCCGCAACGAAGGCGTTGATCGTCATGATGCCAAGGCTCGGTGGGCAGTCGATGATGACGTAGTCGAGGGCCGGTTGCCCGTCGGTTTCACGTGAAACCAGGTAGTCCACCAACGCACGCCGCAGACGCGATTCCCGCTCGGCCGTTGAGATGAGCTCAATCTCGACGGCGGCCACATCAATCGTCGCTGGCACACACCACAGGGTCTCGCAGAAACGAGTTTTGGCCACCACATCCTTGATGGACATTCCATCAACAAGGACGTCGTAGATGGAGGCACTGTCCTCGTGCTCCACTCCCAACGCCGTCGAGGCGTTGCCCTGCGAGTCGGCGTCGATGAGTAGCACGTGCAACCCGCCCTCAGCCAGCGCTGCGGCAAGATTGACTGCGGTCGATGTCTTTCCGACGCCGCCCTTCTGGTTGGCGACCGCGATGACACGAGTTCGCTCGGGACGTGGAAACTCTCCACCCGCTACCTCGTCTAGAGCGAGGTGCTCGGCCTGGAGCTGATCGAAGATAGACGATCCGGACAAACCTGCTTCTCCTCGGACGGCGACCCAACGGCCCGAGCCAGTCGGGCAGTTACGAGTCTACGCGAGCAGGCCGATCCTCACGCGTTACACCGAACGCGCGCCGTATCTCACCGGTTCTTCGGGCGGCGAATCTCAACGACGGCTGTCGTTTCGTCGCCGGGAGTAACAACCTCGTGAACTACAGCAACTGATAACTTTGCCTTTTTAATCACGTACTTGGCGTCATCGACCTCGTCCTGCGCCCGCATGCCCTTGAGTGCGAGCAGAGCACCCCCCGGCCGGAGCAACGGAGCGGTCAGCCGTACGAGCTTGGACAGGTTCGCCACCGCGCGAGCCGTGACCACGTCATAGCGGTCCTTGATCTCCTCGGCCCGAGCCCTCCTGATGGTGACGTTGTCCAGATCCAGTTCCTCAACGACGTCGGAGAGCCACTGGGTGCGGCGCTCCATCGTCTCAATGAGCGTGACATCAAGATCAGGACGCAGCAGAGCGATGACGATACCGGGAAAACCGGCCCCGGAACCGACGTCGGCAACGCTTCCCCGAGCCGGTAGGAAGGGGACCACTGCGGCCGAGTTGACAATGTGCCGGCTCCACAGACGGGGAAGCTCACGCGGCCCCACTAGGCCGCGCAGCTCACCCTCCTCAGCGAGCATCTGCGCGAAGTGCTCCGCGGCGGAGAAGGAGACCCCGAAGATCTCCCGCATCTCCGGCGTCGGCTCCTCCACCTGGGCCCGCTGCTCCTCGCTCATACTCAAGCCTGCTCGCCGACGGGCTCAGCACCGATCTCTTCAGTGTCATCGACGTCATCGACGTCGTCGACTTCTTCGTCCTCCACCTCATCAGCCGGCAGGACCACGACGTAGCGGTGCGGCTCGGCACCCTCTGACTCCGAGATCAGACCGGCCGAGGCGACGACGTCGTGGCACACCTTGCGCTCGAAGGGGTTCATCGGCTCCAGGCTGACGGACTCGCCGGTGGTGAGCACCTTGGTGACGGCCTCCTGGGCAACCTTGGTCAGCTCGGTTCGACGATCCGCGCGGTAGCCGTTGATGTCCAGCATGAGCCGCGAACGGTTGCCTGTGCGCGCCTGGACCGCCAGACGGGTCAGCTCCTGAACTGCCTCGAGAACCTCTCCATTGCGTCCGACGAGGTCATCGAGCTCGCGCTCGTCACCCTCCTCGGAGGCGAGCACGGCAATCGAGGCGCGCCCGTGGTCAATGTCGATGTCAATGTCGCCGCCCAGGTCGGCGATGTCGAGAAGCTCCTCGAGGTAATCGGCACCGATTTCGCCCTCCTCCTCGAGGCGCGAGACGGTATTGCTCACAGGCTGACCTGCGGGCTGGCGGGAGGAGTCGTTGCTGTGCTGCTCACTCATCATGTCATCCGTATCTGTCATGGGAACCGGGTTGTCTCACCGCTGAACACGTTTCAGCGATTGCGCTTCTTCTTGGCCCGAGCCTTGCGTCGGGCCGCCGCCTCACGGCGCTGACGGGCTCGGCGCTCGTAACGACGTCGAGCGATCTCCTCATCACTGAGGCCACCACTCTTGGAGGACGCAGATCCGTCGGAGTCATTCTCGTCCTTGCCAGCATCCTGGTCGGCGTCGGAGGGACCACCGACGCCACTGCGGGACTCGTCCTGGCCGCCGGACTTCTTCTGCCGGTTCTTACGCACCGGCTGCACCCGCTGACCACCGGTGCGACCCTCGGCCTCGGCCTTGGCGACCGCCTCGGCTCGCTCCTCCTCCTCCAGGGAGGGCAGACCCTTGCGGGCGCGCTTGGCATTGATCCGAGCACGGTACTTCTTCTCCGCCTCGCTTCCGGGTGCCGGCATGTTGCGGATGGTGAAGAACTGCTGGCCCATGGTCCACAGGTTGGAGACGACCCAGTAGACGAGCACACCGATCTGGAAGTTGACGCCGGAGACGGCGAAGATCACCGGCATCACGTACAGCATCATCCGCTGGGAACGGATCATGGGGTTGTCGGAGTTGAGGGAGTCCGTCGACATGTTCTTCATCGACAGCTGCGCCATGGTGTACCACTGCGTCACCGACATGATGACGATCATCGCCACCGTGACGATCTTGACCTGCGTGTCGGTGCTGCTCATGAAGGACGAGGACAGGCTCGCGCCGAAGACGCTGGAGGCCTGGACCTGCTTGGCCAGCTCCTGGGTGAGCGGTCCAATCGAGGGGCGGCCGTAGCTTCCGCCTGCCACGGCACCCAGCGAAGCCAGAACCCGGAACAAGGCGAAGAAGATCGGCATCTGCACCAGGATCGGCAAGCAGGAGGCCATGGGATTGGTCCCGTGCTTGCGGTAGAGCGCCATCATCTCTTCGTTCATGCGCTGGCGCGACTCGGGATCCTTCTTGCCCTTGTACTTGGCCTGGAGCGCCTGCATCTCCGGCTGAAGGAGCTGCATTCCACGAGACGCGCGGATCTGCTTGACGAAGAGCGGCATGATGAGCAACCGCACCACGATCGTCAGACCGATGATGGACAGCACCCAGGCAATCCCCGGCCCGTCGGGGAATCCGACGAGGATCAGGGCCTTGTGGATCGTAACCATGACCCAGGCCACAGCCACCTTGAGAGGCCATAGCAACGTGTCCATCCGTACTCCTTGTATAAGGGCTCTTGTGGGGAACCGGTATCAGTGCGGGCTCAGCGCGCGGCCGGAATGACGCCGGCCGGCTGAGAGGAACGGTCAGGATTCCTCAACCCTGAACCTCGGAACATCATGGGGGTGGTGGTAGCGCCAGCGTCCCTTGTCCGGGACATGGTCGACTCCACCGGGGGTCAATGGGTTGCATCGCAGCAGACGCCAGATGGCCAGCAGCGTGCCCTTGACCGGACCGTGCACCTCCACCGCGGTAACGGCGTAGGCGGAACAGGTTGGGTAGTACCGGCACGACGCCGGCAGTGCCGGAGAGATGAAGCGCTGATAGAGATGCACTGGAGCCAGAAAGGCTCGCGTTAACCATCCACTCATCGCTCACTCATCACCATTCCGCGCGGTTCACCGCCGCGACCCCTGTGCCTGACGCTCGCGACACCGGGTCAGGAGCCGATCCAGATCCTTCCCCAGGATGCTGCTGTCGGCACCGTCGGCACCCGCCAGTCCACGAATGACGACACGAGCACCCGGCTCGAGCGCACCGATCCGCTGCGCCATCAGAGCTCTCACACGACGCTTGACCCGGTTGCGGTGCGTTGCCAGCGGGATCTGTTTCTTGGGTACAACGACGCCGACGAGAGCCGGGGAATCATCCCCTCTCCCGCCGGCGTGGTAGTGAACGACCAGCCTGCGGTTCCCGCAACGCGTACCTCGACG
>ERZ772960.1180-NODE-1180-length-21447-cov-6.941801_pt1 | contig 21447 bp, 15 predicted proteins | sample MGYA00580678_ERZ772960 | MGnify/ENA primary metagenome ERZ772960 (study PRJEB29015, sample SAMEA2737930) | human oral metagenome | biome: human oral; feature: human-associated habitat; material: dental | place: China | collected 2059 ... | reverse complement strand
GCTGTTCATTGCAATGATGGCCCTGCCCACCACGGCGCAGGCGCAGACCAAGTACGACCTCAAGATTTGCGGCACACAGGTAACTTCCGGCAACTGCGGCGACCTTTCCGTGATTCCCGGCGTAGAGGGTACGGTAAAGTACGATCCGGACAGCAAGACGCTTACGCTTGAGGATGCTAAACTGAATATTGAAGGAGAGGTTGATTGCATCGAGTCAGAGATCGACGGCCTAACGATAAAGGTGAGCGGCACCAACGAGCTGAATGCAGTAGACGCGGCCGCCATCGTCGACGCTCCAACGACGATTACCGGCGGTGGCACGCTCAATATGAAGAGCGAGAAATACGCTGCGATCTACGCAGCGAGAACAAACCTTACCATTAAGGACTGTATCGTAAATGCCAAAGGAAAATGGGGCATTGCAGGATATAATGATTCAAAAGAGAAGTTATTTATCAGCAAAGCTACGGTAACAGCAGAGGGAAGAGAAGGTTCTATCCGCAACTTCAAGGAAATCACGCTGGAAGACTGCGCTATCACGCAACCTGCCGGAGCGGTGGTCGATAACTCGCAAGGTGCTGTCGTACTCAACGGAGAGATTGTAAAGAGCGAGGTTGTAATCACAAGAGGTTCGGACGGCATCAACACGCCGACCATCGACACCACAGCCAAACAAGGCATCTACACGCTCAGCGGCGTGAAGCTCGGCGGTGAGGTGAAAGACTTGCCGAAGGGTGTGTATATTGTGAATGGAAAGAAAGTAATGAAGTAAGTCATATTCTCCTCGAAGAGGCCGGGCATTGTAATAGAAATGTCCGGCCTTTTCTAAGTGCGGCTAACTGCATCCCAATTGTACGCTTTATTATGATAAGCAACTGCAACTACCCTCAACTTTGAACTAAAAAAGACTGCGGCGTCGGATATGACACGGCAGTCTGTAAGAATAAGCATACTCAAACGATGCTTGAGTGCGACTTTATTGCCTCATTGCTTGGAGTGCGTCGACAGCAGCCTCCAACTCTTTATACCACGCTTCGCCAAAACGGCGAGTCAAGGGGGCTTTCAAAAAGCGATAGAGGGGCAGACGCAGTTCTTGCCCTTTGCGGCGAGCAGGATCACAGACGCTCCAGCGGTGATAATTGAGCCCTATATAGCCATTGCTCAATCGCTTTTCGCGAATGGGATACAAGGCGCAGGAAATGGGCTTGCACCAATCCGTTAGCTGTTCGCGATAAGCACGCTCGGCAGCACAGAGGCAGCAACCGGCTTCGTAGCAGGTGAAAACGCAGTCTTGCCCATTCACGATACTCGTCACCAAATCACCCTCAACGTCAACATAGGCTACGCCCTGATCAGCAATGACTTCGCGCGCCTCGGCCGACAAACTATCCTCAATCGTCGGCAACAGACGCTCCAGCTCTGCAGCTTCGTCGAGCGTAAGCGGCGCCCCACTCTCACCATCTACGCAGCATTGGCCGTGGCAGGCAGAAAGATCGCAACAGAAATATTCCGTAACGATTTCAGTAGACAATAAGACTTTGCCTACTTGCAAAATGGGTATTTCTCGACGAGAAGTGTGCATCTTATACTAATATGTCGTGTGGAAAAGCAGCATCCCTTTACCAATTGATAGGCTCCAAGCCGTGAGCGCGCAGATAATCGTTGCAAAGGGTAAAATGATGGTTGCCAAAGAAGCCGCGGTAGGCGGAAAGTGGCGATGGATGGGCCGATCGCAGAATAAGATGGCGCGAAGCGTCGATGAGTTCGGCTTTTCGCCCCGCATAACTGCCCCATAAGAGAAAAACGAGGTGCTCTCGAGCGGCACTAAGCCGACGTATGACGGCGTCGGTAAATGTTTCCCAGCCATGCCCTTGATGGCTGCCGGCGGCGTGGGCACGCACGGTCAACGTTGCGTTGAGTAAAAGAACTCCTTGGGCAGCCCAGCGGCGCAAACTCCCGCTCGCGGGAATGGCATGGCCGACGTCGGCTTGTATTTCCTTGAAAATATTTTGCAAAGAAGGAGGAAAGGGGACGCCGTCGCGCACACTGAAGCAAAGACCTTCGGCTTGGCCGGGCTCGTGATAAGGATCCTGGCCTAAAAGTACGACGCGGACGCGATCGAAAGGGCACAAGTCGAAAGCATTAAAGATCTGCGACCCCGGCGGATAGCAAGGACCGGATTGATACTCGGCACGCACGAAGTCGGTCAACTGCGCAAAATAATCGCTGGCAAACTCTTCGGCTAAGCAAGCTTGCCATCCGGATTCTATCTTTACTTCCATCGGTCGCCTTATTCTAAATAGGTGTAGCCGTAAAGACCTGCGCGGTAATTGCTGATAAACTCTTTGCCCTCTTCGTTGGTAATTCGTCCTTCGCCCACGGCTTTGTGCACCCAGGATTCAAGACGCCGCACCAAACTCTTGGGGTCGTATTGGACATACTCTAAAACATCAGCCACGGTTTCGCCGTCAATGGTCTTGTCAATTGTATATCCTTCGGCATTTACCGAGATATGGATGGCGTTAGTATCACCAAAGAGGTTGTGCATATTGCCCAAGATTTCCTGATATGCACCAACGAGGAAGACACCTATATAATAATGTTCACCTTGCCGCACATCGTGGAGCGGGATGTAGCTTGTTTGGTGTCCGTTGTTGACATAGCCGATAATTTTTCCGTCGCTATCGCAGGTGATATCTTGAATCGTAGCCGATTGCGTAGGCCGCTCGTCGAGATGGGCAATAGGCATAATGGGGAAAATCTGGTCAATGGCCCAGGAATCGGGGAGCGATTGAAAGAGAGAGAAGTTGCAGAAATATTTGTCTGCCATTCGCTTGTCGATATCGCGTAGCTCGTCGGGCACGTGCTTTTGGTGGTGAACCATTGCACTGACTTCGTGGGTAACGCTCCAATAGAGGGCTTCGATCTGTGCACGCGTCTTGAGGTCAAGCATACCCATACGGAATAAATCGAGGGCTTCTTCGCGGATATCTTCAGCGTCGTGCCAGTCTTCAAGCATTGAGCGCGGCGAAGTCTTATCCCAAATCTCACTCAGATCTTTTACAAGTTGGTGATCGTCGGGCGATGGCTCAAAATCTTCAGGCATCCGAGCGGGGCGCACGCTTTCCAAAACGTCGAGAATCAAAACGGAATGGTGCGCGGTAAGTGATCGGCCGCCTTCGGTTATGAGGTTCGGATGGGGGATATTATTCTTGTTGGCCGCATCTACGAAGGTATAAACGCAGTCGTTGACATATTCTTGTATAGAATAGTTGACGCTGCTCGCAGAATTGGATGAGCGCGTCCCGTCATAGTCCACACCTAAACCGCCGCCGCAGTCGACAAATTGTATATCGAAACCCAATGAGCGCAGCTGCACATAAAATTGTGCCGCCTCGCGCAAGGCTGTGGAGATTCTGCGAATTTTGGTAATCTGACTGCCGATGTGGAAATGGATAAGTTTGAGGCAGTCGCGCATATTCATCTCGTCAAGCAACTGCAAAGCCTTCAAAAGCTCACTGGAGTTGAGACCAAACTTTGAAGCATCGCCGCCGCTTTCCTCCCACTTGCCTGCGCCGCTGGAAGCAAGCTTTATTCGGATGCCTAAGTTGGGACGGACGCCAAGTTTCTCGGCAGTGCGAGCGATGATAGCCAATTCCGGCAACTTTTCGATCACAAGAAAGACGCGCTTACCCATCTTTTGCGCCAACAAAGCCAGTTCAATGAAGTTTTGATCCTTGTGGCCGTTGCAGATAATCGGGCTGTCGCTATCCATATTCGTGGCAATCACGGCGTGAAGTTCAGGTTTTGAACCCGCTTCAAGCCCCAAATTATAACGCTTTCCGTGACTAATAATCTCTTCAACAACCGGACGCATCTGATTTACCTTAATCGGGTAAATTATAAAATGCTCTGCTTGGAAATTATATTCTTTTGCGGCGTTGTTAAAGCATTGTGCCGTCTTCTCAATGCGGTTATCCAAGATATCAGGGAAGCGCAAGAGCATCGGAGCCGTGATATCCTGCTTCGCAAGTTCTTCAACGACTTCCTGCAAGTCAACTTTTACGCCGTCCTTGCGTGGAGACACGTAGACGTGGCCTTGTTCATTTATACCAAAGTAGCTAACGCCCCAACCTTTTATTCCGTAGAGTTCCTCGGAATCATCAATTTTCCATTTCTTCATTGCCTACAATCGGTGTAGATATTTGCTTTTAGCTTTTTGTTTATACGTTGCGATGCCTGTGCCGGCGCAACTTCGTGCGGCGCGGAACCGTTTTCCTCTCAGCAGTTCAAATCAACAGCCTCTTCAGTCGTACCCAGACATCGTTGTATCTCGTTTACGACGAAATTGACCTTGCTGAAACTGTCTAAAACGTCTATATTGATAATGTGTTGTGCTTGTTCGTAAAAGGGCGAACGCTGTTCCAATTGCGCGGCGATGTGCGCTTCGAGCTCTTCAGTCGGTTTTCCTTCCAGCAGGGGGCGCCTTCCGCGACTCATCTTCACGTGATCGCACAACGTGCGCGGAGATGCCTTCAAGTAAACCGTTTCTGAGACCTCATTCAGAAAGCGCATATTCTCATTAAAACAAGGCGTCCCGCCACCGCAACTGAGTACGATATCTTCAAAGGCCGCAACTTCGCGCAGCATACGCGATTCTACGTCGCGAAAGTAGGCTTCTCCCTCATCCTCGAACATCGCTGTGATCTTCTTGTGGTAACGTTCTTCGATATACCAATCGAGATCATAGAAGCGACGTCCTATTGCCTTCGCCAAATCGCGACCTATGATGGTCTTTCCGGCGCACATATAGCCGATGAGAGCAATACTCTTACTCATACAGACGTCTTTCTGATCAAGTCTTTTTGGTGGTTCGCCGACGCGTTGCCCGCGCCGGTTTCTTATTTTCTTCTGCGATAATCTTACGACACTCTTCCAGCGTCAATTCAGCGGCGCGCTCAGCCACGGCTTTCGGCAAGCGATAGTTTTTCTTTTGGAAGGCGATATACGGGCCAAAGCGCCCTTTGAGCACCTCCAAGTCCGGTTCCTCTTCAAACGACTTTATGTGTCGTTCGGCCTCTTCTTTGCGCTTTTCGACAATCAATGCTTCCGCTTCCTCCAGCGTGATCGTCATCGGGTCTTGATCTTTAGGAATGGAAACATACTTTTTTTCGTGCATCACATAAGGTCCGAAGCGCCCCACGTTGATTACGACCGCCGACCCTTCAAAATCGCCCAGCGTGCGCGGCAGTTTGAATAAGTCCAAAGCCTCTTCGAGCGTAATTGTCTCAATACTTTGCCCCGGTTTAAGGCGTGCGAAGCGCGGTTTTTCCTCTTCTCCCGCTGCGCCGAGTTGAGCCATCGGCCCGAAGCGCCCTATTTTAACGCAGATGGGCTGTCCTGTGGCCGGATCAGTACCGAGTTCTCGTTCGCCGGCCTTATGCGACGTTTTTTCCTGCAAGATTTTTTCCACCTGCGGATCGAAATGGCTATAGAAGCGTCGCAGCAATTCCTGCCAATCTTCGTTTCCTTCGGCCACTTGGTCAAAGTCCTTCTCAACTTTCGCGGTGAAATTATAATCCATAATCTCCGGAAACGCGTGCAAGAGAAAGTCGTTGACGACGAGGCCCACATCCGTCGGGAACAACTTATTCTTCTCCGCGCCGTAAGTCTCCGTTTTAGTCGTGTCCGACAGTTTTTCGCCGCGCAAAGCGAGCACATTATATTTACGCTTACTTCCCGGCCGATCCTCCTTTACCACATATTCGCGCTGCTGTATGGTTGAGATCGTAGGCGCATAGGTCGACGGGCGTCCGATGCCCAATTCTTCAAGCTTATGCACCAGCGACGCCTCATTATAGCGGGCCGGATGCTGCGTAAAGCGCTCTGTGGCCGTTATTTCTGTGCGCTGCAGCGTAGCCCCTTTCTCTATTGGGGGCAGCAGGCCGCTCTCTGCGCGCTCTTCATCCTCATTGCTGCTTTCGCGATATACTTTTAAGAAACCGTCAAACTTAACGACTTCGCCCGTGGCAATAAATGGTTCTGCCAGGCCCGTGCCGGCGATTTCGATCGTCGTTCGTTCGAGTTCCGCGTCAGCCATTTGGCAGGCGATAGTCCGCTTCCAGATCAATTCATACAAGCGTTGTGCTTGTTTTGTGCCGCCTATTTCCCGCGCACTCATATCCGTCGGGCGAATAGCTTCGTGTGCCTCCTGCGCACCCAGCGCATTCGTATGATACTGTCGGCTTTTATGGTAGCCTTGCCCCATCGACGCGTTGATGACCTCCTTGCAAGCCGACAGGCAAAGGCCCGACAAGTTCATCGAGTCGGTACGCATGTAAGTAATGAGTCCGGCTTCGTATAAGGTCTGCGCGAGTCGCATCGTCAGCGCCACGGGATAGCCCAACTTGCGTGCGGCTTCCTGCTGCAAGGTCGAGGTCGTGAATGGCGGCGCCGGTTTACGCTTTGCCGGCGTCTTGGTTACGGTCTCCACCGTAAAAACGGCCTGCTTGCAAGCTTCGAGATAAGCTTGAGCTTCGGCTTTTGTTTTGAAGTTTTTACGCAATTCTGCTTTCAGCAGGACAGATTCGCCTTGCGCCTCGGGCAAGGTAAAAAGTGCGACAACGTGGAAAGATGCCTCCGACTGAAAGGCTGCGATTTCGCGCTCTCGCTCTACGACGAGGCGAACGGCCACGCTCTGCACGCGACCGGCTGAAAGGCTGGGTCTCACCTTGCGCCACAGAATCGGCGAAAGTTTGAAACCGACCAAACGGTCTAATACGCGACGCGCTTGCTGCGCATCTACGAGTCGCAGGTCAATATGGCGCGGCGCTTGGATAGCCGACAGGATCGCCGGCTTCGTGATTTCGTGGAAGACGATGCGGTTTGTAGCCTCGGGGTCCAACTTTAAGACTTTCGCAAGGTGCCAACTGATGGCTTCTCCCTCGCGGTCTTCATCGGAAGCCAGCCATACGGTCTCGGCCTTCTTGGCTGCGGCCTGCAAGTCGGCTACAACTTTCTTCTTGTCGTCGGGTATTTCATACTGAGGCTCAAACGTTTTTAAGTCGATCCCGAAATCTTTCTTCTTCAGGTCGCGTATATGACCATAAGAGGACATTACTTTGTAGTCCTGTCCTAAAAATTTCTCAATGGTTTTGGCTTTTGCGGGCGACTCCACAATGACCAAGTTTTTTTGTCTTTCCGTCATGTTACGTATTCCTCTTCTTGTTTCCGCTACACCGACAAAATAGGCCGAAAGAATCTATCCGGCAGCGACAACGGCGCAAGCGGATTCTGCCGATGCTCACTTTTCGGCCGCGAAGATAGAAAAAAAAAATGAGGGCTACACATTATATAATACGAGTTCGCCCATTGGAGCGTAAAAAATGAGATTTTCCGGTAGACTTCGACTTGATTTTTCTTCCTGACGGCGTATAGTTTTGATACCAAAGCAGCAAACTGGCTGCACCAAGCGGCAACTTAAAAGGCAGAGCGGCCGATAGCGAACGAGACCGATTGAAGAGCCTTTTATTTTCTTTTGATTATGAGCGAATTGAAGCTGAATAATCAGCCCGATCATTCGCTTTACCCACCTTCAGATGCGGGCCATCGTTTCGTTTGCTGCCGCCAAACCATAGTTTGCTCCCACCAAACGATAGTATGCTCCCACCAAACAATAGTTTGCTGCCACCAAACGAAAACCAAGGGCGCGAAAGCTGCAGCTTATGGCGTCGAAAGCAAGCGCTATGCCCGACTTCATCACCGCCGCACGCACTTTTCGCTTGTGCTACCAAGCCAAAAATAGCTGTTAGTATATTAAAATCGCTCTTTTTATCCAAAATACAATAAAATAATAGCGATAAACTTGCCATTAAATAAGAAATTTCATAACTTTGCTTCCAAACAATACTTACCATTTAAAGAGCACGAGTTATGAGACAGGACTTTTCAGACGATTTTCGCCTAAGAGAGACGGCGGAGCGCGAGGAATTCGAGCAGGAGATCTATACGCTCGCTCGACCTACAGCATACACGCGCAGACGACGCTTGCAGGAAAAGGACGAATGGTATAGTATGCTGGACGAAAGTTAAAGTAACCATTGGACAAAAAAGTACTTCAAGCGCAAACTATTAAAGCCGAGGCTGCCCGCCTCGGCTTTTCGGCGTGTGGACTGGCGCGTGCGGAGCGAGTGGATCAGACGCAGGAAGCGCGCTTTAGGAAGTGGATAGCCGAGGGTAAGCACGGAGAGATGGATTACTTGGCGCGTAACATCGAAAAACGCATGGATCCGCGCTTATTGGTAGAAGGTGCGCAGACGATTGTCGCAGTGGCGATGAATTATCTGCCGGCTCATCTACCCGAAAAGCCGCCTTTGGCGCGCTATGCTTATGGAAAGGACTATCATGACGTGGTGCGCGAACGCCTGCTTGCCTTGATGCAAAGTTTAAATCTGAAGCTGTATGAAGACGGCCGCGCCTTTGTCGATACGGCGCCCGTCGATGAGCGTTATTGGGCGGTCAAAGCGGGCTTGGGATGGACCGGACGCAACGGCCAACTGATCATACCGCGTGCGGGGTCGTACTTTTTTCTCGGCGAACTGATCTTGGTGCATCCGGCTGACGCTTATGACAGTCCGAAGCGCAACCTTTGCGGCAATTGCCGGGCCTGCGTCGACGCCTGTCCCGCCGGCGCACTCTGCGGTGACGGCAGTATGGACGCGCGCAAGTGTCTTTCTTATCTGACCATCGAACATCGCGGACCGCTGCCCGAAGAGGCGGGTGAGCAAATGGGCGATTGCTTCTACGGCTGCGACCGTTGTGCGGAAGTTTGCCCGTGGAACCGTTTTGCCCGCCCGACGCAGGAAGCCGCCTTTGCGCCTTCTGCGGAATTGCTCCGAATGAAGACCGAGGATTGGCGGATGCTGGACATTGAAACTTACCGCCGCCTTTTCAAAGGATCGGCCGTTAAAAGAGCCAAATATGAAGGACTGAAAAGGAATATCGACGCCTGGAAGCCTTAAACATTCAAAAAAACACAGAAAAATCAGCCCTTTTGCGTAACTTTCGCCCTGCTTTAGACGTTATACCTCATAAGAACCAATAAAAAACCAATGATAACGATATGAACAAAGGATCTCTTTTTGCACTGCTCCTTTGTGGAGCGCTCCTGACAACGGGTTGTGCAAGCAAAAAACAACTGGAAACACTACGCAATGAGAATGCGGCGCTGCGCCAAGCCAACGAGGAGGGGCGTATCCAATTGGCCGAATGCAATGCAAATACGGACAACCTCCGCAACCGACTTTCTGACGAGCAACGCCGAGTGGACGATCTCAGAAAAGATTACCAGCTTCTGCAAGGCTCACTCGACAAATCGCTGCAACAGAACTCGCAAGGCAGTATCAACATCTCCAAACTGGTAGATGAGATCAACGCGTCGAATAGATTTATTAAGCAACTGGTAGAGGCCAAGTCGAAGTCGGACTCTTTGAATATGGTGCTCACAAACAACTTGACGCGCTCGCTAAGCAATGACGAGTTAAGAGAAGTCGATGTTAAGGTACTCAAAGGCGTAGTCTACATTTCGCTGGCCGATAATATGCTCTACAAATCGGGTAGCTACGAGATCAATAGTCGCGCCAAAGAGACGCTAAGCAAGATTGCGAAGATCATAAAAGACTATCGCGACTACGATGTTTTGGTTGAAGGCAACACAGACCCTGTGCCCATTACGCGTACAAACATTCGCAACAACTGGGACTTGTCGTGTCTGCGCGCTTCGAGCGTTGTGCTGGCACTGCAAAACGACTATGGCGTAAACCCCGCACGCTTGACGGCTGCCGGACGTGGAGAATATAACCCCGTTACTACGAACGAAACGGAAGTGGGCAAGCAGCGCAACCGCCGCACGCAGATCATCATCACGCCGAAGTTGGATCAGTTTATGGACTTGATTGACAAAGCGCCGGAGACGGAGAACAAGAACTAATTCATAAAAAGAGCTTGCTCCATTAACACGAGTAAGCTCTTTTTATTTCCTTTCGCTTCTCGATACTGAATTTGCGGTGCTTGCCATCCGTCGTTTGCGTTCGTTACACTGCTTTTGGGCAACGCCGTAATGGAAATATGGTGTCGTCCCCTGTTACGTTTCAACTCGTGGTAAACGATGCTGTAGTGCACGTTCATTGTTTCTGCTATATTTTTTTACCGGCATTTTCTTTCTCAGTAATACGAAAATAGTGTTTCTTTGTGCTAAGGTTAATTAATGGTATTTCATACAAATTTGATTAATCTTGTGGGATTTTTGTCTCACTTTTCTTTTTTGTATTGCTACTGATTTTTTCTCGTCAGGGCTTTCACCCCCTTGACGAGAGCAATCCCCAGGTGTTTTCATAGTCTTATTTTAAAAACAAAGACTATTTGCACCTCTTAGGAGAACTTCTGCAACAAAAGTGTATATTTTTATGCATGAAGATTGACAGAAGATGATATTTGTTATATATTTGCCACTGAAATAAAGAAAAACTTGTTGCTAAGGGCAATGAAAAATCATCATATGAAACCAATGGTTCTTGCTTCCCATGAAAAGAACCATAAAAAATTAAAACAACCGGTATGAAAAAAAACACTACTATGTATGTTGGTAAGAGGGAATTTAGATCCAACCTGCAGCGGATCACCCTCTTGACATTTGCCGCATTACTCTTGTGCATGAGTATGAATGCGCAAACCGTGGAAAATGGTGTGCTTGTTTCGTGGAGCAGCGCTTCGGGCGAAATAACGATTCCGCAAGGGGTCACTAAAATTGCCAACCAAGTATTTAAGGGGAGAAGCAGCATCACTGCCGTGAATTTTAATGATGAACTTGAAGAAATTGGCGATGAGGCTTTCATGAATTGTAGCAAAATCAACAAGTTCAAATTTCCCAATTCACTAAAAAAGATAGGTTTCAAGGCGTTTTATAAATGCTCAAACCTGACCACTATCAACTTTGGGACAGGGCTTACCATACTTGGCAGCACGGCTTTCAGCTATTGCGGAAAATTGACGAAAGTAGATTTGCCAGGCAGCATTGCTGTCATTGGCGACAATGCCTTTAACTATTGCAAAGAGCTGAAAGAAGTGACGGTGGGGAATGGCACCAAGAAAGTGGGCGATCAGGCTTTCCGCCTATGCAAAAAGCTCACTACGATTACACTTCCCAAATCGGTCGACAGCATTGGCAACGATGCCTTTCGAGACTGCTCGCAACTCACCACAGTGAGCCTAGGGCAAAGCGGTCTCAAGCACATTGGCAATGGCACTTTCTACAACTGCCAAGCACTCACGACGTTAGAACTACCCTCGACTGTTGAGAGCCTGGGCGATTATGTTTTCAGTCAAGATGGCAAACTGGCATCGCTGGTGTTGCCTGCAAGCATAAAGCACATTGGCGACTTTGCCTTTACAGGTTGCACCCAACTCAACGAGATGTCTCTGCCAGCCTCGCTTGAAAGTCTCGGAAAGGGAGCTTTCAGCAAATGCACCGGACTAAGTACAATGATTATTCCAGCCAAAACCGTGAATATCGGCGAACAGCTGTTTCAAGAGTGCAGCAACCTGACCCAGGCAGAAATTCTTGCACCCATCACAAAAATTCCCGATGCCACCTTTGCTTACTGCACGTCATTGCAAACCGTAAAACTTCCCGAAACGACAAAACAAATTGGATGCGAAACATTCAGGGCTTGCCAAGCATTCACCACTTTCGCTTGGCCGCCAATATTGGAAACCATTGATTCGCTGGCTTTCCGCGGATGCACGGCATTGACCGAAGTGAAACTGCCCCCAAGCGTGAATTACGCCGGCAAAGAGGCATTCAGCCACTGCACAGCACTGAAAACCATTGCTCTGCCGGAGAAAATGGATAGCCTGGGCGTGATGATGCTGGCCTATTGCGATGCACTGGGACAAGTGACCTTTCCAGCCGCCATCAAGCGTATCCCCAACTCCGTGTGCTATGGCTGCCCCATGCTGACAACCGTGAAAATCGGTAGCAAGGTGACCACCATAGGTAGCACAGCCTTCTCGCTTTGCGTGGGTCTGAAAAAATTTGAAAGCAATGCAGTGAGGCCTCCCAAGGTGCTCGACAACGCCTTCTCGGGTATTGTGCTTGGCCAAACCGAACTCTTGGTGCCAGCCGGCACAAAAGCAGCTTACCAACAGGCCGAGGTGTGGAACACCTTCAACCCCATCACCGAGATGAGTGATGTAGCGGCCTCTTTCACGACAGAACTGGTGACTGGCAGCGAAATCTATGTGGGTGTGAAGTCGTCAGAAAAATTCGCTATCAAGTTTGGCGACGGGGTGAAAGTAGACTATGAAGCTGGCGACTACTCAGCACTCGGTAAACGCATCAAAGGCATTGTGAAAGGTGCCAAGATTGAGCTGTGTGGCAATGCCAATGCCATTAGCGACATCAATCTAGCACAACAAAAAGTGGCACAAATCGACTTAGGACAGCTTCGCAACCTCGTGTCGCTCGTGCTCTCCGAGAATTTGCTTGACACGCTCGACATGACTAAATTTGCCTACCTGAAAAAACTGCAAGCCGACCACAACAAGCTCAAATCCATTGACCTAAAAGAAAACAAGATGCTAGAAGAAGTTCGATTGAGCTACAACCAAATCAACAGCACTGCACTTCCCGATAATGCAGCCTTGAAGAAAGTAGTGATTTCCAACAATCCCATCGCCACGCTCGACATGAGCCGCCTGCCCAACCTGACTGCCTTTGAAGCTGATAGTTGTCAATTTGCAACCATCGATATTCTGGGCAACACCAAACTTGAAGAACTCGATATGGATGCCAACGCCCTAACAGCCATCAACTTTGGCAATCACTCCGCCTTGTGGTGGGTGTATTTGGGCAGCAACCAATTAAGAACCATCGATGTGACAGGCTTGACTGCCTTGTCAAACTTCAATGTGGCAGACAATCAGCTTACAGCTATCAATGTAACGAAAAACGCTTCGCTGCGTGAACTCTATCTATCAGGCAATAACATCGGCAATGTGGATTTAACGCAAAACAATAGCATGATGCGTCTCTACGTGAACAATTGTGGTATGACCGAACTGAACACCAAGCCATTCGATCGATTGAGCACCCTTGAAGCCAACAACAACAACCTCACAACAATCGATCTCGCCGCCAACACCAGACTTAAAAACTTGTCAGTGAGCCACAACATGCTCACACAGCTCAGTTTGAGCAAGAACACTAAGCTCGAACGCCTAGAAGCTGACAACAACATCCTCGAAACCGTCACGCTCGACGTAGGCAACAAGTTTGTGAAATGCCTGCTGCACAACAACAATCTGACTACTGCAACCATCGACGGTATTTTTGCCAAACTGCCCGACGTGAGTGCGATTACAACTGACCCCGATGTGTCGTATCACAAGACGATAACCGTGTATGCCAATCCCGGTTCGGCCGATTGCAACGACATGCTAGCCACCAACAAGGGCTGGAAAGTTGAGAAAGGAACTCCATCGAGCATCACGATGCCAAAACAGAACAATGGCCTGATGGTGACCACGGCTGGCAACACCATCCTTGTAAATGGCGTAACAGCTGGCAACAACTACGCACTCTTTGACCTCAATGGGCGTATGGTGAGCAACGGCACGGCCACCACAAGCAGCCTGAGCATCAACATAACTAAGCTCCACCATGGCTGCTATATCTTAAAAGTGGGTAACAACAGTATTAAAATCATGCACTAAAGTCCAAGCCCAAAGTATCTGAACAATTCCCAAGTGAGGAGCTTCGGCTTGGTCGAAGCTCCTCACTTTTTTCATCGACTCACAGCCCTCTATAGAAAAAGCACAAATCAAAACAAGGGATATTCTCATTTTATATTTGTAATTGCGTAAATCATATCTATCTTACACCAAGATGAAAAGAACATTTACCCTATGACTTGAAAGCCTCTGCCTAAAACCCTAACTTTTCTTACCTTGACCAGACACTATTTCTGTTCATTAACAGCATCAGTACACAGCGCCATCTACGAATCTTAAAAGTATTGACAGTAGAATGACAACTACAGAGAGGGCTACCAAGCTCACAGTTTCTTAGGCGCCTGCCAGATGGAAGAAGCCGCGGTGTCAAACGTTAAAAGCTCGGCGCAATGCTTTTTAAAGCCAAAAAAGTATTGTGGAATCAAAATTACACCCTATTTTTGCGAGGCAAATATGTTATTCCAACTGATTCTAATCTAAATTGTCTAAAAATGAAAAGGATTTTACTCGTATTGGCGCTTGTCCTGACTTGCTGCTGCAACATTCAGGCACAATCTTTACAGCCAACAATGGAAGCGCCTTTTGTGAAGGTTCTTACGCCCACAACGAAAGGAACGATCCAACCCGGTGCAAATCAAGTTTGGTGGGGCTATTACACCGATGGAATGATGCGTGATGCCATCGGAACGCAGACCGCCGAAACGGTAGAGCAAGCTATCTTTATCAAAGGCAACGATCCCTTTATGGCCGGCAAGAAGATTCAGGCTATCCGCTTCTTCATCCGCTCACTCAAGGACGTTTCTGAAGTTCGCGTATGGCTCGCTAAGCCCAACGCAGCAGGACAACCGCCCGCCAATACAAAGCAGGCTGACGTGTCTGTCACTTGCGACCTGACCCAACTACAAGCCGGCGATCAAGATCAAAACCACCTGGGTATTGCAAACGACATCGCCCTGACGCGACCATTTGAGGTTCCGGCTGAAGGCGTATTCGTTGGCGTTACTTTCGAGATCGAAGCGCTCTCTGATCCGATCAACGCTTCGCCCATCGTAACGACCGGCAGAGGCACTGACGTAGACAATTCGCTTTGGGTACGCACGGCTATCCGCATTCCTAACTGGGCCGACGCAGCCAACAAAGGCTTCGGCCGCGCAACTATTCAAGTGTTGAGTGAAGGCGCTATTCCTGAAAACGCGCTCGACACAAAAGACTTCGATCCGGTATATATGAAACCGGGCAAGCGCACGATCGTCCCCGTAACAGCAATGATGGCCGGCAAGAAGCAGATAAATAGCTTGGCCTTTACGATGAAAGTGGGCAACCACGAACCATCGAAAGAGCAAACGGTGGACCTGCCGCAGCCGCTCACATTGTTTGGCCAAGAGTTACTCTTAAATATTCCCGTCAACGCGCCTATGCAGTCCGGCGAATTCCCCGTAGAAGTGACGATCACAAAGGTTAACGGAGAAGCCAATGGTTCTATCCACCCCACGGGTAAAGGTGCCTTTGTCGTGCTGGAGAAAGAGATTGTGCGCAACGTTGTCGTAGAAGAATACACAGGCACAGGCTGTGGCTACTGCCCGCGCGGCATTGCCGGAATGATGAAGCTCCGCGATACTTTCGGCGACCGCTTTATCGGCATCGGCATCCACCGCTATAACGACAGCGACCCGATGTTTATCACGAAATATGAGCGCTTAGCTTGGGAGGGCGCACCCAAATGTATGCTTGATCGCGGTAAGCAGATCGACCCCTTCAAGGGCTCTGGCGAAGGCATTGTGAAAGACTTCCAGGAGGAAATGGAGCGCACTTCGGCTATCGAAGTGAGCGTATCCGGCGCCATAGATGATGCAAAAACGCACGTCTATGCTACGGCTAACATCAATCCGCTCGTTAGCGGCAACTTCAAGTTGGCTTATGTTTTGGTAGCTGATGAGGTTTTCTGCCCGAAAGACAACTGGCGCCAAATGAACTACTACTCTGCACGCCGCAGAGAGACGCAGCCTGAAGAGATGGCGCAATTCTGCATGGGCGGTGCGCAGGGCACGAAATTCTTTGAGTGGCACTACGATGACGTAGCGATCAGCAGTTCTTACGACAACAACGGCAAGAACCAAGTGCAGATTGGCACACTCGAAGCCGGCAAAACCTTGAAGCACTCCTTCACGATCGATATGCCGACGGATGCGGAACTGCTCTCTGCTGTTCAGACGAACAAACTCTACGTGGTGGCAATGGTTATCGCCCCCGACGGCCGCATTGAGAATGCAGCGAAGTCGCAGGTAACGCCGATCGCAGGCATCCACGATATTGAAAGTTCGCAGAAGCTCACAGAAGTAGCTCGCTACACGATCGATGGCCGCCGCATCAGTCAGCCGCAAAAGGGCGTAAACATCGTGAAACTCTCTGATGGCACAATCTTTAAGGTGTTGGTAAAATAAACCGACGAGGTTGAAGCCCCGCTTAACATAACGCGCCGGCAATGAGATTATGATTTCTCATTGCCGGCGCTTTCATTTGCGGCCGTCTGCAGTTATCACGGGCGATGCTTGTTGTAGAGATAGTGTCGGAAAGACTATCGCAAATCTTCGAAAACGAAAGCTACGCCGACTCAACAAAGAAAAATAGCGAAAGTTTTCTATCGTATTCTTTGCAATTGTCGATTCGACCTCGTATCTTTGCCTTGAAGAGGAAAAGTGCAAAAATTAAACAAATCTATAATCCATACGCGCGCACCCTTCTATTTTGTAACCACAGGCAGCGAAAAGCTGTATTTGTATAACTAAAAACCGCTATTTACTTATGAAGAAATTTTTCGCAACTTTCCTGTTCTCCGCCCTCTTTGCAGGTATGGCGGTAGCACAGGACGCTCCGACGGTCATTACGCAGCCGGCTGCGGGCGAAACGATCAACCTTTACCGTACGACGACGGGCTTTGAGTCGATCTACTACTATGGCGTACCCCATCAAAGCACGGGCGACTGGCATCGAATCGTCTTTGGCGACGACGGCGCTGTGTACCTCGAAAACCCGCTCAACTCGCTCTATACGAAGACTTGGATTAAAGGTAAACGCACGGAGGGAGACACGATCAGTTTCCAACTTCCGCAAGCAATCTTTGCCGAGAAAGACTTCTCTACGGGCGACTACAAGTATGGTTACCTCTATCGCATTCATCCGGCAACTAAAGATGGTAAACAAACGTATATGCCTAACGAAGGCGAAACCAATCAGGTGCTGAAATATGTATGGCGCAACGACTCGCTCGTGATGGTGCTTGGTCGAGAAGAAATGATCGGTATGTGCCGCGAAACAGGGGCTTGGACCAGCTATGCTGAGGGCACTTACGAGGGCGTGCGCAAGGACAACAACACGGAAGCGCCGTCAGCTTCGGCGAAGACTTGGGACGGACTGATACTCTATATGGATATGGAGGGCAAATCGCAGTTGTATCCCGTGAAATACGCTATGGATGGTGAAGATGTCTATATTGGCGACTTGTCGGCTAACGTGAAGGGCTTGTGGATCAAGGGAAAGAAGGAAGGCACGACCGTCACTTTCCCCTCTACATCTTATGTTGGTATCGACACCACTACGGCTTGCTACGTCTATGCTTCTTCCGGCTATATGGGCAAGGGCAAGAGCGAATCGGGCGAGGAATTTGCGAAAGCGTGCATCAGTCCGGATCCGCTCGTCTTCACTTACGATGAAGAGAAAAACGCGCTCAGCACGAAGGGCATCTTAATGATTCACAAGAGTCTGGAGGATGATCGCAGCACGCACATCTTCGACGTCTATCGCTATGCGCTCATCAATCAATGGGATAAGAAGCCGGCTGCGCCTATGCCGCCGAAACTCACGGCTTATCAACCTTACGATCCGAATCCTTGGGGTGGTCCCGGCGGTTTGCAGTTCACCTTGAGCTACTACTCAGCCGACTTCAACTATCTTGACCCCTCACATCTCTACTACAATCTCTACATCGACGGCGAACTATTTACGTTCAAACCCGACACGTACAAGAGTTTAACGGAAGAGATGACCGACGTTCCCTACGCCTTCTCAGATCAGTATCACTTCTACAAGTATGACGAAAATTCGCGCGCAATTTATTTCTATAAAGACGCGAAGGAGAAAGTCGGAATGGAAGCGGTCTACATTGACGGCGACCAGCGCCTCCGCTCAGGCATCACGGAATATGTCGTATCTGAAACAGGCCTCAAGCCCGCTACGACGAAGCGCATTGAACGCGTTGAGTTCTACGATCTATCCGGCCGCAGCGTAAGTTGTCCGGAAAGAGGCATCTACGTGCAAACAACATTCTACACTGATGGCACTAAGGTTTCGCAGAAGATTGTGAAGTAACGCTACCATAAGGGGCTGTCGCCAAATGCTCGGCCACAGCCCTCTTGCTAAGGCTTTTATGGTAACCCAATAAAAGTTTTGAGGATATCTTAAAGGGCTGACACTTATGAATGGTGTCAGCCTTGTTTTTGATTTTAACGCCATCTGCCACAAAGGCAGCCGGCGAGGCGAAGCGGCAAATGCAACTGCGGAAGGAGGCGACGTGCGGACCTTGCCTATTACTTACATACGCTTTGGAATGATCTCATAGACATCAGCCTTACCGACCAGTTCGATATGATCCACGCCCTTGGCTACGTCTACGGTGAAAAACGACTTATCAGTAGTCATCTCAGCCTTCAGGCGTTTGCGCTTATCATACTGACACACGCGCACAGAACCACCTTTAGGCAAATCTAACAGGAAGGTGTAAGCACTGGTAGCGCGCGGCACTTCAAACAAAACGACGCGCGTACTCTTATAGGCCGTATTCAACTGGCGATCAAAGGCCCGAACGACCCTCTCAGCCGTAGCCTTGCTATCACTCAATACCACGGAAGCACCATCGGCCGGCGTCACAACGAAAGAGCGTATAGCCGCCCAATTCTTGCGCGCAGAATCCAATCGACGCAAACGTATATAACGCGCCATAACCGGCTCACCCTGCCACAGAATATCATAGCAATTCTTCAAATCAGCCAACAGCGGCTGCCAAGCATAGCCATCAACAGAATATTCCAAAGTCGCGTGGTCATAGAAGTCGCTATCGTCCTTAGAATTTCTGCCTTGCAAAATGTGTACATCGCTCACGGCCGTCAGTTCAGGAAGCGCTACGCCCATCCAGTCGCCGTCTTTCTGAGACACGCCTGAAGTGTAGTGCGTCACGCTATCCGCATCAAACATCAATCGGCTTTGCATCGTCTTGATACTTTTATATGTTCCTATGCCGCGCAGCCTGAATGCTTTTTGCCCCGAAAGCTGTTCGTAGAAAAGATCAGCCAGATCCTCCATCGCAAAGTCATAGAAGGGTTGCAACTTCATCGTGCCCAACTTGTGCGCCTCGTAGGCTTTCTTATCCTCCGAACGCATACAATTCTTCAGATAATCTTGCCAGAAATTCTGCGTATGGCCGGCGCGATAGAGATCCATAAGTTCGATAGCCTTCTTACCTCGCTCGCCGAGTTTGCCACACTCTATAAGCCACGGCCTCAACTCCTTCAGCAATTGTGGGTCTGTGCAACCGGCCTCGATCTCAGCCGGCGCTTTCGCCACGCGCTCAAATTCTTGATACAGATCGTCACGTTTCCCGCGCGTGTAGTTGGATAATCGGAAAATGACCGTCTCCCACGACTCATCGCGCCGATAGCCCGTCTCCGTATCGGCCGAGTGAATCGCAAAGGTGCGATAAGCCTCCTTAGCCCGCGGCATCATCACCTCCAAGCCACGTTCCCAACTATCAATCGGATTGTAGTCCTTCGGATTCCAAGTATAATCGGCTACGCTATAAAGCGACAGCTTTGAAGCCGCGCCGTGCTCCATCGGATTGCTCACAAGTCCGCACATATCATTGTTCCTAAGCGAATTGTCCAAGCCATAAACCGGCCCTTGCAAGATAATATGGCGGGCATAGTCGGTTACCGCATAGTTCCACCAGAAGAAAGCCGGGCGCTTGATCCGACTATCGACCCAATCGAGCGTCTCCTTTGTCACGTCACTACAAACCACATCGCCCGTCCAAAACACGCGAATAGAGGGATCGAGCGTGCGGCCATAGATACTCAAAGGTCCATCTTCGCCGGCCTTTGCCCACAACTTGGAATAGTCCGTAGGGCAAACAATAAGTGGCGACACGTCACCTTTCGCTTTCACAAACTCCTTGGTCAGACGATTCAGCAGTTCTACTTGTCGGTTCGGATTAGTGCCCTCGCCTTCAATATCATCAAAGAAGATGGCAAACGAGCGCACACCGTCAGCATACATAAGATCAAACTTATGCACGAGGTTCTGATAATCTTCTTCGTTCCATTTAATATCCTTTCCCGGATGCACAGCCCAAACGAAGTCTACCCGATTCTTATGGCAGGCCTCAACCAGTTCCTCAATCTGCTGCTGCTCCTTCACGGGATAAGGCAGTCGCCAATTCGGAGCACTATGATAAGGATCATCTTTAGGGCCATAGATATAGGTGTTAAGTTTATACTTACCATACCAATCAATCAGCGACAAACGCACAGCGTGCGACCAAGGCGGCCCATAAAAGCCCTCTACGACGCCACGATAAGGAAAAACCGGCGCGTCACTAATCTCGAGGCAAGGAAGCTTCTTTCCACCCTCCACAGCCGGACTCTCCATCAATTGTCGCAAAGTCTGGATGCCATAGAAGAGTCCTAAATCGTTCTCAGCCATAATGCTGATACCCTTCTTCGTAATGCGCAACGAATAGGCACCATCTGCAACCGAACTACCCTCATAGCCTTTCTCTATAATCACCGGTATCTTTGCAAATTGCAGCCGCAGCGGGAAGCCCTTGGGCGTATGAACGAGAAAGTCAATATCGCCCCGATAGTCCCAAGCCTCTTTAAGCGTCGGCAGAGGCGACTCCAACTTTACGCCGCCACTAATATCGATCGTTCCCTCATTCGTCAGCTTCATATAACGCGGCGTGGGATTGACCACAAGTCCGTGATGATCCATCTTCTCTCCCGGAGCCGGATTGACCCACTGCACCTCCAAGCGCTGACTACTTAGGTCAAACTCATTGCTCTGTGCATAAGCAGCCGTCAAGGCGCATAAGCCCCAAGCGAAAGCCACGAATCGTTTCTTTTGTTTCATGTAAGTTCTTCAATATTTAGCAGCCGACTTGCCACATACTTCTACATAAGTTCAAGCCGACAAAGAGAGGCAACCCGATAGTTCCCTCCGTAAAACAAGAAATTTTACCTGCAAAAAAAAGAAATTAAAATGACTTTAACCCCTCACCGCACATTAAAAATTCCTTTAACAGAAGATTCGCATCACGAATACCTAAACTTTTTATCGAAGAATTGTAGTAAATCGTGATATGAACAGTAATGTGCAACCAAACTTGCGATAGGTTTATAAGTTATTAGGCCAAAAAGTTTACTATCATTCAGGTCAATGATCGCAAGGCAATTGCTAACTTCATCTGACAAGGCTCCCCTGGCAACGCAAGCTCTTAGGCTTGGCCGTTAACCCTTTCTTCCGGCGGGCATTGGCATGATTTTAAAGACCAACCCTACGGGGTTGACAATTTTACTATGCTCCGAGGCAGCGTTGACGTTGCACGTCAACACT
>ERZ772960.1179-NODE-1179-length-21451-cov-6.489484_pt1 | contig 21451 bp, 23 predicted proteins | sample MGYA00580678_ERZ772960 | MGnify/ENA primary metagenome ERZ772960 (study PRJEB29015, sample SAMEA2737930) | human oral metagenome | biome: human oral; feature: human-associated habitat; material: dental | place: China | collected 2059 ... | reverse complement strand
ACCGCGAACGACCACTGCTCGCAATCTTATAGGAAGTCGGGAGTCGAAAAACGGCTTTGCCGTTTTTCTCTCATAGGAGACGCGCGGCAATTCCTGCGCACTGCTCGCAATCTTATGAGAAGTCGGGAGTCGAAAAACGGCCGAGCCGTTTTTCTTTTATCGGAGACGCTCAGCGATTGCTCCGCACTGCTCGCAATCGCTGAGCTCTTGCTTTTTTTATACTTCTCATTGTACACTGGAGGCGTTATGAAAAGGATTATTGCCATTACTTTGACCTCGGCGGTGTGCGTTTCGCTTTTATTTGTTTCGTGCCGCACGATAAAAGATATCCCTGAAGATTTGACTTCGACGCAGCTCATTCAGCTCGGACAAAACGCATACGGAAGCGCGCAGTATAAAAATGCGGAAACCTATTATAAAACGGTGATCGCGCGTTACGGCATCGATTCGTCGGTCTACGTGGAAGCGCGATACGAACTCGGTCATCTCTATTTGAAGCAAAAAAAATACGCGGCGGCATACGCATCGTTTAAAGAGATTCTCGATATGTACGCATCGACGACACCGGGCGTGCTGCCGGGCGCGTACAACAAATTGGCTGAAATCGGCATGAAGCGGATTCCGAAAAATAAACTGCCGGAAACGAAGCCGAGCAAAGTGCAAACCGACGTTCATACGGAAACCGAGCGCACGGAGGCGGCACAAAAAGCGCAAGATGCCGATATGCAGGAAACAAAGGACGCGGATGTGCAGGAATCGCAGGCCGCCGGAAATTCCGTCGAGCTTGAAAAAGGAACGCCGACGGCGGAATAAAAGGGCACCTCTAAAAACTCGGTCGGATTTTTAGAGGTGCCGTCGAGTTTTTAATAAGTCTTTGTATTATAATGACTTATTAAAAACATCGCACATACATCTGCGGAAAGCTTCTAAAAACTGAGGTTTTTAGAAGCTCCCAAAAAATACCGCTCGTCGTGCCTCGAGGCGGATCGGTATGTTCCGCATTCGAAACTTGAACGAGACATCGACGAAAGACGTTTCGTTCATAGTATTATTAACAAAGGACGATCGATACGGAAACAAATACTTCTCCCGTCGATATCAAACACATCTACGATACCGACAACATCGCGCGAAGCAGAGACGACAAAGGCATCGTCATCCTCACGCAAAAGCAAAAAAAGCTCATCGACGATCTGCTTGTGTATATGAACGATGCGGATACGGAGCGCGTGTTGATAATTAAAGACAGGATGAAAGACCTCGAACACCTTGCGCGTGCGATCGCATTGTTTCCGTCGCTGCTCGAACAGCACGATCTGCCGGGCGGCATGCGTACGCCGAAAACGATCGTGGAGATGCTCATTGACAGTCAGGAAGCCGGGGATAGAACGCTGCTTTTGCCGTCGAAAGCGAGTCTCGGCAAGGGATTTCTCATAGCAAAGATGCACACGTTTTCATCGCTTTCAAAACAAAGCACGAGGATCAAAGCGCCCGCGTCTCTTTCCGAAGAGCTTATGACCGAAGCGGTTACGATGATGTTTTCGCTGCTTGCCGAAGACGTATATCTGAATTTGATCGCAGATAAAACGCTGCCGCGGGAAATCCGCCGTCAATGGGGCTATTCGCTGCTCATGCTGTGGGAATACCGTATGGACGACCGCATTCAAGTCATTGCGCCGATACTCAACGAAGTATGGACTGCGCGCAGAAAACTCGCGCCCGCTTTCGGCACGATGATGGGCACGAGCGAGCTTCTGCTCATTTCGATGCAGATGGACGGCCAGTGGCTCGGTTTTATTAAAAATAAATTATGCGATCCCGGCGTCTCTCAAGCGATGGAAGAATTTCTGTTCGGCATTTCGTACGAGCAGATTTCCCAGCTGCGGACGATTTTGCGGACAAAGGGCATCGCGGCTATCGGACGCGACGAAGTGGCCGATTATCTCGGTATGCCCATAAAAACGGATGCGGAGCTCGACTACCGCGATTTTTATTCGCTGTATACGATCCGGAGGGACGATGCGCGCGAGCGCGCACGGATGAAACTTCCCGGCCCGCACAAAACGCTCGAAGATTACTTTATCCAATTTGTCACCGAGCAAAACGTATAAATCGAATGCCGTTCTCCGCATCTCGGCAGACGGCAAATGAGGAACGGCAAGAGAAAACGATGAGACGAATCAATGCAACCGGCAAAAAAGAAAGCAAACGCGTACCGTACCATTTCGGTAAAAAACTGCGCATGGTGCGCGAACACAAAGGCATGACGCTCAAAGTCGTCGCCGACAAAGCGGGAGTGAGCGAAAGCCTCGTATCGCAGATCGAGCGCAATAAAGTTTCACCGGCCATCGACACGCTGCTCGCGCTCGCCGACGCGCTCGATATCAATCTGGAATTTCTGTTTGAAGAACACCGGCGAAAGCGTCCCGTCAAAATAACGCGAAGCGACGAACGGAGAACCGTTTCGGAAGATACGATCAAATACGAAGAGCTTGCGCGCACGGACAAATCGGAAAAAGACAATCAATTCGAAGCGTACGTCATACGGCTGCCGCCTCATTCGCGTACGCACCGCGGTTCGTACGGACACATCGGCTGGGAGCTGGGTGTCGTTACCAAAGGGGCGATTATGCTCAAATATGAAGAAAAAGAATACGACCTGAAAGCGGGAGACAGCGCATCGTTTTCCGCAAGCACACCGCACATGCTCGAAAATAAAACGGACGAAGACGCCGAAGCCATTTGGATCGTCACGCCTCCGCAGCGCTTTATAGAATAAGACCTCGCTTTTTCCTCTTGAAAAACTGCCGCATAAATCGAAACATAAAAAAAGGGCTGTCCTTTCTTTTTGGACAGCCCCCTTGCTTTTCAGCATGAGCGTTCAAGGAGAACGCTCAAACGGAAAGTTCAGCTTAGAACGCAACCTTCAAAGCGACAGGTACTACGAGTTGGAAAGACGCGGTACCGTCAGCCTGTGTGCCTTCATAGAGCGGAATAACACCCTGAACAGCGGCAGAAAGCGTCACGTGTTCGACCGGTTTAACCGTCGTACCGACTTGGAGTTTGATGTTGTTGGTTGTAACTTTCTTGGGGTCGGATCCGTCTTTGTCAAAGTAGCCGCCTTCTAAGAAAAGATCGCACATATCGTTGAGCATATAGGTTCCGTTGAGCGTTATGTACATACCGTTTGTATCTTTCGTATTTCCGCCGGAATCTTTTGCGGTATTGTTCGAATAGTTGCCCATAAGCGTTACAGCGAGAGCATCGATGGGAGCCACGCGAGCGCGGAGGTCGATACCGAATGCGAAATCATCGGTCGCCTTCGATGTAGATTTGCGGTTGTCCCATGCGAGCGTACCGCCTGCGGAAACGCTGAGCATCTTAACCGGTGCTACGTAAACATACACGCCCGTAACAGCCGTGTTGGCATAGGGTACTTTTACAACAGCGTCGAGGGTGAAGAGCTTCGCTTGGAACGCCGCTTCAAAGCCGTAACCGCTCTGGAGATGCGGGAAACCCGGGGTCGTATCAAAGATGGCGGCTTTCGTAAGAAGCTTCGCATCGCCGATAGCGAACGTATAGTCCGCAATTGCCGCAAGATTTGCACCGTTGGTCATATTGTCCGCATCGGCGCCGACATGCTTGTAAAGCGCGACACCGTATTTGAACGGCTCGGCAAACGATACGTTGATGATTTTACCGACAGACTGTCTCATGCGGTTCGTAAAGCGGCTGCCCAGTTTACCTGCGGTAAAGTTGAATCCGCCGATATGGAACCAACCGTATACGTCACCCACACCGAGGATGGTGCTGATATCGGCTGTTTCTTTCTTGAAGGTGTTTCCAGGAAAATCAACATCTGTCTTCGAAGACAGAACTGTTGCAGCTGCGCTATTCAAATCGAACGTAACTTCAGCAGTAACACCGGCATTTTTTCCCGCTGCAGTAACACCGATCTTAGTGGCATCTTTATTATCCTGCTTGAGGAAAGATGCATCGGGATCGGCAGCTTTTTTGAATGTTACATCCATAACATCGATAACGGATCTGAATTCGACGCCGGTCGAAACCTGTGCAAAAGCGCCTGCCACGAGAGCGGATGCCAGCACAACACCTAAAATCTTTTTCATACAAAAAACCTCCATTTTTGCATCGGATGCCTGACCGACGGTCATTTTACGGCAACCGTATGTTTCGCAGTTACTTAACCGCTACTTCGTTTTAATATAACACAAGGTTTTTCAGCTGTCAAGGTATTTAAACGTTTTAAAACACTCCTGTTTCCCTGCGGTTTCAAAAAAAATATTTAAAATATCGTTATACCTATGCGTACGCGCGAAACTCCGCATCGGCATACGCACCGCAAAATGCGTGCGACGAGCGCGGAAGCAAAAAATATTAACATGAGAAAAGGCTGCCGGGAAAACCGCCAAGCAAAAAAGCAAATGTCAAAACAAAACAAATTCCCGGCTTGCAAAACATACGCGTTTTATGTTATAGTATAGCCCTTACTCGGTATACCGGTCAGAAGGGGGCGAAACAGATGGCGACTATTGCAGTCGATGATTCCGAAAATCTTGAAAAAGCGATCAAACGTTTTAAAAGAATGGTCGAAAAAGAAGGCATTATCCGCGAATACAAAAAACGCGAATTCTATGAAAAGCCCTCTACGATTTTAAATCGCAAAAACAAAGCGCTTCAGCGCAAGTTGATGAAAAAGACGCACCCGCGTCACGAATCGAAATCGGCATATTGATACGAGAAGTTTGCTGTATCCCGCGCCGATTCCGTGCGTTCCCCGCATTTTGCAGCCGGAACGCACGGCACACGTGCCTGCCCTCCGCGGCGGGCGTTTTTGTTTGCCGTCCGATAAAGCGTCCCCTGCGATATTCCGCAGCGATAATTCCGTATCGTTGACGAATGCATAGCAATCGATTATCATTTAAATATGGCGATCGCGACCAATCAGCAGATAGCGCATTACTACGATTCCTACAGCGACAAAGAAGTGATTTTTACTCACGAAATTCTGCACACGCTCCGCATCGCTCCCCGTGAAATATACATCAAATGCGGCGGCAATCAATGGCCGTGCATTATCAATTCAACGTCACTCAAATCGGCAAAGGTAATTCTCGGCAGGGCGGGAGGCGCGTTCGCGCTCATCACGCGAAAAAACGCTCCGCCGATCAATCTGCGCTTTTGTTTTTTTATCGACAAGGGTACGGAAACGATGAGTTTTTTTATCGCAGGAAAAGTGACGGACGTCGCGCAGTACGCGGATTCGAAAGACCTCGCCGTCGTAACGCTCACGTATACGCAGCGGCCGCCCGACGATTTTATCGTAAAGATCGGTGCGCTCATCGAAGCGGACATCAATTTCATACAGCGCAAAGAAGAGCGCATCGTCATGACAGGTGAAGCGCGGCACCGGCTCGGCATCGAAAAAGAAGATACGATAGTCTACGTGCAAAACGTCCCGCGCAAGTGCATCCTGCGAGACCTGTCGTTTTCAGGCGCAAAAATTCTTTTGCTCGGCTTGCCGAAATTCGTAAGCGGCAAAAAAACCGTGCTGCGCATCGTTTTCAACGATCCGGCGGAAACGCTCGACATACGCGGCTCGATCGTCAGCGCAGACTTCGCAGAAGGCAGGCAGGGCATCGTCACGGCGAGTATAAAATTCGATGAAAAAGCCGTGCCTGCCGTATACAAGCTGCACATCAACGATTACCTCACGATGACGAAAAAAAATCTCCTCGATACGTCCCCCAAAACGCAAAGCGTACCGACTCAGACGGTCGAACAGGCAGCCGCTGCGCTGAAAGCGCGCCTCAATGCGGCGGCTCGAATCGGCACGTCGGTGCAAAATATTTCAAATGCAATGTCAGGAAAATAATATGGATTCTATAAGCCAACTCGATACGATTTATTACATCAAACTCCCCGAAGATTTTCAGCTGTCCCGAAATGCGATGCGCATCGATCCGGAAATCCCGCTGCCGGTGCAAAAAAAAGACAGGGACGCGCCCGGCACCTTCAATCCCGAAGAATTGACGCAGGAGCAGATCCTCGCGGGCATCCTCACCGTGCTCGCCTACGACAAACACAACGAGCACACGGACTATTACCGTTCGCTGCTGCAAAAAGCGCGGCCGAATATCAAACGGGAGCTTTCCGAAGCGGCGATTTTAAAAGCGAAAAACGAAGATTACGATATCGCGGAAGAAATGTTCGCGGCGCTGCGCGGCCTCGACCCCGACGATATGACGACCGTGCTCAATACGGCGCTTTTTTTCGACGAACGCGCAAACTCGTACCGCCGTTCGGGATTGCATGAAGACGCCGATGCATACGACAGCGATGCGCTCGCCTATTACAAAGCGGCGATGGATGCCGAACCCGCGATCCCCGATGCGTTTTTCAATGCGGGATTTTTTTACCTCAAACAATACGCATACCGCGAAGCGAAAGACTGCTTTGAAACCTATATCGCGCTCACCTGCGACGTAAGCGACGATGCGCTCGGCGAAAACGGTATATACAAAAAAGAGCGCGCTCAGGAAATCGTCGACAATATCCGCAATCAAAACATGGACGACGCCCACTTCAAAACAGCCTACGATTTGATTTCGTCGGGACAGGAAGAAAAGGGGCTCGAAGAAATCAAACAATTTATCAAAACAAATCAAAAAGTATGGAACGCGTGGTTTTTGCTCGGCTGGGGACTTCGCAGGCTCGGACGCTACGGAGATGCGGAACAGGCGTTTTTGGAATCGCTTTCGTGTCCCGGAGGAGAGACGAACTGCGATACTTGCAACGAGCTTGCGATTTGCCGCATGGAACAAAACGATCTTGCGGGAGCGAAACGCTATCTTTCGCGCGCACTGTCGCTCGATCCCGAAAATACGAAAATCATATCGAATTTGGGATTCGTCGCGTTAAAAGAAAACGATACCGAAAAAGCGAAACAGTATTTTGCGGCGGCGCTCGAAATCGCCCCCGACGATAAAATCGCGGCGGCGGAATTATTGAAATTGGAACAATCGGAAAATTCATAAATGCGCGCGGTTCGAAAAGCCGCACACATCAGAACAAGTGCGCGAAAATGCAAGCACGCGAGGCTTTTTGAAGTACCCGCGTACCGTAGACGCTTGCATTTCGCACCCGGCATGTGCCGCCGGCTTACCTACTGTGCGTGCGTGTCGAAGTCGAAAACGAGCGTATCGTCGACTTTTATATTGACGCGATCGAACCAGCCTTGCGGCACTTCGAGTGCATAGCGCACGCTCACGGAACTCTCGACGGGTGCGCGGCTGAACGGCGTCATATTGTATATGTCGCGGATGCGGCCGCTCGAATCGATGTACGCGATCGAAAGCGGATGCGGCGTATCTTTCATCCAAAACCTAAGCCGCTCGTCTTTGGCAAACACGAAAAGCATTCCCGTACCGTCGGGAATGCGTTTGCGATTCATAAAACCCCGGCTCTGCTGGGCAGGGGTACTCGCTATTTCCGCGCGGACGCTCACCGTGCTCCCGTCGGCTCTTTTAAGCGTGAGGGTTTGGACTTCCATGGGCTCGTCCGCACAGGACAGGAAAAAGAGCGATGCGGCCGCAAAAAGCAAAGCGCGCACGCCGTTTTTTCGGCCGGCCGTTTTTTCGCTAATTTTACAGATCGTTGATTTTTCCATCGATAATTTTTCCTTTTTTCGTGTGCTTTCGCACCGCACAAACGCTCTATCACAGCGCGTCCAAAAACAGTTCGCGTGTCATTTCAGCGGCGGAAAGCGGAACGAGGGATGCGGCGTTCAATTCGTCGAAAACTTTCGTGTCTACATATTTGATCGCAAGCGGCCGCTCGAGACTCATCGTCACGGTATCCGATTTCCACTCCGATTTTTCGGGCGACAGAGAGGTCGGGTTTCCGTATTTTTTGCACAGTGCGCTGAAAATACTGTAGTGATCCATGCGTTCCCGATCGACATTGATGATCATAATATAGAGGCGGTCCTTGTAAAATTGAAAATAGCATCGATCGAGGAACGATGAAACGCCTCTCGCTTTTGCGTCGGTTTCTATGAGCACGCGATTTTCACCGGGAAGCAGCGACACGTCCCGCTCTCCGTGATAACCGAACTCGCCGTTTTTTTTCAAGCGCGCTTTTACTTCATCGAGCGTCATGCCGAGACGGATGCCGCCGTAGCCGAGGGGAAGCGCTTTTTGCGCACACAGAGCAAAGAGAGATGCAAAAAATAACAGCGCAGCTGCGATCGTTTTTTTCATCGAAAACTCCGCGTTACGCGCCCCGCTACGCGTTGTTGTTTTGTTTGCGGTAAAAGGCCGCCTGTTTGACGAGTTCGCGGCAGTCGGGCACGAGGATTTTTCCGTTGACAAAACGGACATGGGAATCGGACTGCAATCGAATAAGGCTTTCGGCCTGCTGCTCCTTCGGGATCCCGCACATATTCGCCAAATCGTAGGGCGTCAAATCCGTTTGATATTGAACGTTTTGTTGTGAAAGATTGATTTTCGTTTTTTCGACTTGCAGCGCGAGGATGTCGATAAGTTTGTGCAGCGGATCGTGCAGGTTCGCATTGTCTATCTGGCGATACATCGACCACAAGCGGTCGGCGAGCATCGTCGTCAGACGCGAAATGAGCTGGGGCTGAGTTGCGACCATCAAATCGAAGTTTTGCCGGTTTACCGCCATGAGTTTGCAGGGCTCGTGCGCGATCGCGCTTGCCGAGCGCGGCTTGTTTTCGAGCAGCGCCATTTCACCGAACATATCGCCTTTTTTCAGCATAGCGAGCGTCACTTCGTTGCCGTCGACGACTTTCGAAATCTTCACCTGCCCTTCCTGGATGATAAACATGTCCGGGCCGTTTTGGCTTTCGGAAAATATCATCGTGCTTTTCGGATAGACGCGCATGAGGTCGGGCGTCGATTCGAAATACACCGCATGCGTACGCTCTTTGAGCACGATAAAACGTTCTTTTGCGCGCCCCGCGTTGATGCCGCGCGGACAGGCTTTGAGATATTGATAATAGGCGTATACCGCGATGTCGGAAAAACCCGCTTTATCGTAATAGTCGGCGACGTCGAATATGTGCTCGGGTGTGTCGGCGACGACATTGTTGAGCGTCAGCTTTGTCAGCGTTTCGTTCATCGCTCTCATGCCGTTTGCAAAGGTACGGATGATCTTCATGGCGACGGGCGTATTGCGCATGATGAGTTCGGGATATTGATCGCGGCGGACGGAAATGCCGGTGACGTCGGTGATGGCGATAACGGTTTCGATTTGCGAATGCCCCGACATACAGGGGATAACGCCGACGAAGTCACCCGGGCCGAGGAGTTTAATCGGGCCGCCGGGCGTATCGGTCGCTTTAAAACAACGGACATTGCCGCTTTGAATAATAAAGAAGCGATCGCTTTCTGCCTTTCCTTCGACGACGAGGTAAGATCCTTTTCTAAAATTTACAAATGATAATTGCAGCAATTCGATTCGCCCTCTGTTTTATAAGTATAAATTCCACTGCCCTGTTTGTCAATCTTTAAAATCGGCATAAATCGAGCGTATCTTTACCGTATTCCGCAAAATAGTATTTCGCATTCGAGCGTAAATCCCGTCTTTTGCCGCACGATTTCGACGATGCGATCCGCGAGAGCGCGTACGTCCGCCGCCGTCGCTCCTCCCGTGTTTACGATAAAGTTTCCGTGCCACGGAGCGATTTGAGCGCCGCCCGAGCGCATGCCTTTCAATCCCGCTTCGTCGATGATTTTTCCGGACGGCTTTCCGAATGCGCGGTTGTTTTTGAACACGCTTCCCGCGCTCGGAAATTTATAGTGCCCCTTTGCGCTTCGCTCTGCGACGTAGGCTTTACAACGCTCTGCGATTTCGGCTTTTTTGTCTTCGGAAAGTCTCCGTGTTTTAAAAACCGCGCACGTGACGATTCGAGGCGTATTTTGAAAGGGCGATATTTTATAATCCCAATCGGAGGCGGAAAAGCGGTAGGTTTTTTCTTCGAGCGTAGAGCCGTCGATATAGCGGACTTCGGAGAGGATATCGCTTACGGATACGTCGAAGCATCTTGTGTTCATATATACCGCGCCGCCCGTGCTTCCGGGAAGCCCCGCAAACGCTTCGAGCCCCGAAAGCGCATGCTCCGTACAAAACGAAACGACCGACGAAACGGAAGCTCCCGCGCCCGAGGCGACATATTCGCCTGCGGCTTCGATATGACAGAGAGCGCTCATCGAAACGACGGCGCCTTCAAAGCCCTTGTCCGATACGACGATATTACTTCCGCCGCCGAGCACGAAATAGGGCACGACATCGGCTTTTAAAACCGAAAGCGTAAAGCGGAGAGAGGGAACATCGAAGGGTTCTATAAAAAGAGGCGCCGGCCCTCCGATGCGGAACGTCGTGTGATTCGCCATCGTTTCGGAAAAGAGGATGCGGCCTTTAAAATCGTCCGTATTGAATTTTTCAGCCGTTTCGCGTATGCTTGTCATCACGCTACAGTATACTGAAAACGTTTATACTTTTCGATAGGGATTGCTTATGGGATTACGGGTATTCAATACGATGGGACGGGAAATGCAGGATTTCGTGCCGATCACGCCGGGCTTCGTCGGCTTTTACGGCTGCGGTCCGACGGTGTATAATTACGCGCACATCGGAAACCTGCGCGCATACGTGTTTCTCGACATACTCGACCGTACGCTTTCCTACCTCGGCTACGATAAAAAGCACGTCATGAACATCACCGATATCGGGCACCTTACGGGCGACGACGATTCGGGCGAAGATAAAATCGTCAAGACGGCGAAAGAGCGCCATCAATCTGTACTCGAAGTCGCGCAGTTTTATACGGATGCGTTTTTTAAAGATTTGGATGCGCTCAATATCCGCCGCCCGGACGTCGTGTGCAAAGCGACCGATCACGTTTCCGATATGATCGAATTGATAAAGCGTATCGAAGCGAACGGCCATACCTATATGTCCGGCGGAAACCTCTATTACGACGTGTCCACGTATGCCGATTACGGAAAGCTCGCAAACCTCCGCCTTGACGATCAAAAAGCCGGAGCGAGAGTCGGCGTCGATGAAAACAAACGCAATCCCTACGATTTCGTATTGTGGTTTACAAAATCGAAATTCGAAAATCAGGCGCTGTCGTGGGAAAGCCCCTGGGGAAAAGGCTACCCCGGCTGGCACATCGAGTGCTCGGCGATGAGCATGAAATACCTCGGCGATCATTTCGACATTCACACCGGCGGCATCGACCATATACCCATTCATCACACGAACGAAATCGCGCAGTCGGAAGGCGCGACCGGCAAAAAATGGGTAAACTATTGGCTGCACAACGAATTCCTCGTCGTCAAAAACGACGCGTCCGGCGACGGAGATAAAATGTCGAAGTCCGCGGGGAATTTTCTGCGCCTTCAAACGCTCGCCGATAAAGGCTACGACGCGCTCGACTACCGCTATTTTTTGCTCGGCGCTCAGTACCGAAGCCAAGTGTTTTTCAGCTGGGACGCGATGGAAAGCGCAAAAAACGCACGGAAAGCGCTCGTAAAACGCGCCGCGCAGATTATCGAAGCATCTCACGGAAAAGTCTCTTCTTCGCTCGGAAAAAAAGCGCAAAGCTATATCGATTCTTTTAAAGCCGCGCTCGAAAACGATCTTGCAACTCCTCAGGCGATGAGTGCGCTGCACCTTGCGGTAAAGGATTCCGAACTGAAAGCGGAAGAAGCGCTTTCGCTCATCAAAACGATGGACGGCGTACTCGCGCTCAAAATCGAATCGGAAGCGGCAAAACTGCGGTCGGCCGCGGTTGTCAAAACACACGAAGGAGACGCGGAAGCGGCCGAAATCGACGCTCTCGTTGCGGAACGGACAGCGGCGAAAAAAGCGAAAGATTTCGCAAAAGCCGATAAAATCAGAGGCGATTTGGCATCCCGCGGCATCGTCATCACCGATACGCCGGACGGGCCGGTGTGGAAGCGAACGGCGCAAGAGCCGTAACTTTTTGGAGTTATCGTGTTTACTACGGTAGAGGAAAATCAATCGGGATCGTCTCATCCGCTCAACGCGGGCAATCCTGCAGATTTTAAAACAATATACGACGCGACGATGCAGCTTTTGTTCCGCATTTCGTACAGGGTCGTCGCCGACGAAGAAGCGGCGGAAGATTTGGCGCACGATTCGCTCATCAAAGCGAACGAAAAAGTGCTTGTCTTTCCGTCGCTCAACGATGCGAAGTATTGGCTCATACGCGTTGTAAAAAACGCATCGCTCAACTACGTCAAGCGGAAAGGCCGCGAGCGGAAAGCGTATCAAAAAGCGCTGTACGAAGATCATCGGACGGCGCCCTCGGGCGAAACCGATGTGCTCAAAGCGGAAGCCGCAAAAAAAGCGCGCGAAGCGCTCGCACAGCTTCCGGAAAAACTTCGGGAAGTTTTGATTTTGCGCGAATACGGAGATTTGAATTATAAAGAAATCGGAAAAACGCTCGGCATTACGGAAGGAAACGTAAAAGTCCGCGTGTTTCGCGCACGCGAACAGCTGTCGAAATTATTAGGAGAAGACGATGTCTACCTGCCCCAGTAACGATATCCACTCGGTGTATCTCGATAACGAACTTCCCGAAACATACGTCGGAACATACGAAGCGCACATCAAATCGTGCCCGAAATGCGCGGCGAAACTCGCATCTCTCCGCGCCGTAAGCGCCGTCTTCCGCTCGGATGCCGGCGGCATGACATTGGATAAAGCGTCTCTCGACAAAAGCTGGGAGCGCCTTCAAGCGCGCCTCAGCTACAGCAAAACGACAAATCGCGTGTACCGCTTTCCCGAACACAATTTTCGATATGCCGTTTCCGCAGCCGCGGCCGCTGCGGTTTTCGCGCTCATCATACCGCTTCGCGTTCTCCGCTCGCCTTCCGCGGTTAAAACCGCCGCGATCAATCCGATTTCGCGCAGTACAAGCGTCGAACTCGCAAAAAACAACGTCGTCATCAACGGCAATATCGAACAACCCCGCGCATTCGTGCCGTCTCTGCCGGATGAAACATACGGCGTAAATGCGGAATACGGCACGGCATTCGATGCATCTTTCGGCGGTACCCGTTTCGACGCGGTTCGTACGGGAGAACGGCAGCTCGAAGACGTCGATCTCTTCCGCCCCGACTTTGCAAACGGCAGTTCTCTCGCGATAAAAATCGGCATACCCGAAATCGGTTTTGTTCCGCCGGCCGCCGACATAGATTTTGCAAACGGTGAACTTGTGAGTTCGCTCAAGTGATTTCTTCCGGCCAATTCAGCTATTCATTCAGAAAGTCGCCGTTGTTTCGGACGCTGTGCGTTGCGGCGCTTATCGCGCTCGTATTCTGCATCGTTTTTATAATCACAATGCGGATGCGTCGGAAACCGGTTATCGAAAGGCTCGATCCGCCCATCGGCTCTCCGGGAGACCTCGTCATTATCAAAGGAAAGCATTTCGGCAATATGCAAGGAAGCGGCTATGTCGAGTTCGCAGGAAGCAAACTCACTGCAAGTTCGTATATCGCATGGACGGACAAAGAAATCAAAGTCATCCTTCCGGCAAACGTCTCCGACGGGCTCGTCTTTGTCGGAACGGAAATAAACCGCTCGGAGCCTTCGTTTTTTACAAACGAGCGCGAGATCCCCGTCACCGCCCGTCCGAAAATGCAAACTTCCCTCCCGTTCATCGCATCGATTTCAAACGCATCTCCGGCGGTCGGAAGTCTCATCGTCATCTCCGGGAAAAATTTCGGCAATACGCACGATGACGCCGACGTCTTTTTTGCAACGGAACGGGAAATTCCTCCGAACCGCAGTACGCTCGCATACGAAAACGGAGCGCCCGGTACAGTATATATTCCCGCAAATAAAACCGATTTCGACTACGAATTTTGGAGTGACACCGAAATCCGCGTGCGCGTCCCGGACGGAGCGGCTTCCGGATCGATTTATGTCGAAACGCCTGCAGGCCGTTCCGCCCCTCAAAAACTCACAATCGATTCGCGTATAGGAAGCAAAACATACGGTACGCAGCGCACGTATATCATGCAGCTTGCTGCGGACATAAACGATATCGAAACGAAACAGCCGGCGACGATCAGGTTTTATTTTCCCCGCCCCATCGTTACGGCGGCTCAGCCCTTTGTCGAACTTAACGAGAGGACTCCGGAACCCGCTATCGCCGATTACCAAAATACGATCGTCCATCAGCTGCAGGCAAGCAAAGGTTCTTCTCCGGCAAAACAGCGTTTTTCGCAAAATTTCGTCGTTTCGGTATACGAAGTCAAAAGCACCGTTCAGCTGAAATACGTAAAATCGTATTCCGATATGAATAAAGCGCTTTATGCGGCATCGACTCGGGCGGATAAATTTATCCCGTCGGACGATAGAGCCGTTACGAATCTCGCTTCGTCGATTGTCGGAAAAGAGACGAATCCCTACATCAAAGCAAAGCTCATCTATACGTATATGCTCGACAATTACAAACTGCGCGATACCGCGGCAAAGCCGGAATCTCCGCTCAATCTTATAAAAAACAAAAGAGGCGACGCCTATTGTTTTGCGCTGCTCTATACGGCGCTGCTTCGTGCCGCAGGTATCCCCGCGCTCACCGATTGCGGCATACTCGTCGACCGCAATATCCGCACGCGAAATCACTGGTGGTGCGAATTCTACTTATACGGCATCGGATGGATACCCGTCGATCCGGCCCTGGGTGCGGGTCTTTCGTACGAAGGCTGGGGTGAAACGGGAGATGCGAAAAATTATTATTTCGGAAACCTCGATTCGCAGCATATAACGTTTACCCGCGGTATAAACGATTTAAAACCCGCCGCCGGCAACACGAAAATCGTACAGCATCCTCGAGGCTACGCGCTCCAATCCATTTGGGAAGAATCGTCTGAGGGTACCGTCCGGTACAGTTCGTTTTGGGCAGACCCCGTCATTATCGGCGTGTATTAAGTGTATTAATCGGAAATATTTTCAAAATTCAATATTCGAACCGAAGCGATACGCTTTCGTCTTTTTATCCGTATCATCAAAATATATTTATAAAGTACTTTACAAAATAAAGTAAATAAGCTATACTATCCATGAAATCGAAAATACGATATAAAAGACTGCAGCTTTGACCGTATCTTCGACAATAAAATTTTTTCAAGCGAAGAGGAAGGTATTTATGAAAAAGATTTTATGCGGCGTATGCCTGTTGTGTACGGTTTCGCTCTGCACCTTTGCAAAAGAAAGCGGAGAAAAAAAGGAAACCGGTATAGGATTCGATTTTGCGCTTGCCGGTCTCAAAAACGATTTCGCATTATCGACATCCGTCACGTCTCCGTGGTTTTTTTACAATTCGTTCGCGTTCCGAATAAACGGGGAATATTATTTTCCGAGCAGGCAGCACATCTACGGATATCCGGTCGTCGACCTTTCGCTGATGAGCGGTCACCTGATGAAAACGGCAAATATTCGCTTGTACGGCGGCGGCGGTGTGGCAGCTCTTTTTCCGCTGGGCGAAGAACATACGGTTACTATAATGGGTCAGGGATTTTTCGGTTTTGAATTTTTCATGACCGAACGGCCGTCCGGTTTCAGCTGCTTTACCGAAATCGGCGGCGGCGGATTCGGTTTTCACGCGAAAGCCGGCATGCGCTACACCGTCCCGATGTTACACTGAAACGGCTTCACATACACGCGGTACCGGTCAATTCGAATCGATCGGTACCGCTATGTTTACAAACATACTTCGGTGCAAAGCATCGGGGTATGTTGTTTTTATGAGGGGTTGCAACATGAACGACGAAGAGATAAAAGAACGGCTGTCTTTAATCGGGGCATTGGCCGAAGACGCCGAAGCTGGTTTCGAATCGATGCTCGTGCCGTTTTCGGTATACGGCATTGCAATTCCCTCGGGAACGGCGGCGACATATTGTTTTCTTTTTTTCGGTTTGGGAAAATACGTGTGGCTCATTTGGCTTGCCGTCATAGGATTTTGCCAGATTTTTTTGCCTTTGTATTTCCGCCGGAAACGCGAAGAAAAAATACAAAGAGCAAGCGATCGCATCTTTGCCGCTCTATGGGGCAGTATCGGCTTCGTCATCGTATTGAATTCCGTACTGTCGTTTTTCGGCAAAATCGATTTTTCCGCCGCGTTTTTTATCATCGGCATATTGATAGCAGTCGGATGCGTTACGAGCGGCGCCATCGTACAAAAGAGAGCGAGGATTATTATGTACGCCGAAGGCGTTTTCTGGCTTTTGTCCGCCCTGCCCTGTCTCTTTGTCGAGCCGTACACGGCCCCGCTTATCATAAGCGCGGCAACTTTCGTTTTGCTCGCAATTCCCGCCCTTACCGCACTCATCATCATGCGGAAAAAGAAGTCTGCCGATGATCGGTGCTGATCGCCGAGTCGATTTTTTCGACCACCGCCTGCTCGATGAACAACTCTCTTCCCGTCTGCGTCTGGCGGTTATGTCCGTATTGCTCGGCTGTGAAAAAATCGAATTTACCGTGCTGCGCGATACGGTACATGCGACCGACGGTAACCTCACCGCCCACTGCAAAAAATTGGAAAACGCCGGTTATCTGACGGTGGAAAAACGTTTCGTAAACCGAAAACCCGTAACGATGTACAGTGCGACGCCGCTCGGACGAAAAGCGGTAAAAAAATATGCCCGGCAGCTCGCCTCTCTTTTGGAAAAGTGAATCGGAAAACCGAAGCGATTTCCCGCGTAAACGACGGGTAAAAGGGAAAAGCGTAAACGCGGCGCATCTGTCAGGCCGACCGGAAAAATCACACGTAAAAATCGTTTGACTTCACGCAAAAGCTGTGGTATCTTTATAGAAACAATAACATCGGTATATTTCCGATTCGCTGCGTGTACTTTCGAAAACATACGTCTTTCGAAAGTTTTTATTTATGGGAGAAATGCCATGCAATTTTTTGATACTCACGCCCACATCGGGCTGATCTATGACGACCCTATTGAGCAGCTCCGCGTCATTCAACAGGCAAAACAGGCCGGCGTTGCCCGCATCATATCTATCAACAACAGTCTCCTCGATTTTACGCGCGTGTACAATACGCTGAAAGCGGTAAACGGCATCTACCATGCGGTCGGAGTCGCTCCGTCCGAAGTGACGAATCCGGGCAAAGACTACGTAACCGCAATCGAAGAAAATCTCAAATTGCCGAACGTCGTCGCCGTCGGCGAAACGGGGCTCGATTACTACAAGCAATTCGGCGACAAGCGCTCGCAAATCGAATTGTTTATCACGCAGCTCGAAATCGCACAAAAGCACAACCTGCCGGTTATCATCCACAACCGCGATGCGGGTAAAGACATATTCGACGTGCTTGCCGAACGCATTCCGCAGGCGGGCGCGATCTTTCACTGCTATTCGGAAGACGCCGACTACGCAAAGCGCTGTCTCGACGCGGGCATGAACGTGTGGTTTTCGTTCGCGGGAAATTTAACGTACCGCAATGCGAGGAATTTGCACGAAACGGCGCTCAATGTACCGATCGAGAAAATCCTCATCGAAACGGAAAGCCCCTTTATGATTCCGGCCGAATTCCGCGAAAAAAAGCGCACGATGCCGGCATATATCACGTCGACGGCGCATTTCCTTTCCGACCTGCTCGAAACGGATATCGAACAGCTCGCCGATCAGCTTTGGAAAAACAGCTGCAAAGCGTTTAACCTTCCCGAATAATGCCGTATCATCCCGTTGCGATCGGTTCTCTGACGCTCGGCGGAAATATATTTCTCGCACCCGTAGCCGGATACAGCGACCGCTCGTTCCGTTCGATCTGCGTCGACTGCGGCGCTTCGTTCACGTATACCGAAATGGTATCCGCCGAAGCGCTCGTCCGAGACAACGATAAAACCGAACGCCTTTTGCGAAAAGCTGAAAACGAAACGGCGTATGCTGTACAAATCTTCGGCGGCAATCCGGACGTCATCGCAAAGGCGGCCGCCCTCGTCGCAGAAAAAACCGATTGCGCATGCATCGACATAAACTGCGGCTGCCCCGTTCCGAAAATCGTAAAGACCGGAGCCGGAGCCGCGCTCACGAAAAACCCCGAAAAATTATATGCTGTCGTACAAGCGGCCGTCCGTGCGCTCGAATATGCAAAACGGCCCGTCCCCGTCACCGTAAAGATCCGCTCCGGCTGGGACGATAAAACGATCACGTGGAAAGAAGCGGCGGACGCGGCTCTTTCGGCAGGCGTCAAAGCGATTACACTGCATCCGCGGACGAGAGCTCAGGGCTACGAAGGCAAAGCCGATTGGAATGCGCTCAAAGAACTCGTTTCATTCGTGTCCGGCCGCGTCGGCGTTTTCGGCTCGGGCGATCTCTTTTCTCCGGAAGACGCACGGGCGATGTTCGAAACGACCGGTAGCGATGCGGTGATGTTTGCGCGCGGTGCGATGGGAAATCCGTTTATCTTTACAAAGACAAAAGCGCTCCTCATGACCGGAAGCTATGAAGACGTCGGCATTGAAGCGCGCATAAACGCGGGTTTCCGCGAACTTAAACTCCTCATCGAAGATGCAGGTGAAGCGAACGCATGCAAAGAAATGCGGAAGCGATTTTGTGCGTATACGAAAGGCATCCCCGGAGGCGCGGAACTGAGAGCGAAACTCGTCCACGCGTCGAGCGAAGCGGACTACCGTGCGATACTTTCGGGACTGCGAGGATAAGGCGGCCGGGAGTATAGCCGATTTTTTACGGACGGACTAAAGCCGTAAGCAAAACGGAACAAAACCGTCGGCATTTGAAACGGTTTCGCTCCGCCATGTGTTTATTCGATAGGCGGAAACGCAGAAAAAACGCACGGACGACGCATATTCAGTTTGCAGGATATATGATTATAATATTTTAACAGACGTGTTATTGCATTATCAATGCAAATAGATATATAATAGGTATCGGGAAGATTTTACTATGGCACAATCTGCATTCAGCGTCCGTATGGATTCGCAATTAAAAGATGAATTTTCTTCAATATGTGACGATTTCGGTATACCCGTTTCAACGGCAATCGTACTTTTTGCAAAAGCTGTCGTAAGGGAACGCCGAATCCCATTCGAAATAAAAAGCGATACTCCCAATGCACTGACTCAAAAAACGCTACGATTGGCTAAAGAGGGTAAAGATCTGCACGGTCCTTTTTTTTCGGTCGATGAGTTAAGGAATTCATTGGATGCTTAAAATCGTCTATACAACACAATTCAAAAAAGATTATAAACTGGCGATAAAACGACATGAAAATATTGAAGAACTGTTCAATGTAATCGAAATCCTGCAGCGAAGAGAGAAGTTACCGCCCGAAAAGAAAGACCATTCTCTTGCCGGTAATTATAAGGGATATAGAGAATGCCACATCCGTGCGGATTTTTTACTTATTTATAAAGTCAATGCAGAAGTATTGGAATTAGTATTGTTTAGAACAGGCAGTCATTCCGATTTATTTTAATCAATAATCTCGCCGTAAAATAGAGAAAAATATTGTTTACAACATCATACGTTTTTTACGGACGTACATAAATCCTGCGCGGGAAACTTCGCGCTAACGCGCTCGTTGACTGTACGGCACGGAGGCCGTGTCGTATCTTGGTAAAACGGCTGCGTATTTTTGCAAAGCAAAAATGCGGTAGTGAGCGGGCTGTCTCAAAAGTCGGTTACTTTTTCGACAGCCTACGAGTTTAAAATTAAGTCTTTATATCGCAATGACTTAATTTTAAACATCGCATAGTAAATCAAGGAAACTTTCCAAAAACTGAAGTTTTTGGAAAACCGCGAACGACCACTGCTCGCAATCGTATGAGGAAGTCGAGAGTCGAAAAACGGCCAAGCCGTTTTTCTTTTATTGGAGACGCTCGGCAATTCCTGCGCGGGGAACTTCGCGCTCCGCGCTCGTTGCAAGTCGCGCACTGCTCGGATTTGGTTGATGAAGTCCGGTGTTGAAAAACGGCCGAGCCGTTTTTCTTTTATAGGAGACGCTCGCAAATCCTGCGCACTGCTCGGATTTGCTCGCTCTTCCTCGGCGCGTACTTCGGTAGTCGGTTCTTTACAAATTTACAGTTGAATTTGATATGCGATAGAATAAGGGACAAGCTTCCGCGTTTTTGGAGATGATCGGACTTGAACCGACCCCTTCGTTCAGGCGCTTCCTGCGCCTTCCTCAGGGCGCCTCCGTACGCTGTCGGCGGCATCCTTGCCGCCTTTCCCTCGCACCTGCTCGGCGCGTACTCCGGTAGTCGGTTCTTTGTAAATTCGCAGTTGCATTTGATAGGCGATAGAATAACGGATAAGCCTTCCGCGTTTTTGGAGATGATCGGACTTGAACCGACTACCTCTTGCATGCCATGCAAGCGCTCTAGCCAGGTGAGCTACACCCCCAAAGTTAACGGTAATATATCAAAAACAAAAAGACGATGTCAATATTGCGGCAATGTGAAAAATTGATTGTGAGGTTCAATTTCGAGTTTTATAAACTGGGGAAATCCGACATCGGTTTTTTAATTACTGATTGGCGCAAATTCGGATTCCCAATATAGAGGCGGGCATCCTGTCGAATTTCATTAACATCCGTTTTCGATTTATACACATTTGCGAAGACGAGCCGCCGTCAAATTCCATCGCATTATCGGCTCCTGCGGATTTTAGTATAAGCGCACAGTCATAAAAAGTGAGATTTTTTCCCGCAAGCAAGAACAGCGTTTTACCGCCGTTTGCAAGACCCGCTGCACTCCTATAATCTTTGTATTTTTTAAACGGAAGAATCTCGCCGTCTTTAAGAATTACCCAAAATCCGCCGAACGCATAATCGGGAGCAGGAGAGACGTTTATGCATTCTTCTTGTGCATCGAATATTTTTCCGTAAAAACTGCCGCCGGCGGAAAATAAAGCCAACGCGCAATAATTTGCTCGAGCCTCCGAAATCTTGTTTTTATTGATTATAACGAGTCCTGCCGGTTTGACTTTTGAAAAAGGCAGACGATTTAATGCGTAAAACGGAGTGGTATTTATTGCAACAAGAGAATCCGTATGTTTTGCAAACATTTTTACGCTTTCCGCCTTTTGCCATTCTCCGTTGTCGGGAGAAGCCGTAATTCTAATATTCGGATTTGACAAATCGATTTTTACTATACGGTATTGATTTTTAGAATCGGACGAATATAAATAAACACCTTCATCAATGCGTTGCCATTCAAAGTTTTCCGCAAAAGAATCTGCGTCGAAAGAGCCGGATAAAGGCGAAAAGTCTGCGGATTTGCAGGAAAATAGAAAGAATGCAAAAAAATATGCACATAAAAAGAACAGCCCCGGATTTTTTACCGGAGCCGTTTTCGCATTTTTAATATGCGGATTTGGAGTCATGAGTTTT
>ERZ772960.1177-NODE-1177-length-21483-cov-6.216306_pt1 | contig 21483 bp, 16 predicted proteins | sample MGYA00580678_ERZ772960 | MGnify/ENA primary metagenome ERZ772960 (study PRJEB29015, sample SAMEA2737930) | human oral metagenome | biome: human oral; feature: human-associated habitat; material: dental | place: China | collected 2059 ... | reverse complement strand
AAATTATTCATAGCAAGGGTTGTTTTTACTTGAAAACCTTGATTTCAGTCAGAGACCCATATTTGTCGGTAACATTAAACTTGAGTTTCAGATAGCGAGTAGAAATATTCTTAACTGCTTGGAAATTATTCCACTTTGTTTGTGAAATATGAAGTTCTGTTGACATTTCTTTCCAATCAGTACCGTTGTCACTGCTATAGAACTTCACAGTTGATAGATAATAAGGATACCACTTACTGATAAACATACCGAGCTGAATTCCTGTAACTTTCTCTGTCTTTGTGAGATCAATGGTTATGTCTGTCACACCATTCGGCAGATATGTATACTGACGGTCTACTTCACCATCTGTCAAACTCTCAATAGAGCCGTAAGCAAGTTCACGTGAGCTGCTGATGACAAGCTGTGAACCTGGGATTTCGGTTCCTGTAGGTACTTCAGAAGCGCGTGCCAATGAAACATCTGTGACTGTGATAGAAAGGAAGATATTGCCTCCTGTGATATAGTGCTTGTTGCCTTTTTCATCATAGTAGATAGCACGCATAGGGAGAATGTAAGTTCCCTTGGCTGTAAACTTCTCTGCATGACTCAGCTGAACCTCTGTAGCTATTTGGACTTCCCCTTCTGCATCTTGCTTCTCAACAGCAGAGATGCCTTCGGGTGCCAACTTTGTTGTACCATCACTTTTGAAGAGAGAGTTGTCACGTTCGAGGCCAACTTTACCTTTGCCGGTGAATGCTTTTGCTACAGTGAACCAAACAGTCACATCATCTTCACCAATATATTTGTTGTTGGTGCCCTCAAGGTTGACCGTAATATCTGAAGATCCGGCATAAACCGTCCAAAGTTCTTCCTGCTTGATCACGATATAGGCATAGTCACGGGAAGACTTGGGACTCTTCAGTGCTTCATCTGATGGAGTTATACGAACAGGAATTACAGTTGGTTTAGTGAACTTACCCATGTTCTTCACGGTTACAGGAATCTGTATCTGTGTCGTCTCTGTGCCTATCTCGAATGCACCACCATTAGTAAGGGTGAAGTCTGCATCTGTTGCCACTTGATAGTCTTTGTAAGTAGTAGCAAGCAGAGGTGCATCTTTTGCATAAGCCACCTGCACTTTTGTTGCTTTGGTGAGATTGCGGTTTATAGTTGCCTGGAGCATAAAAGTGTGTTCTGCCTCGCTGAAAAGCAAGTCTCCGACAAAGCTGTTTGTATAGTCAACGGTATTGGTTGAGAAATAAACCAAGTTATTGCGTGGGTCTGAACCACTGAAATAGCCGGGCACATCATACTCACCATCGTAGTTGTAGTCGTGGCTACAGCCGGTAAAGGCTGTAGCTGCGAATGTCAACAATGCTATAATATATAAGTTTCTTTTCATTTCTGTGTAATTAAAGATTGGTGTTATTCAGGGAACTTCTCGTCTTTCCAAGTCAAAGGCTGAGTGTATTCCTTCTTGTCGCCGGAGCCTGGAAGATAGACTTTAATAGGATGATTGTTCTTCGAAACATCCTTAATTCCGGTCTTCTTATTCAATGGAGCATAGAAGAGCAGGTTCGGATTATCTGGAGTTTCAATGTAAAGATTGTCCAATACCTGGAATGCAGTCAGCGCCTTGTTGTAAAGGCGTATCTCACGAACATAGCCTTCGAATGCGCCCCAGCTCATATTCAGCTTCGTGAAAGTCTCAACTTTTGGCACATTAAACTCGTTGTCAAGCACACCATTGATGTAGCATTTCACATGCTGATGGTCATAAACCCATGCAATATAATACCACTTCTTAGGCTGAAGTTTTGTCTTGGCAAAGGCCTTGGGGTCATCTGTTTCGCCAACTTTCATCTGCAAGCCACCATCTGCAGTGACGCGAGAGTAGAAGTCTGGCGAGAGAACAGCCTGGTTAGCCTTGTTGCGGTCAAGCTTGATAGCATAAGACATTGTCCATTCCTGCAAACCTGTATATGGTGTTGGGAATACGGTCTTGAGATAGAAGCCATCTTGACGCAAGGAGGTTGTATAGAGCACACGGTCAATAGCGAATATCTTAGTTGCACTGGAAGTTAAGATTTTGCTGCCTTCTGCAGAAACAAGTTTCACAGGAATAGCATACTTCGTGGATGCATCTAAATCTTCACCGAGAGGTTTTACCTTGACATCAATTGCTCCGTTTGCAACGGTGTTTGCATTAATTGTTTGGTTCTCAGCTGATAAGTTAAAGTATTTGGCAGGTAAAAGCTTGTAGTTTGTACCATTGGTTTTATTGTATTTTGCCAATGTTTCTTCATCTATAGCAAACTTCAAGTTTACATCCGAACTTAATTTGTTAGCAGCGCGGGCGGTGAACGAACCTTTACCTCCTGTATCATCAACAGTTAGTTTTGTCAAAGGTGTTACGTCTGCGCCATCAATGTAGACAGCGTTTGGCAATTTGCTTTCATCTCCAACTTCATCATAATCTACATTGGCACATGACCATGTGAGGCATGCTAAAGAAGCAATTCCAAAGATTTTAATTATATGTCTCATGTTTTTTATCATTTAATTATTTTACAGCAGGGTTCATAATCTGAATACCTTGACGTAAGTATTTGTATACAGGATTTGCTGCATAGTCCTTTTCCATGTGATAGCTTCCGATACCACCCTTACGGCCTTTCTTGGGTTGCCACATAGCCATACCTATATATGATGGAACTTTCTTGCCATCACGTGTGGTATATGTAACGCCACCTGTAGCGGAGTGAGCCTCAAAATTCTCTGTAACAATGAGTTTCTTTGCTATCTCTTCTGCTGATTGCAGTGGTGAGAACTGAGTTACAAGTCTGCTCAACCGACCATCCAAGTCTGAATAAGATCTACAGTTATAGGCTTGAAGGATATAGTAATCAAAGTATAAGGCCATTTCTGCGGAGAACCAATCAGGCTCACCATCAACAACTAACAACTTCTTTCGGCCTTCCGGTGTCTCTGCTTTCGGGCCGATACGCTTACCCATTGTACGGATGAAGAGGTTCATTCGGTCGTTCTTCCACATTTCTTTTTTAGTCTGGAAAGGTTGGGGATAGCGAGGCTCGGCATCAAGATCGAAGCCATCCAAGTCATATTTGTAGATGGTATCACAGATAGCGTTGGCGTACTTAACGACTGCGGCGCTAATCTTATCCTCATCACCGTCAACCCAACCCCAATATTTATGGTTATAGGTTTCCCATGATTCTCCTGCATCTTTAGAAGATTTAGGCTGTTCAGGAGTGATACCTTTACCTATATCAAAAAGGAGAGCACAAGCCAATGCACGGATGCCTTTGACTTCTTTAGCACGTTTCAAGTCAGCCTGCTGTGCAGCTGTTAGGTTTGAGAAACCATCCCAAAGTGACACGAAGTCTGTACTGTCAGGAAGATTGTAAAGGCAACGTGAAGCCGGACTTTCACCGTTCCAGCCACCAAACCAGCCGAAAGTGACCTGATGATCCGTTTTCTTGTAGGCACGTAAATTTTCCAAATAAGCCCTATATGCTTTTGCTTGTGCAGAGTCTGCACCCGCCAGCAGCTTGTCTATATTCTTGGTTTCTGTCTCAGTCCAATCACTGCAACTTACTGTTGTAAAGAGCAAAACGATGAAACTGAAAATAAAATATTTCTTCATTTGAATGTTCTTTAAGTGTTATTTATTCTTTTTGTCCCACCAAACGCGTGTTGCACCATTGTCTGGGCCATGAAGCAGGTTTACCGCTTTCTTGATGTTTTCCAAGTTCTTTACGTATTCATCGTTTGAGTAGGGAATACGAGTAGGACGGAGATCACCATCAACTTCACAATCTGTAGAGGTAAGTACTGCCGGGAAAATACGAGGATAACCCGTACGACGATACTCTGACCAAGCCTCTTGGCCATCAGGATAGATTGCTAAGTATTTTTGAGTGATGATACGCTCGAGGTTTTTCTCAAAGCTGTCACTGCTTTCCCACTTAATCGTAATGGTGGAAGTTGCTGTTGCGTTAAACTCTGAATGAAGTGCATCAACAAAGTTTGCAGGAGTGGCAGTGCTGTTTGCTGCATATGCAGTAGCTTGTGATGAACTCAAATCATTTTCCTCGAAAGATGTAGTAATTCCTTTTTCATAATACGATTGAGCAGTGCCTCCACCCATGTTCCAGCCGCGGAGTGCCCCCTCTGCACGGAGGAAATATACTTCGGAAGCCTTGACAATGTAGACTGGAGTTCCATCTTGTACGTTGAGAGAAGATGCCTTCTCTTTATCCAGATAATCTGTTATGCTGGGGATATTCGTACGGACTCCATAGTAGCCCTCAATGCCATTGCTCTTTGCCTTAACAAAGTAACTGCCAATGCGTGGGTCATTATAGCCTTTGAGATAAGAAGAAATCTCTGCGCCCATACGTACGTCATTGTAGCTGCCATTGATGATTGTTAAAGGATTTTTGAGCGTTACACCGGCTCCCTTTGACAGCTGTGCTGCATCCTTGGTAGACTCAATTACGCCGTAAGGGTTGGTGATTGCTTTCTCAGCATATTGCTGTGCCAAGGTTGGATTAGCATAAACAATGCGCATAGCCAAACGAAGCATCAATGAGTTTGCAAACTTACACCACTTCGTGTAGTTGCCCTCATAGATGATGTCATACTTGGGGAATACGTCATGTCCACCGGTTTTTAGTGTTTGAACAGCTTCGTCCAACTCCTTCAACATGGCTTTATAAACATCTTCTTGAGAGTCATACTCTGCTGTGGTGGAACCTTCGATACCCGCTTTCGAATAAGGAATTGGGCCGAAAGTATCTGCTGCTTTATGTACAGCTGCAACCTTGATAATCTGTGCAATTGCAAAACCTTCAGGATCATTGGTCGTACGTTTCTTTATGTCTGACCAATTACGGAAAGCGCTACCTGCCATAACATTATAGGTGTACTGGCTCCAAGGCTTCAGTGCAAAGCTTGGGAAACCTCGTCCAATCCATTTGTTTTGAGCAGGTGCCATATAGCCTATCCAGCATGCACCACCAAGTGTATATGGAATTTGATAATCGTTGACATAATTCGTACCGGATGATCCGACAGGGAATATATTCTGCTCGAAAGCAGTGACAAAGCCACCAATATTAAGGTTGTCTTGTTGCAATTGTTCTTCTGTAGGCTGACGATGATCGCGGTTGATATTCTCGAAATCTGCCTGACAGGATGTGAAGAGTGCCGCAGTAAGTGCAGACACATATATGATTGAATTAATTTTCCGTTTCATAAAAGCTGATTTTTAGAAATTGAGTTTCAGACTGAAGCCAACGCTTCTCAAGCTTGGAGCACTGAAATAGTCACTTCCTTGTCCGTAAGTACCTGTTGATGATGCAATTTCAGGATCGAATGGAGCCTTGTTGTAAATCATCCAAAGGTTATTGGCAATAAGGCCAACAGTGATACCTGGCCAGCCCTGTCCGAGCAATGTCCTTGGTAATGTGTAGCTGAGACTGATATTCTGCAGGCGTACATTGGTTGCACTGTAATAGTAATAGCCCATTAATTGCTGGTTGGCAACCACCTCATAATACTTCTGAGGATTGACGCGCTGACCATCAGGAAGTTCAACATAACCACGATCGCGGGCATCAGCAGTAGCCTTTGAAACGCCGAACTGATCGAGAACGGCCTGTGTAGGCGAGGTTACGATACCGCCAAAGCGACCATTGATGAGGAATGAAAGGTTCAAACCTTTCCATGAAATACTGTTTCTCCATCCCATATTGAAGTCAGGGTTGGTATTTCCGATTTTGAGACGCTGACCGTTAGGAAGATCCATTGAAGACAAACTGCCATCTTCACCAACAGCAATCTTACCTGTAGCATCACGTTTCAACACCTTGGTAACATAAACATCACCCATGCTGTCACCCTCGCGAATGTAACCGCCACCGGCAGAAGTCTCTGTGAAGTTGATAATCTTACCGTCGATACCGGTGTTATAGTTATGAACCAACTTTCTTACCTTGTTGACGTTACGGCTATAGATGAGGCGCGATTCGATATCTACTCCACCAATGTTGTCATTGTAAGCCAAAGACATTTCAACACCAGAGTTGGCAATGTCACCAGCTTGAATATACATACCTGTGTAAGGTGATGTTGCAGAGAGTTCAGCCAAGAAAGTCTGGTTGTAAGTATTAGAGTGATACCAAGTGAAGTCGAAATTCAGTTTATTTTCAAACATTCTCAAGTCCAATCCCAATTCATATGATTTTGTCCGTTCAGCTTTAAAGTCATAGAATGGAAGAATAGTACGTGTAGAAGGAATACCATTTTCAATAGGATAGGTAGTGGTACCACGTGTCACACCACGGTATCGGTCTGGAATTGGAGAACCAACTTCTGTGTAAGATCCTCTCACTTTCATGAAAGAAATGAACTCCGGAAGTTTTGCCATCTTAGTAACAATGGCTGACAAACCTACAGAAGGATAGAAGAATGAAGGCTCTTTGGCATTTACCAGCAATGAGCTCCAGTCGTTACGGCCAGTCATTGAGAGGAACAACATGTCTTTCCAAGAAAGTTCTGCACTGGCGAAGATCGCTGTATTACGCTTACGGAATTCAGAGTCGCTTGGGCGTGCGTTGATAGGGTCGAGTGCTGAAGAAGAGAACAGGTTTGGCACTTTCAGAATAGGACCACCAAAACCTACGCTGCTTGAACGATAGTCCTCAAGGCTTGCACCCAAGTTGGCTGTCAAGCGATAGTCTTTACCAAAGCTCTTGTCAAGATTGAACATCACATCCAAATAGGTCTGTTGGTCGGTACCCTGTGAATGTCCATAGATACCATTACCATGTGTGCCGGCATACAAGATGCCCTGTCCGCTCGCATGGAAGCGGTTCTCTGACTCGGTGCTGGTGTTGTCTACACGAACTCGGCCCGTAACATTCAACCATGAAAGGATATCATACTTCAAGCTACTCATAAACATATAACGCTTACGCTTGGTCGGAGTCATCATGTCATTGGTAATGAAGTAGGGGTTCTGCAGCTGCATACCCTGGTCGCCATAAGGCCAATATTGTGTGGCCAACTTGCGTGAAGGATCATAACGCTTGTATAATTCAACTGCCGACCAGTCCTCACCACGGGGGAAGAGATAAACCGAAGTCAGTGGGTTATAGTATTCTCCCGGACGATACATGTTCTGTGTATTCTGGATGATGTAGCTTCCACTGACATCAAGATGCAGCTTGTCATTGAGGAAATCACTGGTATTGCGTGCCGTAAAGTTATAGCGGTTGTATTTGTTGTTTGGCAGAATACCGGTAGCATTCGTAGTTGCAACAGAAATATAAGTCTGGTTTGTCTTCGTTCCTGTTGTCAAGGTTACAGAGTTGATGTAGTTGTGACCTGTTTTGAAGAAATTCTTTGGATTATACGAAGACGGAGTTGCCAAACGGTCACCCCAGCTATAGAACGAACCGGCCTTGTTACCGTAAGTGTTCTGGAACTTCGGCAAAACGAAAGGATTAGAGAATTCCATACTGCTTGAAACAGCAACCTTTACTTTTCCTTCTGTACCGCGCTTCGTGTTGATCATGATAACACCGTTGGCTGCCGCTGAACCATAGAGTGCAGCAGAAGAAGGGCCGGTGAGGACGTTGATACTCTCGATATCGTCAGGGTTGATGTCGGCAATACCTTCGCCACTTGGCTGGCTCGAATATCTACCACCGCCAATGTCGCCACCGCTCTTGTTGAGCATTGGCACACCGTCAATTACGTAAAGCACGTTGTTGCCACCCGTGATAGACTTTGTACCACGCATAACGACACGCGTAGGACCACCAACACCCGTAGTTGAAGCATTGATGTTGACACCGGCAACCGCACCGTTCAAGCTGTTTACAAAGTTTACGTTCTTCACCTTGGTAAGCTGATCGCTACTTACTTTCTGGACATTATAGCTCAAAGCTTTCTCTGAACGCTTAATACCTAAGGCCGTCACAACCACCTGGTCAATCGTATGCGCCTCAGGTTGCAATGTAATTTTGAGTTCGCCATTGCCTGTAACTTTGACCTCCTGCGCATTCATTCCGATATAGCTAACCAGAAGAACAGCTCCCTTTGTTGTTGTCAAAGTAAACTTACCATCGATGTCCGTGATTACACCATTAGTCCCACTCTTACTGTTTTTTACACGTACAGTTGCACCAATAACAGGCTCACCTGTATTGTCGACAATCGTACCTGTTACTTTTACATCGCCATTAGATTGCTGTGTTTCCAAAATCTTCGATGCTGTTACGTTTGTGCCTGCAGTAATCAAGCTCCTGCCGGAATTCTCAGCAGATGCAACATGATTACCAGCAAAAACTTCCAAACAGCAGCAAGATAGGAAAACACTTACTGGGAAAATCTTTCCTGTTTTCATTAGATTTGTGTATTTGTTAACATTAAATTTATTTAGAGTCCTCTCGCGAGTCATCGTAAGAGATATCTCAAAACCCATGCTTCGTTGTTATTGGTTCCTTGTTTAGATTTGCGCTGCAAATATACGATATCCATTTGTAATGGCTTATATGCCATATATAAAATTAACTTCTATAAACAAAAGAATACATATAATTAGAATAAATTTACTCTTTAATACCCCCCATGAACTCTTAGCGTTGTTAACTTTGAAATATAAAAATCCCAGATCAATCTATCTGAACATTCAGGAGAAGTGCAATTCCTGATGACCATATCAGCCTTACGGATATGCTACGTGCCAAGGGTGGGGGGCTTTTTCTCCAACCGGCTCTGTAACCGTAATACGGTGGAGTTTCTCGGTATTTGGGAACAGTTGAATAATCCCAATTCTAATTGTGCCGAATTCGACAAGATTAAAAGCCGGGCAGGACTCAACAGCTTTCTCGTTTTCCGTCGCGTGCCAAGTATCAAAAGCATTGCTTCTTGGCTGTCCGAGGCCTCGGATTAGCAGAAAATCGGAAAAGACAGTCGTCCGAGGTCTCGGATGAATAAAAAACAAGAAAAATTAGCTTTCCCTCATGGGGGAAAATCAAAATTCAGCGAAAATGAGCTTTCCCTCATAGGGGAAAACAGGAAAACTTCAAAAAACGGTTTTCCCCTGCGAGGGAAAACGAAATAACAGCGAGAACTGACTTTCCCCCGCAGGGGAAAGACTGAAAATGCTGAAAATCATTCATCGCTCATGAGCGACGAGCGGAAAACGCTGAAAATGGCCCGTCGCTTATGAGCGAAATGCAGAAAATGCTAAAAACAGCGTTTCGCTTGCAAGCGACGAGCGAAAAACGGGAAAAGTAGGGCTTCGGGGCATCCCGAAAGGTTGAAATTCGGAAAAACAATGTTTCGGGATGCCCCGACGAGTTGTTTTTGGAGAAAATGAACCGTCGGGGAGTCCCGAAGCTTCAAAATTTCAAGAAATAAGCTTTCGGGGAGCCCCGAAGCTCGAAAAATTTGAAAAAAGGGTCCTCGGGATGCCCCGAAAAAGCCAAATAAGATATTTCCAAGCGCAAAGTGATGGCTGAAGGCTGAAAACGCAGGGTGTTGATTGAATATGATTGCCTTGCATATTACAAAAAACACCGCTTCAACTGTTGAGTTAAGCGGTGTTTCGTATATATTAAGATAATGTCCGTATATCGTCATCCGATATTCTTATCAGCGTGTCACAATCTCTTTGCGCACACGCCCGTCGCTGTATTTCACGATATTGACACCCTTTTGTGAAGTTTGAATACGGCGACCCTCAAGGGTGTAGCGCGCAGTTTCTGCAGCGGCGCTCTTTCTCTGTGATGAAGAGGAAATGCCTGTGGTTTTGGCATCAGAAATGCGACATTTGGCTGCATTCTCGATTTGCCCGGTCTTCATATTAATCAGCAGCACACAAACATTCAGTTTCGACTTGTCTTGTATCACGCGCTTATGAGATATATTGCGAAATACATATTCATGACTTTGTGTCTTATCTGCCTCTATCGGGGTTTTGATGTAACCGGTCAAAGGGGCTTTGACTCCTTCGGCTGCAATGGCGACAAAATTATTCTCAAGATTTCTCACACCGTAAGGAGCATTGATAAAATAGTCAAGCTCTTCTGATACTCCACGTTCAGCTGTTCTTCCCGAATAATTATTGTATTGTATCCAGTTTGGGCTTTTCATTCCGTCTTCTGTCAGTATGTAGGCAAAACCATATGGGGCTTCATTCTTATTTATGCAGAATGTGACGCGTGGAGTTACTGTGATGTTTTCTTTCTCTGCATCCCACGTGGCAGAGACTTCAACATCCATATCCGCACCTTTAGCCCTTTCTGCTTCAAACTCGGTTACAGCCTTGGCATAACCCAACAAAAGGTTCCTGTTCATATCGAGTGTGGGGCGGCTTCTGTGATCTAAAGCTTTCCAGGCATAATCATTACAAGTCAAGGGATCAGCACTGCCACCCGTATGAACGGCAATGCCGATGAAATCGTCAGGATAGTTATGCGCCAAATTCTCCATGAGCGCTATACCACGTGGACAGTATCCACACCACATCCCCGTGTACTCTTCAACAACAACTTTTCGGCGTGGCACTTTCGTAACTGTAATTCTTGGAAGCGTGGCATAGTTGAAAGAAGCTCTATTGGCTTCACCATTGACTTTCGTTATCGTAAGCAATAATTCTGTTTCCGAAATTTGGTTGTGTGGAGGCACATCCACTTCTATTGTTGCTCCCTCCATACGCTTCAATGGTTTAGTCAGCACAAACTTTTTCTCTTGTAGAATATTTCCGTGGAAAGTTAGCGTATAATCAAAATCTTGAATGGGAGTATTGCCATAATTGGTAATCAGCAGCTGTCCTTTTGCACTTTCTGCAGTGATCGGCACATATACTTTTCGGCCCGTAGAGGGAATTAGGGTATAATCATTAGCACTGATATCACCTGGATAACCGATGATTGCAATGAGTGCAAGAAGCTGGATATAAATTCTTTTTATCATGTTGTATAATGTGTTGTTTGAGGAGAATACTTAGGGAACAATGTATTTTTGAGTGGAAACAGAACCTTTCACACCTTTGCGATTTACGATATAGACACCTTTGGGGAGCTTGGACAGAGAGGTCAGCTGTTTGTAGAGCAATATGCCCTTGGCGTTGAAAATGTCGTAAGTATAGCTGTCTTGCAATGAGGAAGATACTATTCCTGTGCTCTTCGGATCAAAGTTGAGTGTAACTTTAGGGCCGGCCTTCTCTGTTGTCGCACCGTTTTCTCCTTTTTCTTCAATAAAGAGTTGCAATGTGGCTATACATTTTCCTTTGTCGGGAAAAGAGTAGTCTGCATGAATTTCTTCTTTCTGAGCGGTGGCAGGCAGTTCCTTTGTGGCCACGTCGTAGGTATTGACGGCATCTCCAATGGTACAACTTTCAAGTGCACAGACTTTCAGTTGACCCTCTTCAAGGGTAGTGATGGTGTAGGAGAGTTTCACGTTCTGCTTCTTGTCTGAAGTATTGCGAATGAATAATTGTGTGGAAATTTGTTTCTGTCCGGGAGGAAAAGAAGATTCTTCCACCTTATTCAGATTAAGCGTTGCATTGGGAGCAAGGACATTGCCTTTGGCATCAACGAACACAACTTCATTAGAATTCGCCTGTGCCTGTGTATTAACAAAAAGACTGGTCAGTAGACCAAAGAAAACAAGTAATCGTAATTTCATGTTAAGTATTTAATATTTGTATTTTAGAATTTATGTTTCATTTATGAGAGAGATATTTTCTGTCGAACAACTTGCAGTACGCCATTGTCGTTATAGAAGAATGCTACCACCCACGCTTTCTCTGCAACAATGCCATCGGGGAGCGTATAGATAGTTCTTTCCTGGTGCGCATGTTTGGGAGAGAGTGTCAGCTCTGTGCCCCAATCTCCGTTGATAGCAGCCCGCAATATGTGGTTATGTGTATAGTTGTTGTCTACCTTGTTACCAGGGAAAAGCTGTGGAGCAACGATACCATCTTCCACTAACCACAGTTGTAGTCGTCCTTGTACATCGTTTGTTAAGGTTCTCAAGTCTGTTGTTATCTCCACACGGCGAGTGTCTGAGTGATATTTACATTTAAGTTCTATACCTACTGTTGTTGTCCGAGCAAACTCATTATAGATTTGTCCCGACCAAGCTTCTTTGGAAAGCACACCGCCTCGACGATTGATAATTGCTTTTGGCACGTTGGGAACTTCCCACTTTTTATAATAAGCATCTCCCACATCTGTGCGCAGCCCTACAAAGCCCGGCGCAGCTTTGAGGGCAAGCGGACCAGCATGAACGGCAACGGCAATCAGTTTGTCGGCACTGTAGCGAGCTTGCAATTGCGTGATAGCCTCGGTTGCAGCTGGACAGAAAATGCATCGCTGCCCCGTGAAGTCTTCAATCAGCACGTTGCGTTGAAGCGTGGCTGCCGGCACTTCAATAAGGCGGTTGTCAGATGCAACAGGGTCACAACCTGTCAAAAATGTAACGCCAGCCAAAAGAAGAATATATAAACTTTTCATTTTTATCAGAAGTTATAGTTATAGGAAAGTGTAAGTCCTTTGGTCGCAGGAATATAGCGACATACACCGCCCGAACAGTTATAACCGGCACGAGTGCGACCATAGCCCAATTGTAATCTGTGTGCTCCACCGCTATATGTCACGAAACCTTGGTAGTAGTGCACGTGAGTATTGCCAAGATTGTAGAGATCACTCAAGGTGAACATCCAATGTGGGGCAAGCGACAATTCAGCCAAACCAAATGCCCAATCTTTGTCGCCTTCTTTAGAGAAGAGATACTGTCCCTCTACACGCAATGTTGTTTTGGGTGCCAGTTTCTGCTTCACATCAGCTACAAAGATATGCGAGTGGAGCATTCCTCCATGTCCTTCAAGCAGGGTTTGGTTGTAAAGTTGGTTCATATACATGAAGTTGAGCTTCGTAGTTTTGCCGAGACGTTTCTCTAACTGCACATCAATATCTTGGTAGTAAGTCGACGTTCCCCATGCCCAAAACGGACTGCCATAGCCGTCAGTGCCACTGCCCTCTGCGCCATTCTTACGCACAGAATGAACGTGTGAGAAATTTACTTTTACCATTGTGCCATATCTTCCACCCAGCGTTGAGCCTTTAGGAAAGGTATAGGCAGCAGCAGCCTGATAAGCCCATTCCCCTTCGGGACGTGTGGCATAGGGATAAAGTGCAGCCAGAGCGTAGGTATGTTCTATCGTGAAAGCCGGCATATGGTTGACAAAAGAAGACGTTCCTTCCATTCCTCTACTACTGCGAAAAGCCATGTTCGTGCTGCGTTTTGCTTGCAGAAGCAGACTCATTCCGCGTTTGGAGTATGATCCCGAAAGCATTGTCACGTAGCCGTTACGGTAAATGTAACCGTTGTCATGAGAGGGATCTTGCGTTTTCATTGCCATTTCCGCCAGTACATTAAACGCACGATGCTGTACGCGCAACCGCACATCAAAGGCATTAACATAGCGTGGAAGGCGTAGACGGTGGGTAGGATCAGTCATAATGACTTCGTCTTTCTCATATTTATTAACGTAAGAGAAACCTAATGTAGCATAGGTGTTGTGTTGTCTTAAACCTTTATACAATTCATCAATATTCCACTCAATGTCGCCTCCTGTCAGCCAACTGTCGTTATGTTTCCAATATCTACGCTGACGTCCTGTGATGACTTTCACTGCAACACCAGCCCAAGGACGATAGAAGAATCGTAAACCCTGCAGTGAATTATCAATGCCGAGACTTCGTTCTTCATAAGAGCGGAGGATGAAACCCGACCCAAACTGCTCATAGAAACTACCTAAGGTCAGTTCTGCATTCTTGTAATTTCCTTTCAAATAAGCATAGGGGACGCCCCAACCTTTGAAATCAGTTTCAAATCCGGGAAGCGGATGCTGCAAATACTCTAACCTTGCTCCAGCCTCTATGTAACGGCTTGTGGCTTTCAAATCAATATAAGTATTCGTCAGAAAACGGCCGTTAAGCGTATTAGCTCCCGTAGTACTATCCTTTTCAGGAAGAAGCATATCGCTTTGAATACTTCCGGAAATGCGCAATTTATTCGGCTGCTCTTGTGCACAAAGCGGCATGTTTGTTATGCCAATGAGCAATCCTATCATTGTCCATCTTTTCATAACACTATCTGCCTGCAACTTCTTTTATCTTTTCGTAAAGCTCAACTTCTGCACCGTCGGTATAGCCATTGTGTTTATAGACAATATTACCTTGTCCATCAAGCAATACCGTATAAGGTATCATCTGAATGCCCAATGCACGTCGCAAATCGCTGTTGGGGTCGAGCAATACATCATAACGCCAGCCGTTCTGGTCAACCAAAGGTTTTACCTTGTTGATGTTCTGTGCCTGATCAATGGAGACTGCTACAATTCGCACACCTGTTTCTTGCCGCCAATCATCGTAAAGTTCATCAATGGCTTTGAGCTCGCGGTTGCACGGTTTACACCAGGTTGCAAAGAAAGCAATAATGAGCGGTTTCCCATTATTTGAGATAGTGTCTGTTTGTACAAGTTTCCCTTCAAAATCTTTAAGTATCACTTTTGGTAGCTGCTCCTGAGCTTTGCTCGCCAAGCTAATCATCAGCAAGCAAAGGGATAAAAATAACTTATTCATCTTATTTGTTTATAGAGAGGGTGCAAAAGTATGAAAAAAAAGTGAAACTACAAAACAGAACAAGCTAAATCAGACTTTTTGAGAGTCTCTTTTTTGTAAATATAATCTATAATTTTTAACATTTCAGAGTGTCACAAACCAGGGAAAAAACAGCCGAAAAATAGAGATAATCTGTCGACTTTAATGCTTTTTGCTTGCAATTCCATTCATAGTAGATGGTAATTCAAGTCAGATGACGCTGCTATTTGAGTCAAAACAGACGATAATTGAGTGCGAGTTACAACCTAATCTGATGCAAATTACAAAGCTTTTTTATAATATTTGTTGTTGTAATTCGATATGTTTTTTACAACATGTTGATAACCATTGTGTTACAAAATGCCAAAAATCGGGCGTTATTTGGAATGGAGGTAGACTTTTATTCAAATTTCCAAAACAGGCGAGGACAATTGTAAATATCCTTGAAATAAATTAACATATAATCCGTTTCTACGCATCATAGTCCGTTGAGCAATACTCATGAAGGGAAAATCCTGAGGCTAACGGGAAGAAAAGAGATAAGTTTCTCCTATCCATTCAGCAGGGCATCTATCGTGTTTCTTACTCTTCTTTCTGTTGTTATCAGAATAGTGTCTTCGTCGGTTCCTGGTTTTCCCATGAAAACTGCAGGGTTGGCATAGGTCATAAGACTGTGCTTGGGTTCGCGTGCAGAGAAATGAAAGGCATGCACTCCTGTTTCTTTATGAATACGTGCTATGTTGCTTTCATTCACTCCGCAGCCTGCCATGAGGATAATTCTGTTGTCTGCTAAGACATGAAGTTGCCGGAGTAGGGGAATACCTTGCTCTGCCGTAGGTTGCTGTCCGGAGGTCAACACTCTGTCAAATCCCAATGCTATGATTTCTTTTAAGGCTTCCTTGGGGTCTCGGCAGCGGTCAAAGGCACGGTGAAAGGTAACGCTCATTCCTTTTGCATGCTCTAAAAGAAAGGTGTTGGCAGCTTTGTCAATGTCTCCTTCTGGCGTCAGGCAACCGAAAACAACACCGTCAACACCCACGCGTTTGCACAGATCGATATCCATTGCCATGCGTTCCAACTCTTGAGGAGCATAGAGAAAGTCACCTCCGCGATTGCGTATGATGACGTGTAGGCGTGTTTCTTTCAACAAGTTTCTTGCCATTTGCAGTTCTCCGTAGGAGGGCGTTGTGCCCCCTTCGGGTATTCCCATGCAGAGTTCTACGCGGTCAGCGCCTGCTCGCTGGGCTGCTATGCAACTCTCAACACTATTGGCACAGACCTCAAATTCAAACTTTTTTCGGTCTTTCATACTGCTCATGGTCTTACAATTTACTGCCCGTTTTCACCAATTGCTCGCCCAATCCAATGGTATAACCTTGAGAAATGAACACAACACGATTGAAAGTGTCGGCAATAATGAATATCGGCAACTGGTTGGCATTGCGAAGTTTCATCTCTCTTACAATCTCTTTCTGGATTATTCCATTCCTGTCTATGCCGAAGATTGTCTTTTCAGGCAGGCTGCCAAACTCGCTCTTCTGGGCTTCAAACTTCTTTTTCTCAGCCTCACTCGTAAAGAGCAGCACCATCGGTCGCCCCCATTTGTCGAGTTTCTCTTTCAGTTTTGCGATGTCATGCAGGGCGTGGTTGGTTGGTTCCTGGCCTATACCGAGAATTCCCAAGACATAATAGCCTCTACCGGTCTGGCTTAAGACAGAGACTTCTTGCCCATCCTTTTCAAACAAGTCTTCGCTGTTGAAGCTGCCAATGACCTTTATGCCCTCTGTCTCCTGACGGATTACAAGATTTATTGCGGTGGCTTTTCCTGGTTCAATCGTGAAGAAACGCTTGTGAACCATCACGCTTCCATCGGCCATTCGCTGTCCAGACACCAGCAGGTAAGTGCCTTCATCTAATGTTGTTCCCTTTTTGAAAACATTCGACCAGGTTGTTCCTCCTCCCATATCCAACTGTCCTTCGTCGAAGTTCATAAGCCATGTGCGCCCATTGATAATCTTACTTATCGTGAAATGTGTGTAATATTTCGGATCGTCTAAGTATTCGGTGGGTGTGTAGTTGAGGATGAGTGTGCCGGTTTTAGCCACTTGTTGAACAGTTGTATCAAAGTCCACATCCATCCAGTTGCCACCTTTCTTATATTGTATCTTACCCGTAACAGCATCTTTCCGAGCATCAATGCCTATGCTTCGGGCTACATCTACAAAGAAGATATCCCTGCTTCTTTCGTCTGCAACCCTGCATTCCCATACGCTGATAGGTGTCTGGGGAATTCTCATGGCATGTTTGTCGGGATTCATCTTGATGTTTTTCTGTATCCAGTTGACCAGTAGTGCAGGATTATTTCTAAAGGTTTGGGCTTCCTTGCTGAATGCCTTTGCAAAGAAATGTTTGAAGGGTTTGAGAATCATTTCGTTTTCCACGCGAGGTGAAAGCTGGTCGCTTGGTGCGCTCATGTTGTCTTCCAAGATTTCCATGGGCATGTCGCGAAGGTCTTTGTCGCTTAATGTGCTCAGTAGTTCAAGTGCCCGCACTCTGTCTGAAGCATGCTTTTCAACGAATGCCTTGATGGTTTTCCAGTTGCCGCGTGCTTTTATAATATAAGGTATGGCAGCAGGAATGGCATAGTCTTTCATGCTCTCCTGTGTCGGGAAAGTGGCAATGTAAGCATTTCGCATAGCGTCTTCTTCTGCGAGTCGTGCACTGTTATGTGCTCTTTGTGCATCGGTGACGTCTGGCAAAACCACATGTTCTGCCGGAGGAACAATGTCTAAATCCTCTTCTTTTCCAAAGTTCTTTTCGTCATAGGAAAGCTTGATTGTGACGTGCTTGTCCTTCCCGAAAGAAGCCTTTGCATATCCGAAATGCCCATTCTTGGATGCCCAGACGAGCATATCTCCCTTTCCTGCGGAGAGGAAAGTCTGTCCCTTGCTGTCAGTGTACTTGGAGGCAGCCGTGTAGAATTCGGCATAATTATAGATTTTGAAGTCTACCCTTGCATCTGCAACAGGCTCTCCTTGCCTGTCGATAATACTGAAATCTATTTTTCCTGTACTTCCATAGTTGTCTATCAGATTGATTTCAGTGAAGTTGTTTGTGCGCAGCATCACTTCTTCGGGGCCTTCGTAGTCGCCGAAAGCACGTGTGTGCATGAGCATGGCGCGTGAGGCAGGCGCATTGAACCAAGCTAAATTCAAAACAGGTTCTGGCTCGCATGCACCTAAAAAGTACCATTTGCCGTCTGCCCAGGCTTCAACCCAGGCATGATTGTCATCAGTGTGTGCCCAGCGGGGCGTATATACTTGTCGGGCAGGAATACCGATAGCCCGCAGCGCACTCACTGTAAACGTGCTCTCTTCGCCGCATCGTCCGCGTCCTGTTTGGATAGACTGCAGGGGAGAAGAGGTGCGGGCATCGGAGGGCTCATAGGTCACTCTTTCGTGGCACCAATGGTTAACTTCCAATATTGCATCCGTCATGGAGAGTCCTTTTACACGCTCTTTCAGCTCACGGAAGAAGATAGCTCGCGAACTGTCTAACGGTTCGTTGTTCACGCGCATGGGCAGAACGAAATGGCGAAAGAGTAATTCTGGAACTTGTTTGCCCCACGGCATCTCTTCGCGTGTGCGTAAAGCAGTGCGCACATTGCCTAAATGATAGGCTTTGGGATAATCAGTTGCGTCGGCGATGGGCATGTAGGCATAGAGGAACTTGAGTGCTTCCTCTTCTTCTGGGGTAGTCTGCAAGTTTTTAATCTCCCAGTATTTTGCACCGATAAGATTTATTTTCGCTTTCCAGGCAGACTCTACTTTCTGTCTGAAAGAGGCATCTTTGATGAAATGTTGTGCTTGAACGGTGAGCGAAACAGCTACAAGCAATAGGGTGAACAGCGTTTTCTTCATAGTGAGGTTTTTAATTGTGAGCTAACGGTTAAGCGCAGAGAACCACAACAGATAGCGTGAATATTGTTTGCAATATTCGTAAAAAATATTGGAATATGCAAGTGTTTTCAATGAATTTGTTGCTTATTTGCAGTGTGAGTACTCTACTGTCGTGTATCAAAGAAACTCCTTATATATAATAAGGTGTAAATTTCTATTCCTTTAGGTGGTACAAACCAATCTCTGCAATCGCCGGAACAGCGCGCACTTGCTGGATAGTAAGCCTCACTTCCTTTGCTGTCTGGAGCGGAAATTTCAATAGGCGTTTGTGCCCGATGGTAGTCCCTTCGGTTACTTTCTGCCACTTTCCATGTGCGTCTTTCACTTCAAGTGTGAATGCTTCTACGCGTTGTCCCTTGCGAATGTCTTCCTGAACAGAAAGTACATTGAATGTTACTGGCTGCTTTAACTTAAAGAGGAAGACCGCTTCTCCTGTTTTCATATTTGGTAAAACGGAGGTGTCATAATTGTTGTCTATGATATTACGGGGCTTTCCCTCAGACACTTTGCATGTGATTTTGGCATTGGAAAGCAGGTTGTCTGTAAATGTGGCATCATACAACTGACGGAAACCGCGCAGGCTTTGGATATCAGCTTCGGCTAATTTACCTTCTTTGTTTGGTGGTAGATTCAGCAAAAGAACACCATTCATGCCCACGGACGTGAAATAGATGTCCATTAATTCTTTTGGCGTTTTAACCTGGTGGTCTTGGCTTTCATGATAAAACCACCCCGGACGGATAGAAACATCAATCTCTGCCGGATACCAAATGAGTGATTTTGCCTTTTCTATAATCTTTCTGCTACCGAGGTCTTGCCCCATCATGTCGCCAACGGGCTGTGTCAATACTTCTTTTTGTGAGTTTTGTGCGATAGCCTCTTGGTCGAGATTATCTTTAGGAACAACGCTCCATTCTGTAGCACGGCCACGCCCTGTCTCTGTTCCAACCCAGCGGACATCAGGCCCCATGACAGCAATTACAGCTTCGGGCTGAAGCTTACGAATAAGCTCATACCAACGAACGAAATCATATTCTTGCTTCTTTCCGTTAGCTCCTTCGCCACAGGCCCCGTCAAACCATACTTCGCTTACCTTGCCATACTGCGTGAGAAGTTCTGTAAGTTGGTTTACGAAGTAATCATTATATGCTTCTGTTCCATAGAGCTTGGAGTTGCGGTCCCATGGAGACAGATAAACGCCAAAGGCCATACCATACTTTTGGCATGCGTCACTCACCTCGCGAACTACATCCCCCATACCATTCTTCCATGGAGAATGTTTCACGCTGTGCTCTGTATAGGCCGATGGCCACAAGCAGAAACCGTCATGATGTTTGCAAGTAAGAATGGCACATTTAAAGCCGGCGGCTTTCAGTTCGCGTATCCATTGGTCTGCATCAAGTGCAGTGGGATTGAAGATTGCCTCGGATTCCGTTCCGTCACCCCATTCTTTGCCGGTGTAAGTGTTTATGCCAAAGTGTAAGAATGCTGTGAGTTCCTGACGTTGCCAGTTGAATTGTCGCGCAGAAGGTACCACGTGGGCTGCTTTTCTTACAATGTCAGCAGGAGTATCCGTTGGTTTGATGACCACAAGATTATTCTCCTGTGCTTGGAGGGGGGCTAAAAAAGAGAATGTGGATAGCAGGCAAAATGTTGCAATTGCAGACTTTATACGCTGAGAATAAGCATCAATCCTCATAAATTTAGATAATGATTGTTAGTTAGTATTGTTTGATAAGATGCAACAAATTTATAATTTTCTGCTGAGAGTGCCAAATAATGGAGCAATAAAAAGTGGGGTTAGGCTTCGTAAATCATAAATATAGATAGCCTAAAGGAGATATCTAAAGGGGGAATGTGACTGCATTGAAAGCTCCATTGACAACCTCTCCCCATTGCAGTTATCTAAATTTCTTTTCAGATTATTTTGTAGTTCCAGAATTTTAACCTACCTTTGTCGCCGATAAACAAAACAAGACTTTAAACAAGAAGAAAGAGAATTGACAATCCATAACGATTTTCTTTTCACACACGCAAGCAATAGCATGATTCAGAGAAACGAAAGTTTTTCTGCCATTCTTTGTGCAAGAAAGTCGTTGGATTATTTGGTAGTTCCAAATAATTTGCTACTCTCTCTATTAGCGCACCTGGCGTCTACGCTTTACATTTTTTCTTATACATACGCGCGCGAGGATCACCTCATGCCCCCAATCCACAAAGGGAATAGCCGATTTCCCCTTGTGCGATGACGCATGTCTTTTTGTGAATCCAAGAAAGAGATTATAAGAATGATTTTAATCCTAAAAAATAATTAATTATGAAGAAAAAGCAAGTCAACTTAAAACATTACCTCGCGCCTCAATGTGCGATTGTTCAGTTGAAAGACGAAACACCCCTACTGGCTACCAGCGGAATTGAACACACTACAGAAGTGATTGGCAACAAGGAAGAGGAAGAAGAATTAGAGTTTGAAAATGAACCGTAAAAAGAAAATGAAAATGAAAAAGTATAGCAAACAGCAATTTTCAGCCCTGCTGCTGGCTCTGGCTGCCAGCTTTGTGAGCGTTTCGTGTGCCGACGAGGACATTGCGAAAAGCCAGACGAACGACAGTAAAGACGGCGTGAGCTTCTCTGTGACCGACGTGCAGGATGCCCCCGATGGCGAGATGCCGACCCGCGCGACAAGCACGGAAACCTACCTCACGCATAGCATCGACTTCAATGAGGCAGGCACGTCAGACATGTGTCTCGAGGAAACCACCGTGCCCGGTGTGAACCCCGTGAAGCCTACCCCGAAGACGCGCGCGTGGCTCAAGAGCACCATTGACGGCAAC